>ERZ650311.352-NODE-352-length-30240-cov-10.117211_pt1 | contig 30240 bp, 30 predicted proteins | sample MGYA00376247_ERZ650311 | MGnify/ENA primary metagenome ERZ650311 (study PRJEB26733, sample SAMN07839324) | wastewater metagenome | biome: small river; feature: stream; material: water | place: USA: North Carolina | collected 2016-07-28 ...
GTGCACGTTTAGAGACAGATAGCCACGGTGTTCTCACCGTGGCTTCTGCACGTGTTCACAATGGAATCCTTTTGGTCGGTTTTGAAGGCATTGAAAATCGCAATCAAATTGAGGAGCTCCGCAATGAACTGCTCTATGCCGATGTAGATATTGATGCTCCAGGCTATGACGAAGATGACTATCACGTACTTCAGTTGATTGGTTGCGTTGCATATTTGGAAGATGGCAGCGAATTCGGCACCGTTACTGAAGTCCTCAATCTTCCTGGTCAGGATGTACTTGCGATTAAGACAGCTACTGGCGAAGTCATGATTCCTTTTGTGCACCAGTTAGTTCCGGTTGTAGATGTACGCAATAAGCGAATGACCGTTATTCCGCCAGAAATATCTGGTGCTATCTAATGAAGATCGATGTTATCTCCATCTTCCCTGAGTACCTCTCACCGCTCAATCTCTCTCTATTGGGTAAGGCGCAGAGCGCTGGTTTGGTAGAGATCGAAGTCCATAACCTTCGCGATCAAGCAGTCGGTATCCATGGCTCAGTTGATGACACTCCTTACGGAGGCGGCGCTGGGATGGTGATGTCACCAGAAGTGTGGGGCAAAGCCCTTGATCCACTGATGGTCGATAACACCGATCTCATTATTTTGACTCCTGCAGGCAAGCAGTTCACGCAACCAGTTGCGCAAGAGTTCTCTGCACATTCACATTTGATCTTTGCATGCGGTCGTTATGAAGGTATCGATGATCGTATTCGTCAGTATTACTCACAGCCAGAATTCCAAGCGCGCAATATTCGAGTGCATGAATACTCCATCGGCGACTATGTCCTAGGTGGGGGAGAAGTCGCATCGATGGTGATGATTGAAGCGATTACTCGCCTCATCCCGGGAGTTTTAGGTAATCCAGAATCTCTTGCGGAAGAATCACATAACAGCGAGGGCTACTTGGAATATCCCAACTTCACTAAGCCTGCGCAGTGGCGCGGTATCGACGTGCCAGAGATTTTGCTCAGCGGAAACCATGCAGCGATCGCCAAGTGGCGAGCAGAGCAGGCTCAACTTCGCGCACAGAAGAACCGATAGATCATGGCTCGCACATATTTAGTCGAGACATATGGATGTCAGATGAATGTCCATGATTCCGAGCGCATCGCTGGTTTATTAGATGCTGCAGGTCACATTCCCGTTGTGCCTGGTGAGCAGGCAGATATTGTTGTTTTCAATACCTGTGCAGTCCGTGAAAATGCAGATAACAAGCTTTATGGAAACTTAAGTTTCTTAGCGCCAATTAAGAAGGCCAATCCTTCACTTCAAATTGCAGTGGGTGGATGCCTCGCCCAGAAAGATCAGGCGACAATTCTCAAGAAGGCGCCATATGTGGATGTTGTCTTTGGCACTCACAATGTTGGGTCGCTTCCGGTTTTGCTGGAACGTGCACGCATCGAAGAAGAGTCGCAGATTGAAATCTTGGAAGCTTTGGAGCACTTCCCATCGACGCTGCCAGCGCGGCGATTCTCCGCCTTTACCTCTTGGGTCTCAATTTCAGTTGGCTGCAATAACACCTGCACCTTCTGCATCGTGCCATCACTTCGAGGTGCTGAGAAAGATCGTGAACCCGAAGATATTCTCGCTGAGGTAAAGGCGCTGGCCGAACAAGGCGTTATTGAAATTACTTTGCTTGGCCAGAACGTCAATGCCTATGGAGTTGAAGCTGGCAAGAAGGGCGCCTTCGCGAAGTTGCTCCGAGATGTTGGTGCTATCGAAGGTGTCGAGCGCATTCGCTTTATGTCGCCACATCCGCGCGACTTCACTGATGACGTTATCGAAGCGATGGTAGAGACACCGAATGTGATGCCTCATCTTCATATGCCACTGCAATCTGGTTCAGATTCAATTCTGCAGGCGATGCGTCGTTCATATCGCAGCGAGAAGTACCTTGGAATTCTCGAGCGAGTACGCACCGCTCTGCCACATGCCATGATCACAACCGACATCATCGTAGGTTTTCCTGGCGAGACTGAGGAAGATTTCCAGGCGACAATGGATTTAGCCACCAAGGCAGAATTTGCTGCGGCCTACACATACAAGTACTCCATACGCCCTGGCACTCCAGCAGGAGAGATGCCGAATCAAGTCGATGAAGGCATTGTCGGAGAGCGTTACACCCGCCTCCATGAACATCTACAGAAGATCTCACTCAAGATTAATCAGCGTGCTGTCGGAACAACTCACCGTGTGATGGTCAATGAGATTGAAGGTCGCCGTGATGGTGATCGCGGACGTGTCACTGGTCGCTCAGAAGACTTTAGATTGGTCCACTTCGAACCGATTGAGGGCGCTCGACCAGGTGACTTTGTTGATGTTGAGATCACAGAGGCTTCAGCACATTACTTGATCGGCAATCCGTTGAAAGTGATTGCAACAAAGGGTGGAGATGCTTTCGCTGATCGCAATAGAGAGCAATCAGGGCCGGCTCCGACAATGCTCGGTATCCCAACCCTAAAGCGATAATTATGAGCGCACCACTGATCATCATTTGCGGTCCAACTGCGACCGGAAAGAGCGACTTAGCTCTTGAGGTTGCCGAGAAATTCAATGGCGAAATTATCAATGCCGATTCAATGCAGCTCTACCGTGGAATGGACATTGGCACGGCAAAGCTCACAATGGAAGAGCGTCGTGGCATCCCGCACCATCTGCTCGACATTCTTACCGTTGATCAAGATGCATCTGTAGCTCAATATCAAGGCTTAGCGCGTACTGCAGTGGATGAGATTCGCGAACGAGGAAGGTCGGCGATCATCGTCGGTGGCACTGGTCTCTACATTAAATCAATCATCGATGAGATGAACTTTCCTGAAACCGATCCTGCACTTCGCAAGCGGTTAGAAGATGAGGCCGAGTTACTAGGTACAGCAGAGCTCTATTCCCGCCTGCGCGTGCTGGATCCTGAGGCTGCTGGTGCGATAGAGCCAGCCAACACTCGCCGCATCATCCGCGCTCTTGAGGTCATCGAGGTAACCGGTGAGCCGTACTCTGCAAATCTTCCAAGTGACACCAGCCTGCGATATCCGGATGCACTTCACTTTGGTTTAGCGATGGAACGTGCAAGCCTTGCCCCTCGAATTGAAACGCGCGTACATCGAATGTTTGAGCAAGGTTTAGTGGACGAGGTGCGAAGCCTTATTGGCCAAGGTTTGCTAAAGGGCACCACCGCACAACGCGCGATTGGATATGCCCAAGTCATCTCCTTTATTAACGGCGATATCTCATTCGAGCAAGCGATTGAGGAGACCATCGTCGCTACTCGCCAATATGTTCGTCGCCAGGAGACATGGTTTAAGCGCGATCAGCGAATTCAATGGATTGGCGAAGGCCAGCCACGCCTCACAACTATCGCAGAACAGTTAAACTCGTAGCCATATGCAAAAGCCGGTAATCGCCACATATGGCCATGGAACACATAATGATTTTGTCATCCTCTTTGATCCCGATGATGAATTAACCATCTCGGCCTCACAAGTAGCCGCTATGTGTAACCGTCAGTCCGGCATCGGCGCCGACGGCATGATTCGAATCATCAAGAACGACGGTAAGTGGTTTATGGATTACCGCAACGCTGATGGATCGATTGCAGAGATGTGCGGAAATGGAATTCGAGTCATGGCTCGATACCTGGTTGCAAAGGGACATCAACGTGAAGGTATTTTTGCAATCGATACCCGTGCCGGAATCAAACATCTACGTGTTCCAGCCGATGATGACATCTCGGTCAATATGGGCAAGGTTTATAACGAGGCAGAGGAAGTAACGGCAACGGTCAATGGTGCTGCCTATGAGGGTTTCAATATCAATGTTGGAAATCCGCATGCAGTTGTCTTTACCGAGAATTTAGAGAGCTTGGGTTCTTTGGAGATTGCACCAGTGGTCTCGCCCGCCTCTTCATATCCAGAGGGCGTCAATGTTGAGTTTGTTGAATTACTTCCAAACCACGAAGTGAAGATGCGAGTTCACGAACGCGGTAGCGGTGAGACTCAATCATGCGGAACTGGTACCTGTGCTGTTGCACTTGCGGCAACGATGAAGTCGGGGCAGTCTCTACCTTCACGTTGGGTTATTTATCCGCCTGGTGGCCGTCTCGTTGTCGATATCGATGGACATTCCAATGCGACTCTGACTGGCCCGGCAGTTCTGCTGGAAGATCATGATGTGAGCTCATTCTTAATATGAGTAAATCAGAAGATAGCTACGATAAATTATTTGAAGATCTGCTCCGCGAGAGCGCGAGAGCAGCAGCTGATTTTGATGCTGACGAGATAGATGAAGTTGAATCGCAGCAAGACCTTTCCGATCGCCATGCACTTCGACGAGTTAAGAGTTTCTCAACAGAACTCCAAGATATCTCGGAAGCCGAGTACCGACAGCTGCAATTGGAGCGAGTTGTTCTGGTGGGAGTCTGGACCGAAGGCACTGCAGAGATGGCAGATAACTCGCTAGAGGAGTTAAAAGCTCTCGCCGAAACCGCTGGATCTGAAGTACTAGAAGGTTTGATTCAACGGCGCGATAAGCCAGACCCATCTACCTATATCGGTGCGGGAAAGTTGGAAGACTTAAGAGCGATTGTTAGAGCAACTGGAGCAGATACTGTCATCTGCGATGGTGAGCTATCTCCATCACAGCTTCGAACTTTGGAAGATAAGTTAAAGGTTAAGGTTGTCGATCGCACCGCGCTTATTCTCGACATCTTTGCGCAACATGCGAAGAGTCGCGAAGGTAAGGCGCAGGTCGAACTCGCACAGATTGCTTATCTGCTTCCTCGTCTTCGAGGATGGGGAGATTCACTTTCTCGCCAGGTAGGTGGTCGCGCCGCAGGTGGTGCGGGTATCGGTGGTCGCGGTCCGGGTGAAACAAAGATTGAGACCGACCGACGACGTATTCGAGACAAGATGGCAAAACTTCGTCGCGAGATCTCAGAGATGAAAGTCGCCCGCGATACCAAGCGTCAGGAACGTCGCCGCAACAACATCCCTTCTGTCGCGATTGCTGGTTACACCAATGCTGGCAAATCTTCGCTGCTCAACACTTTGACCGGTGCAGGGGTATTGGTTGAGAACGCGCTCTTTGCAACCTTGGATCCAACGGTACGCAAAGCTCAGACTGCAGAGGGCCGTGTCTATACTCTCTCTGACACTGTTGGTTTTGTGCGCCATCTACCGCATCAGTTAATTGATGCCTTCAAATCGACTCTAGAGGAAGTCTCAGGTGCAGACCTTATAGTTCACGTAGTTGATGGCTCACATCCCGATCCTTTCGAACAGATTCGCGCAGTTCGCCAAGTTATTGATGAAATTGGCGGAGGAGATATTCCAGAAATCATCGCAATCAATAAAGTTGATATTGCAGCTCCAGAAGTCGTCATGGAACTCCTGCGTAAAGAGAAGAACAGTTATGCATTCTCGGTAAAGAGTGGTTTCGGTATCGAAGGGCTGATTCATGCCATTGAAAAATCTCTGCCGCATCCCAGCGTTGAAATTGATTCCGTGATTCCATATGACCGAGGTGACCTAGTTCACGCCATCCATGAATCAGGTGAAATCCTGCTGGAAGAACATCTTGCCGAAGGAACCCATATCAAGGGATATGTCGATGGCGCGCTGGCACAATCGATTGATCGGGCCTTAGACCGCGCAACCAAACCGCGGGAATAAAAGCGACACGCCGACCGTTATACCGGTCAAAGCTATACAAGTGCGCGACTATTCGCTCGCTGGGGCAGTAAGCCTTACGCGTAGATGTCGATGAAGGTGAGGTGAGATCAGTGGCAACAGATTACGACACACCCCGTAAGACCGATGAGGAATTACACGAGGAGTCTCTCGAAGAACTCAAGGCGAAGCGTGCTGATGCACAATCCGGTCAGATCGATGTCGATGAAGCAGAGGCAGCAGAGAACCTAGAACTCCCCGGTGCAGATCTCTCAGGTGAACAGCTTGCAGTACGTGTTGTTCCAAAGCAGGTCGATGAATTTACTTGTTCACGCTGTTTCTTGATTCACCATATGACTCAGCTCGCAAAGGGCGAGGGCGCTAAGGCAGTCTGTAAGGATTGCGCTTAACTCTTTAAAGCCGCTTGTAACGCTTGAGCTCGCTTCGTTGAAATCAACCAATATGGTGTTGCATCTCGCTCGTCGGTAATTTCGACTTTAATTCCCTCTGATATCCAAAAGGTGAGGGCAAAGAATGCAGCGGGATCTGCATCTCTAGTGCGAGCACGAAGGAACTCCTTCTTAGAAATTACTTCCACATCGCCGCAGTATTGAAGCGGTATGTGCGCGCGACCAATTCTCAATTCTCCATCTCCAACTGAGATGGTCTTTGTGGCAACCTTGATAGCAACTAAGCCGAGCACGAAGGCAATGAGCGAAGCGTTGACTCCGGCGGCAGTATCAAATGCAGCCCAGATAGCAATTACAAATGAGAAGAGCAGGAAGTAGATAAAGGCGATGAGCCACAATGGGGGGCGAATCACTTCTCGAAATATCGGCTTTGCGCTCATGGCTCTAGGTTACTGGTTAACTCATCAAGTAGCCTTACCTCATGAGTCGAGTAGCAAGTACCACGCCTCCTGAAGGATCAATCATTCCTGAGCGCCATCCAAAATCTCCCGCGACAGGATCAGAACTACCTTCACACTTTAAACATTGTTTTGGTTGTGGAGACCTTCATCCCACCGGCCTTCATTTAAAGGCGCGTGTTGAGGAAGGTCTTACTATCTCTGCGCAATTTACCGTCACGGAAAACCATCAAGGTGCACCTGGTTTGGCACATGGCGGATTGCTCTCTTTGGCATTTGATGAAGCTCTTGGAAAGTTGATGTGGTTGCTGCGTTCTCCTGCCGTCACTGCTCGATTAGAGACTGATTTTCTGCTGCCAGTTCCAATCGGCACAACGCTCTTCATCAGCGCAACGATTTCCGGCCAGCAAGGCCGCAAGGTTTACTCGGTAGCAGAGGGTCGCATTAATGCACCAGATGGCCCGCTTGCAGTACGCGCCGCTTCGCTCTTCATCATCGTTCCCATGAAGCACTTCCTTGAGAATGCCCCCGCCGAATACATTGCCGCGATCAAGGCAAACCCTGAACTCCTCTCATTCGTCGATCCAGAATTTAATATCAACCCATGAGCCAACTACAGGTACTGATAACTCGCCTTGATCCAGATCTGCCGCTTCCCAACTACGCGAAGGGTGGCGATGCTGGAGCTGATATCTACTCTCGAATCGATATCACGCTGGCGCCGGGGGAGCGCGCACTTGTTCCTACCGGAATCTCGATAGCACTTCCTGATGGATATGTCGCACTTGTTCATCCGCGGTCAGGTTTGGCAATTAAGCATGGCGTCACGATGGTCAATGCACCAGGAACCGTTGATGCTGCCTTCCGTGGCGAATTGCAATGCATCATGATCAACCATGACCCAAAAGAATCAATTACTTTCCATCGCGGCGATCGAATCGCACAGTTAGTTTTCCAGAAGGTTGAGCGTGCCAACTTTGTTGAGGTCGAATCGCTACCTGGTTCTGGTCGCGGTGATGGCGGATTTGGTTCAACGGGACGTTCATGAGTCAACACGAAGATCGCGATAAAGTCTTAGCTGCATTCGGTGGAAAGAAAGGGTTGATTGACTCTGGAATTCCATCAATTATCTTTCTCATCACTTTCAACGTGAAACATGATCTTCACACCGCACTCTATGCATCAGTGGCAGTTTCAATCCTGCTCACGATCATTCGCCTGGCAAGGCGCGATACGGTGCAACATGCATTTAGTGGGCTCATCGGCGCGCTCATCTGCGCCTGGTTTGCAAATCGCACTGGAAATCCCAGCGATGTCTTCTTGCCGAAGTTGTTGACCAATCTCGCCTATGGAAGTGCATATCTGATCGCAAACCTTGCTGGATGGCCAGTGCTCGGTTTGATGCTGGGGCCAATCTTGGGCGAGAACCTCTTGTGGCGAAATGATCCAGTGCGCAAAGCGGCTTATCTACGTGCAGGTTGGCTCTGGGTAGGAATGTTCTTTACTCGCATTGCGGTCCAGTATCCGATTTATCGAAGCGGAAATGTCAATCTTCTGGGAACGGTAAACCTGGCAATGGGCTATCCGTTATTCCTAGCAACTGCTTACGGAAGTTGGCTCATCCTCAAGGATGTACCAACGACAAAGCCGAGCAACTAGTTCTTAGAGATAAAGCAATCCTTGAGCTGAGCTTCCGCTGCAGCTGAAGCGACAAAGAGCAGCTCATCGCCAGCGACAAATACATCTGATGCTGTTGGTGTTAAGACTCGACCATCGCGAACGATTGCCGCAAGGGATGCATCATCGGGAAGAGTCACTTCATCGACAGTCTTGCCGATACATGTTGATGAATCCGGCAAGGTGAGTTCAACGAGGTTTGCTTGACCCTTACGGAATGAGAAGAGGCGAACTACATCGCCAACGCTTACCGCCTCTTCAACGAGCGCAGCAATGATGCGAGGTGTCGATACTGCAACATCTACGCCCCAGGAATGATCGAAGAGCCACTCATTCTTTGGGTGATTAATGCGGGCAACGACGCGAGGAACACCGTATTCGGTCTTTCCGAGAAGCGATGCAACAAGGTTTACCTTGTCATCACCAGTTGCGGCAACGAGAACCTGGCAATCATTGAGGCTGGCCTTATCAAGGGATGCAATTTCACAAGCGTCGGCCATAAGCCACTCAGCATCAGGTACAGATTCAAGCTTGAGCGCCTTTGGATCGCGGTCGATCAAGAGAACGCGATGACCATTATCGAGAAGTTCGCGAGCAATGGCACGTCCAACATTTCCTGCTCCAGCAATAGCAATACGCATCTTTATGCCTCCGGTGACTTTCCGAGAGTTGCCTCTACATTTGCAAGTGCATCATCGCGGACCATTACGTGAATCAGGTCGCCATCTTGTAGAACAGTGTTCTCATCAGGAATCAATCCTTCTCCGAGGCGAGTAAGGAAAGCCACGCGTAGATCTGCTGCTGATTCAATCTCGCTGATAGCGCGACCAAACCAATCAAGATGTGGGTGAACCTCAGCAAGCTGCACAGTTCCGCTGGCATCGCGCCACTCTGAACGTGAACCTTCGGGTGTCAGGCGACGAAGAATTTGATCGGTAGCCCAAATGACGGTGGCAACTGTTGGAATACCTAAGCGCTGATAAATCTCGGCACGGCCTGGGTCGTAGATACGTGCCACAACATTTGTTACGCCATAGCTTTCGCGAGCAACGCGTGCTGCCAAGATATTGGAGTTGTCACCATTACTGACGGCTGCGAATGCATCTGCACCCTCGATACCAGCCTCGAGCAGGGTATCGCGATCAAAACCTACGCCGGTTACGGTGCGACCTTTAAAGTCTGGACCGAGTCGGCGGAAAGCCTCTTTCGATTGATCAATAACCGCAACTGAATGGCCCTTGGCCTCAAGCTCAATAGCGAGCAATGAACCCACGCGACCGCAACCCATGATGACTACGTGCATGGGGCATAACTTACTCCTTTACTCTTATCTCTATGACCGAATCAACGAGAAAAACCCTGCAGATGGGTGAGATTCTTCGCGTAGAGATAGAGAAGGTCGCTCATGGGGGACATTTCATCGCCCGCTATGAGGGTGCGGTGATATTTGTTCGCCACGCTATTCCTGGCGAAATCGTTGAAGTTGAGATCACGGGAATTGAAAAGTCTTTCGCTCGGGCAGATGTGCGCGCGGTCATTGAGGCGAGCCCAAATCGAGTAATTGCACCGTGCAAGTATTCAGGCGCCTGCGGTGGTTGCGACTTCCAGCATATTGATGCCGGTAGACAGCGGGAGCTGAAGTCAGATGTGATTGCAGAACAATTCGCTCGCATCGCAAGGATGGAAGTAGATGTTGAAGTAGAAGAAGTATCCACCGCCCTTGGATGGCGCACGAGATTCGGTGCATCATCAGATTCTCGCGGGGAGATTGGATTCAAGGCACAGCGAAGCAATGAAGTAATCACAATCCATTCCTGTCCAGTACTTATTCCAGAGATTGATTTTCCAACGCTTCCACTTGGAGATATTGGCGCTAACAAGAGGGTTGAAGTTGCGCTCTCCAGTACAGGTGAGAGATCCATTGCTGTACTTGAAGCTCGTACAGAGCGAACCGAACAACGTTCCAAAGCGAAGATTATCGAGGGTGGAGCATCTCTTACTTACTCTGCAGCAGATCGCGATTACCGAGTAAGTCAATCTGCTTTCTGGCAGAGTAATCTCAATGCTCCGCAGAGTTTGGTCGATGCAGTTTTAGAGTTCGCAGATTTTAAATCTGGTGATCACTTACTTGATCTGTACGGAGGAGTTGGCCTCTTCGCTGGTGCGGCGCTTCCGCTACTAGGGGCGGGTGGACGTATCGATATCGTTGAAGGAAGCTCCGTTGCAACCGAGGATGCACGATTTAATTTTCAAGTCGCTTCGAATGTATTTGTTCATACCGGAGATGTTGTGCGTGAGATAAAGAAGTTTAAGAGAGCGGATGTCGTAGTTCTCGATCCACCTCGTACTGGAGCCGGCAAACCTGTGATTGAAAAAATTACCGGGCTATCTGCACGGGCAATAATCTATGTTGCCTGTGATCCAGCGGCGCTTGCTCGCGATACGACATATCTTCAGGAAATGGGTTATCACTTAGAAGATATTCGCGCCTTTGACCTCTTTCCGATGACTCACCACATCGAATCTGTTGCGCTCTATACCCCGCGTGAGGTATCTTGACGTCAAGATACTTTTAGAAAAGGCGTAGCGCGATGAGCAAGAACTCCCTTGGTACAAAGAAGAACCTCTTGGTTGCAGGCAAGGAGTTCGAGGTCTTCGATATCTCGAAGGTTGAGGGCGCGAGCGATCTTCCATTCTCACTCAAGGTCTTGCTTGAAAATTTATTGCGCACTGAAGATGGCGCAAATATCACCGCCGATCACATTAAGGCGCTTGCTCAATGGGACCCAACAGTTGAGCCAGATACTGAAATTCAATTTACTCCCGCTCGCGTTGTCATGCAGGACTTCACCGGTGTTCCATGCGTTGTAGACCTTGCCACCATGCGCGAAGCAATCGTTGAGCTCGGGGGAGATGCATCAAAGGTAAATCCACTTGCTCCAGCAGAGCTTGTGATTGACCACTCCGTTATTGCAGATGTATTTGGCACCAAGGATTCATTCGAGCAGAACACAGATATTGAGTACGAGCGTAACCGTGAGCGCTATCGATTCCTTCGCTGGGGTCAAGGCGCATTCGATGAGTTCAAGGTAGTTCCGCCAGGAACTGGAATTGTTCACCAGGTAAATATTGAATACTTGGCACGCGTTGTCATGACTCGTAACGTTAACGGCGTTCTTCGTGCCTACCCAGATACTGTCGTTGGTACAGATTCTCATACAACGATGGTCAATGGTCTCGGTGTTCTCGGCTGGGGTGTTGGTGGAATTGAGGCAGAGGCAGCTCTGCTCGGTCAGCCAGTATCAATGCTCATCCCACGCGTGGTTGGATTTAAGTTAAAGGGTTCACTTCCTGTTGGAACAACAGCGACCGATATGGCGCTCGTTATTACCGAGATGCTCCGTAAGCATGGCGTTGTCGGTAAGTTTGTTGAATTCTATGGCCCTGGCGTTACCGCTGTACCAATGGCCAACCGCACCACAATCGGAAATATGTCGCCTGAATACGGTTCAACATGTGCGATCTTCCCAATCGATGAAGAGACACTTCGCTACCTCCGACTCACCGGTCGCAGCGAAGAGCAGGTCTCACTCGTTGAGCAGTATGCAAAGGCTCAGGGAATGTGGTTTGACCCAGCTGCAACACCTCGTTATTCAGAGCACTTAGAGCTTGATCTCTCTACTGTTGTTTCATCCATTGCCGGCCCAAAGCGTCCGCAGGACCGTATCTCTATCTCTGAGTCAAAGCAGAAGTTCGAAGATATTCTTCCAACATACTTCTCCGAGAAGACAGGCAAGGACTCATACCCAGTATCAGTCGGTGCTAATAAGACCACAGTAAAGAATGGCGATGTTGTCATCGCATCGATTACCTCATGTACCAATACTTCAAACCCATCAGTGATGATTGGTGCAGCACTTCTTGCGAAGAAAGCTGTTGAAAAGGGCTTGAAGTCAAAGCCATGGGTAAAGACAACTTTGGCTCCAGGCTCAAAGGTTGTGACTGATTACTACGATCGGTCTGGACTGACTCCTTATATGGAAGAGCTCGGCTTCAACCTCGTTGGCTACGGGTGCGTTACCTGTATCGGTAACTCTGGTCCACTTCCAGTTGAGATCAGCAAGGCAGTCAATGAGAACGACCTCGCAGTGACCGCAGTTCTTTCAGGTAACCGTAACTTTGAAGGTCGCATTAGCCCAGATGTGAAGATGAACTATCTCGCATCCCCACCACTAGTAGTTGCCTATGCAATCGCTGGAACTATGGATCACGATTTTGCTACTGATTCACTTGGCAACGATAAAGATGGCAACCCCGTTCTCTTGAAGGATATCTGGCCATCTGCACAAGAGATTCAAGATGTTATTGATTCCTCTATCTCATCAGAGATGTTCACCAAGGATTATGCAAGCGTCTTCGATGGAGATCATCGCTGGAAGTCACTAGACACTCCGACCGGAAATACATTCGAGTGGGATCCAAATTCCACTTATGTTCGCAAGCCTCCGTACTTTGATGGCATGCCAGCAGAACCAACACCAGTAAAGGACATCTCTGGTGCACGCGTACTTGCAATCCTCGGTGACTCTGTAACAACAGATCACATCTCACCAGCCGGAAATATCAAGGCTGATTCACCAGCAGGTAAGTACTTGGAAGCAAATGGCGTGGATCGCAAAGATTTTAACTCTTACGGATCACGTCGCGGAAACCACGAAGTGATGATTCGTGGAACTTTTGCAAATATTCGTCTCAAGAACTTGTTGCTCGATGGCGTAGAGGGTGGATTTACTCGCAACTTCCTCGCCAATGGTGAGCAGTCAACTATTTACGATGCATCAGTTGCTTATCAAGCAGCTGGCGTGCCACTTGTGATTTTGGCTGGCAAAGAATACGGATCAGGATCTTCACGTGACTGGGCAGCAAAAGGAACAGCATTGCTCGGAGTTCGTGCCGTGATTGCAGAGAGCTTTGAACGTATTCACCGCTCAAACTTGATCGGTATGGGAGTACTTCCATTGCAGTTTGTTGATGGCCAGAATGCGAAGTCACTTGGCCTCACCGGAGAAGAGACCTTCACCATCACTGGAATCACCGCCCTCAACGATGGCGGAATTCCAAAGGAGGTTAAGGTCACAGCAGGGGATAAGAGCTTCACCGCCAAGGTGAGAATCGATACTCCAGGCGAGGCTGATTACTACCGCCACGGTGGAATCATGCAGTTCGTTCTCCGTTCTCTTCGCGGGTAACTTAGACTTACTCCATGCTTGAATCGATCAAAGGTCCGTCGGACCTCAAAGCGCTGACCCCTGCCCAACTGGCAGAACTCAGTGCAGAGATTCGCGCCTTCTTAGTCGAGAAGGTCTCCCGTACTGGCGGACACCTTGGTCCAAATCTCGGCGTTGTTGAGCTGACGATTTCAATTCACCGCACCTTCGATTCACCAAAAGACATTGTTCTCTTTGATACCGGTCACCAGTCATATGTGCACAAAATCGTTACCGGACGCTCAGATAAGTTTGATGGACTTCGCCAACGCGGCGGTATCGCTGGCTACCCCAACCGTCGTGAATCCGATCATGATGTGATCGAAAATTCACATGCATCAACCGCGCTCTCATGGGGTGATGGAATCTCTCGCGGTTTTTCAATGACCGGACAGAACGATCGCCACGTTGTTGTCGTTGTTGGGGATGGTGCGCTCACCGGTGGCATGTCATGGGAAGCACTCAACAACATTGCAACTGCAGAGAACCGTAAATTAGTTATTGTCGTTAACGATAATGAACGTTCCTACTCACCAACTATTGGTGGGCTTGCATCACACCTTTCAACTTTGCGCATGACTCAGGGGTACGAGCGCTTCTTAGATTGGGGCAAGGAAGTTCTCCATAAGACACCAGTAGTCGGTGCGCCTATCTTTGAAACTCTTCATGGAATGAAGAAGGGCATCAAAGATATCGTCGCCCCGCAGGGAATGTTTGAAGATCTCGGCCTCAAATACATTGGCCCCATCGACGGCCACGATATTGCTGCCATGGATCGCGCGCTAGAGCAGGCAAAAGAATTTGGCGAGCCTGTTTTGGTTCATGTGATTACCGAAAAGGGTCGTGGTTATAGCCCTGCCGTTGCTGATGAGGCGGAGAAATTCCACGCTGTAGGAATTGTTGATCCAGAGACTGGTTTGCCAGTTGCGGCAAGCAAGACTTCATGGACCGATATCTTCGCTGATGAATTAGTTGCACTTGGTGGCAAGCGAGAAGATCTCGTCGCAATTACCGCAGCGATGCTAGGTCCTACTGGTCTAGATAAGTTTCAGAAAGCATTTCCAGATCGCACTATCGATGTCGGAATCGCAGAACAGCATGCAGTAACAAGTGCAGCAGGTATGGCCTACGCCGGCCTGCATCCAGTTGTCGCTGTCTATTCAACATTCCTTAATCGCGCATTCGACCAGTTATTGCTCGATGTTGCGCTGCATGGTGCAGGAGTCACTTTTGTCCTTGATCGTGCAGGTATTACCGGTGATGATGGACCTTCTCACCATGGAATCTGGGATTTAGCACTGACTGGAATCGTTCCGACACTCGCAGTTGCAGCTCCACGTGATGGTGCGCGTCTTCGCCAGGCCCTGGATGAGGCAGTTGAGATTAACGATCGACCAACTTTGCTCCGCTTCCCAAAGGGCGCAGTCCATGCAGATATTCCAGCTTTTGAAAGTCGGGATGGCGTCGATGTTCTCTACCGAGGTGAGAGCGCAGATGTGCTTCTCGTTAGCGTAGGCGCAATGGCTCCGATGGCGGTCGAAGCGGCTTCTCAGGCTTACCGCGAAGGCGTTGGCGTTACCGTTGTAGATCCACGTTGGGTGAAGCCGCTTCCAACTTCATTGGTCACGATGGCGCGTCGCTATAAGAGCGTGGTTGTGCTTGAAGATGGAATTCGCCATGGCGGAATCGCATCGTCACTTTCTGAGATGTTCCGTGATGCCCGCCTTGATGTGCCAGTGCATAGCATCGGTGTACCACTTGAATTTATCGAACACTCAAAGCGTGGTGAGATCTTGGAAGATCTCGGTATCTCAGCTCAGAAGATTGCTCGTGAAATTGTTGAGTGGAGCTCTACTTCAGAACCGATGCAATTCCCGGAGCATGAAAGCGCTGACCACCCACGGCTTCGCTAATTCCCTCGCGATCAAGGAATGGCAAGATTCCACCGAGGTGCATAGGCCAGCCAGCGCCGAGCAACATGCAGAGATCAATCTCTGCTGGAGTCGAGACAACGCCTTCGTTGAGCATCATTCTTGCTTCTTCCGCCAAAGCCTTCAGAGCACGTTCACGCACCTGCTCTGCAGTCGATGGTGAATCTCCCTTGTGAATGAGGGCAACTGCTGCTGGATTGGCGCCGAATGTTCCATCCTCGTTCTTGATGTAGAAAGTCTTCACACCTTCTTTGACCATCGCCTGCATCGTTGGTGAGATGCGGTAGCGAGGTCCAAGGTTTTCGTGGAGAGTCTCTGCAACATGGAGTGCGACACCAGGACCGACGAGGCCAAGTAGCTCGAATGGACTCATTGGGAAACCGATCGAACGCATCGCATTATCTGCAACAGCTGGATCTGTACCCTCATCAACTGCATCGGTGATCTCACCCATGAAGCGAGTGAGGAGACGGTTCACAACGAATCCTGGCGCATCCTTACAGATGATCATTGTCTTCTTGAGGCTCTTTCCTACCTCGACTGCTGTCGCAGTGGTTGCATCATCGGTCTTCGATGTGCGAGCGACCTCAAGGAGAGGCATCACTGCAACTGGATTGAAGAAGTGGAAGCCGACGACGCGCTCTGGATTCTTCAAGCCTTCAGACATACGCTCAACTGAGAGCGATGATGTATTGGTAGCAAGGACGCACTCTGGGCTGACGATGCCTTCAAGAGTCTTGAAGAGCTCCTGCTTCAGAGAAAGTTCTTCGAAGATCGCTTCAATAACGAAGTCACAACCAGCGTAGACAGCCTTATCTACCGATCCTGAGATGAGGGCAGATAGTCGAGTAGCGCTCTCAGCGCTCATGCGCTTCTTCTCTACCAATTTTGCGAGCTCGGCACGAACCCAGGCAACGCCCTTATCTGCGCGCTCTTGGTCGATATCTGTCATAACAACAGGACACTTCAAATTACGGACGAGCAAGAGTGCGAGCTGGGATGCCATCAAACCTGCACCAACAACGCCAACTTTGGCGACCTTACGTGCTTGGTTCGCCTTAGGTGCGCCTTCCACCTTCTTGCGCTTCTTCTGAATCAAATTAAATGCATAGAGCGATGCACGAAGCGGATCTGACATCACTAAGTCTGCAAGCACCTGATCTTCGGCATCGAAACCTTCGCCGTTACTGCATGTCTTAGCGGCAGCAATAAGTTCTAGCGCCTTGCGAGGGGATGCGATATCTGCGCCACCAAACTTCTTGGCAGCAGCAGCCTTACCGGTTGCAATCGCTGCATCCCACGCTGGATCGTTGCTGTAATCCTGGCGTTCAATCTTTGTAGTTCCAGCGAGAATTGATGCTGCAAATGCAACTGACTTTTCGAGGAAATCTGCTGGTTCGAAGACGGCGTCGACCACACCAAGTGCCTTAGCATCTTTCGCCTTCATCATGGTGTTGTTGTTGAGGGAATTCAGGATGATTACCTGAACTGCCTTCTCTGGACCAATTAACTTTGGCAGGAGAGTGGCTCCACCCCAACCTGGCACTAGACCGAGGAATACCTCAGGAAGAGCAGTAAATGCTGTTGAGGCGAGCGTGCGGTAGTGAGAGTGAAGACCAATCTCAAGTCCACCACCGAGTGCAAGACCGTTGATAAATGCAAAGGTAGGAATGGAACTCTCACCGAGGCGGCGGAATACATCGTGTCCTAACTTTCCAATTGCAAGTGCCTGCGAACGATCGGTAAGAAATGACATTGCAGAAAGGTCTGCACCGGCAGCGAAGATAAATGGCTTACCGGTAATCGCGATTGCAGCTGGCTTACGCGATGTTGCCTCGGTGATTGCAGCATCGAGTGATGCGACAGATTGCGGACCGAGTGTGTTGGGACGTGTGTGATCGAGTCCGTTATCGAGGGTAATCAGTGCGAGTGTTCCCTTGAATCCAAATGGAGTCAGGTCGACATCGCGCACTTTGGCAATTGTGATTACTTCTTCTGGAGCGCCCTCTGGAAGTGTCAGTGGTGTAGTCATTAGTTCTTTCCTCCAGTGAAGTGTGGGTTCTCCCAAATAACTGTGCCGCCCATTCCGAGGCCGATACACATCGTTGTAATTCCATAACGAACCTCAGGGTGCGCCTCAAATGTGCGAGCGAGGTTGATCATCAAGCGAACGCCAGATGAAGCCAGGGGATGGCCAACCGCGATTGCACCACCATATGGATTAACGCGTGGGTCATCGTCGGCAATTCCGAAGTGCTCCAGGAAAGCAATTACCTGTACTGCGAATGCTTCATTAATTTCAAAGGCGCCGATATCCTCAATAGAAAGCCCCGCTTTCTTTAGCGCCTTGATAGTTGATGGAACTGGTCCATAGCCCATGACCTCAGGTTCAACACCGGCGAATGCAAAATTCACCATCTTCGCCTTTATTGGAAGCCCTAGTTCTTTCGCCTTATCTTCGCTGGCAAGAAGTGCAATCGTTGCGCCATCGTTAATGCCAGAGGCATTTCCAGCAGTAACACGACCACCTGGGCGAAATGGAGTCTTCAACCCGGCGAGACCTTCAAGCGTTGTTGTTGGGCGTGGTCCTTCATCAGCAGAGATGATCGTCCAACCAAGTTCTTCAGAACGTGCAGCGGTAGGAATCAAATCGCGCTGGATAAGTCCTTGTTCATATGCCTTAGCTGTCTTCATCTGTGAGTTGTAGGCGTAGAGATCTGCACGCTCTTTGGTTATAGATGGAAAACGATCGTGAAGTCGCTCTGCAGTTGCACCCATCGACATTGCATCGGGATCAACAATCTTCTCTGCAAGATAACGAGGATTTGGATCCATGAGTTCACCCATTGGATGGTTGCCCATATGTTCAACGCCGCCAGCAAGTGCGAGGTCAATTGCACCCATAGAGATTTGTCCGGCTACAGACGTTGTCGCAGTAAGTGCACCTGCACACCAGCGATCTACCGAGTAACCGGGAACGGTGTTGGGAAGTCCAGCTAGAAGTGAAGCGCTACGGCCGATATTCATTCCTTGATCACCGGTCTGAGTTGCTGCAGCAATTGCAACATCATCAATCTGATCGAGTGGAAGATTGGGATTGCGCTCAATCAATCCGCGCATCGCACGAATAAGTAAATCGTCAGCGCGAGTATTAGCGAAGGCGCTACCTGACTTTCCAAAAGGGGTACGGACGGCATCAACGAGGACTACGGTGCGAGACATCAAGAGCTCCTATTGCTTAGCTTGCGCGAGGCTTTTAGGTTACTCGTCGGTAGCGTTAATTGCTACGAGGAAGGGGAACTTTTTCCTCACTCCGCAGATGCATCAGGGGCCTCAGTTGTCTCTTCCTCTGACAGCTCCAAGGCTTCGCTCTGTTGAAGGGCGTAGGTCAAGATTGGAGTCGCCAGATCGATCTGCCAAGGGCGGGCGCCCAGTTCACGCAAGAGGCCAGGAATATCTTCCGGGGCGGGCAGGCGCCAACAGACCTGGCGCAATAGCTCTGGAGTTAAGAGATTCTCAACCGGAAGTTCTAGCTCGGCCGCCTTTAGCGACATTTCATGGCGAGCATGGGAGAGCGGAATGAACTTCTCCGGAAAGCGATCACGCCACATCTTGATCGGTGGCAGCGCCTCGCTCTTGGTACGAGTCGGCGGACAATCATCTTCACTCAAGGCAAGAGCCGACTCGATCGCCTTCAACCAGCGTGGAGTATTTTCAAACCAGCGGGCTCGTAGACCAATGGGACGCAAAACCTTCTCTAGCTCTCTCTTTGAGGTCAGCGGTGCTGAATCGGATGCCAGCGCAATAGTGGAAATAGCAAGATCAGATAAGACTCGGCCGGGAGAGATATCTAGATGTGCAGCGAGATCATCGCGCGCCTCCCAGAGCGATTTCACCACCGCTAACTGCTGGCGTTTCTTCACCTTATGCATGCCAGATGTTCGACGCCACGGATCGATTCTCTTCGCAGCTGGGGGAGCGGCGAGAATTGCAGCGAACTCTTCGTGCGCCCACTCTAACTTCTTCTTCTCAATCAGAAGTTTCTCAATTTCATTGCGAAGCTCAATCAAGAGCTCCACATCAAGAGCGGCGTAGTTCAACCAATCTTCTGGAAGCGGCCGGATCGACCAATCTTGTGCAGAATGTTCTTTCGCTAATCCAATATCGAGCAATGATTCAACGAGTGCTCCTAAGCCAACCCGTGGCAGGCCAACAAGTCGTCCAGCTAATTCTGTATCAAAGAGTTTCGTAGGATTAAGACCAAGCTCTCGCAAACATGGAAGATCTTGAGTACTGGCATGGAGGATAACTTCTTCTCCACTCCACAAATCATTGAGTTTTTGAAAATGAATATCGCCTGAACCAAATGGGATTGGATCGATGAGGTGCAAACCACCATCGGTACGTTTAATTTGGATTAAATATGCGCGAGAGCTATATCTATATCCTGATGCTCTCTCTGCATCGACTGCGAATGGTCCGGCTCCTTTTGAAAGTTCGCCGAGCATTTCATCGAATTGTTCGGGAGTTGCTACAACTTCCGGTAAGCCTTTATAAGGCGCAGTAAGTAGCTCAGCCACGACGACGAGCTGCACTTATCGGAGCAACGCCTTCAGCAATTGGCGGAAGGCCAGCTACCTCACTAATGAAATTGCACCAGGCGCGAACATGCGGGATAAGTTCTTCAGGTGCGGTAAGAATAGGTGACCATGATGCACGAATTTCAATCTCTGATTCATCATGACGAGACGATAACTTTCCAAATGAAGCGCTAGAAACTCGAGTAACAGTTCCAGATGGTGCGCTGTAAAGGGCATCAGCCTCTTGCAAACTATCGAGCAACCAGTTCCAGCCAACTTCTGGCAAGAGCGGATCAGCTTGCATCTCAGAGTCGACAGATGCACGCATAAAGGTGACGCAGCGATATTCACCTTCCCAGGTGTCCTGTCCGCCTGGTTCATGCAAAATAACAAAACGACCAGAGGCGAGTTCATCTTCTTGATCTCCGAAGAGACCGTTGCTGACATCGGCGGTGAAGGCGAATGAGTACTGCGCTAATTTCTGAGGCGCAGGAACTTCTTCGAGTTCAATCTCTGCGCGTGGGGTGAATTCACGGATGATGGAAATCATCGAATCAAAGGAGAAGGCAGGTGAACTCACTGGTCAATTCTAAAGTTGAAGGGGTGAAATAACTGGGAGGTCGAGGTGGAGATTCGATAGGGTGCGCAGATGGCATCACTTCTCGCCCTCTTATCAAGTCTGCTCTGGGGCAGCGCCGACTATCACGCTGGCAATATGAGCAAGCGATTGCCCTCAATCGTTGTCCTCGGCATCAATCAAGCCTTTGGACTTCTCTTTGGACTCATACTCATACTCGCGACATCAGGATGGATCTCGCCTTCGCTGAGCCACGATGGTTATCTCATCAACGGTGCACTTGCCGGGCTTGCTGGATACGGCGGACTCCTATGTTTATACGCAGGCTTATCAACTGGTCGGATGGGAGTTGTTTCTCCGATTAGCTCACTCAGCGTTCTTCTTCCGCTCTTCTTTGCACTCGTCGTTAAAGGTGATCGACTCTCAACAACTGTCACTATCGGTGTTATTGCAGCAGTTCTCGGTGGGTTCCTTGCTAGCGGTCCAGAAGTAACTCAAGGTCTTCCATTAAAACCAGTATTGCTTGCAATTGGAGCGGCGCTCGGATTTGGAACTGCGCTTACCTTTATGGCGATTGGTTCACAGGAGAGCTCACTCATGACAATGGTGACAATGCGAACTACAACGCTGCTTGTGAGCGCTGGCCTCTTTATTCAGCGCGGAAATCTTGGGGGAGTGAAAGCGAAAGATATTCCGCTCCTTGCTTCGATCGGTATCGCTGATTTCTCGGCAAACTTGTTACTAGGCGTTGCTACAACAAAGGGGCTCGTCTCGATTGCGATGGTTCTCGGTTCGCTCTATCCAATCGCAACTGCAGTGCTCGCTTATCTCTTCTTAAAGGAGCGCCTTCATAAGGCTCAGTATCTAGGGGTTGTACTTGCGGTCGCTGGTGTTGCGCTGATTTCGGCAGCTCAATAAGCGAGTTCCATCAACTACTTCATCGCTATCAATAGCGAACTTCTGGAGTAGCTTCTCGACATCGATAAAGTCTCCATCTCCTTCGATAGGAGAGATTGATAGTTCGAAAATATCGACTACTCCTTCTTCGACCAAAGCCATCAATAAAGTGGGGCCAGCTTCCACGACGATGTCACCTTCAATGCGAAGGTCGATTAATTGAGTAATGTCTCGCAGATTGCGATCTACGGTTATCTGCTGCATTAAAGGATGCTCGAATTTAAGTGGTTCCGAACTCCTGGAATAAACAAATATTGGCACCGATGCGCCTTGGTAATTCTCAGTTTCTGCGCTCTTTTTGCCGATAATGAAAGCACTTGCCGCTCGATGGCGGCGCAAGAAGCGTTCTCGATCTGCTGGAGTTGATAGCGCGCGCGACGAACCATCTTTGCTAGTTGCCTGATTTGCCCCCACAACCAAAGATGCAATCACCGCCATTTCTCAAGAATATCCTCGCTTGAGAGGCGATTCTCACCATATTTTCAGGGGATACGCTGGCGAAAAGTTGAGAATCGCGTTGCGACTTGGTTAGCCTTCCACAGTGAAGATTAAGGGAGCTCTCTTACCGCTCGCGCTTGCGGCGATAGTGAGCACGATGCCAGAGGCTCATGCTGCTCCCACCTTGGCTCAGATTCAGGCACAGGTAAATGACCTGCAGGATCAGGCAACTGCTGCCGCCGAAGGTGCGCAAGAGGCGAAGGTGAAGTTGGCCGCGCTCCAGCGAAGCCTCTCTGGAATCCAGGCACAGGCTGCGATTCAGGGTAAGAATGTCGATGCCATCTCGAAGACTCTCGGCGTTATTGCCATTAATCAATATAAATCTGGTTCTTTAAGTCAGAGCATGGAGCTTCTCTTCTCGAGCGATCCCACCCTCTATCTCTCTTCTGCCGGCTCACTTGAGGCAATTACTCGTCAGAAGTCGATCCAGTTGAAGAAGTATCAATCTGCAACACAGAAGCTCAATGCAACTTCGCTCACCGTGGCTGATCGTCTTGCCCAGGTCAAGGCGCTAGAGAAGAAGTTGGCACAACAGAGCGCAGTAGCTCAAGAGAAATTGAAGAAGGCTGAGGCGATTCTCGCCAAGCTGAAGAAGGAAGATCGTGATCGCTTAGCAAAGCTTGCGCAACAACAGGAAGATGCAGATCAAGCGAGCTCGCTTGCCGCGGCAAAAGGTTTAGCAAGTATCTCAGGCCGTGCCGGTTTGGCGATTAAATTTGCGGCAAAGCAGATCGGTGATCGCTACGTCTTCGGCGCTGATGGCATGGTCTATTGGGATTGTTCAGGGTTGACGATGCGCGCTTATCAGGCAGCTGGCGTGAATCTTCCTCACTCATCTGCTGCGCAATCACGGATGGGTCGCTCTATTGCGTTCAATCAGAAGCAACCAGGAGACTTACTATTCTTTGGTCGCCCAGTTTCACATGTTGGTATCTATATCGGGGGAGGTCGCATGATCCATGCCCCTCGTTCGGGATCTCGAGTCAAGATTGCAGATGCATCATCACTTGGTTCTAAGAGATTAGTTGCGGTCCGCCGTTTCTAATGCGAAACAATTCATCGATTCTCTGCATCACCAATGATTTCGGTCCTCGTGCCGGTGGAATTGAAACTTTTGTTATAGGTTTAATCGAGCGGATGCCATTTGGTTCCGTCGTTGTCTACACCTCACAACAGGGCGACACCACTGCTTACGATGCGCAGTGGTTAGAAAAATATGGCGTGGAAGTTATTCGAGATAAATCTAAGATTCTGCTACCAACTCTTAGAGTAGGGCGAGCAGTTCGAGAGTTAGCTGAAACTCGAGAGATAAAGAAAGTTTTCTTCGGCGCTGCAGCTCCACTGGGTCTCTTATCACATGGCCTTCGTCGAGCAGGTGTTGAACGAATAGTTGCCCTCACCCATGGACACGAAGTCTGGTGGGCAAAGCTCTGGCCATTTAGCTCAGCGATGAAGCGAATTGGCAATGGAATTGATTCACTGACATACCTAGGAAGCTTTACTAAAAGCGCTATTAGTCGAGCGCTATCGGAGAAAGCAATTACATCCATGGTGCGTATTGCACCCGGTATCGATACTGCGCACTTTTCCCCAGCTGCCGATGCAGATGCGCTCAAGCGAGAGCTTGATCTAGCAGATAAGCGAGTCATTGTAAGCGTTGGCAGATTGGTACACCGTAAAGGGCAAGACACTTTAGTGGAGTCTCTCCCTAAAATCTTGGAAGAATTCCCAGATGCACATCTGCTCTTTGTCGGAGTTGGTCCGCATCTTGAATATATTCATAAGCGGGCGATTCAACTCGGTGTTCTCAAAAGCGTTTCATTTGTCGGTCGCGTTCAATATGCCGAGCTTCCACGCTTTATCTGCGTCGGTGAAATCTTTGCCATGCCGAGCCGATCACGATTAGCAGGACTTGAAGTGGAAGGATTGGGAATCGTCTACCTCGAAGCGAGTGCCTGTGAACTTCCTATTGTCGGCGGACTCTCTGGAGGTGCACCTGATGCACTCATTGAAGGCGAGACTGGTCTCGCGGTCGACGGAAGAAAACCAGATGCCGTAGCCGATGCAGTGAAAGAGTTGTTGCGTAATCCTGAGCGCGCGCAAGCGATGGGAAAGCGTGGACGTCAATGGATTGTAGATGAGTGGGAGTGGCGCCACTGGTCAGAGAAGTTCAACGAACTTTTTAACTAACTTCTTACCTTTGCAATCGCCTCAACTCGGTTACGCACGCCTAACTTTCGATAGATCGAAGAGACATGCGTCTTAATAGTCGCCAGCGAGATATCGAAGTGCTCGGCAATTTCAATATTTCTTAGCCCCTGCTCTAAGTGAGAGAAGATCTCCTGCTCCCTTCTAGAGAGTGAATCGAGCAGATTCTTCTCCGCTCTTCGAGGGTGCGAGATAGCTTTTGAAATGTGCTTCGCCAACTCTTGGCTGCTGAGATTGCGATCAAGCAGATAGTTAAAACCTAACGCAACAGCCGCCTCTTGTGAGACCCAACGGGTATGTTGATGGAGAAGGAGCGAAAGAGAAAGTGGGCAATGACGTTGGATTACCAGGCCAAGTGAGATCGCATCGCCGCCATCTAACTGTGAATCAATGAAGATGTTGCGGTGTTGCGCTGTTCGAATTTGCGCGAGTGCTATTCGAAACGATGGAGCAACGACAGCGGAGCCGTGAAGCGATTCACTGAGTACTGCTGCTAATTCTGAATCAGAGGTCGCAACAAGAGCAGTTTCGGAGGCAGTCATGCGAGCTATCTTTATCGCCCCTTAGATAGGTGGCAATAAAGATAACCCCGTATTACTCCTTGGTGTAGAGAGCTGTGATCGTATCTGCGTACTGGGTAGCAACTACGTGGCGCTTAACTGAAAGCTTTGCCGTCAACTGTCCGCCCGCGATTGTGAAATCTTCAGCGAGGATTGCAAACTTACGGATGGATTCAGCCTTAGAGACAGCTTTATTTGCCTCATCAACCGCGGTTTGAATGACGGCAATCAAATCTGGATCATTGACAAGGGAAGCGACGGTTGCGCCAGTTTTGTTGTTGGCTGCAATCCATCCCTTAATCATGTCGGGATCAATTGTGATGAGCGCTGCAATAAACGGTTGGTTGTCTCCGACCACCATGCATTGACTTACAAGAGGATGTGCGCGAAGGCGATCTTCAAGTACTGCTGGGGCAACATTCTTGCCACCTGCGGTGACGATGAGCTCCTTCTTGCGACCGGTGATGTAGAGGAAGCCGTTGTCATCGAGGCGACCAAGGTCACCAGACTTAAACCACTTGCCATCGAAGACTTCTTGGTTTGCAGCATCGTTCTGCCAGTAACCGCGCATAACAATTGGACCGCCGATTAATACTTCACCATCGTCGGCGATCTTGATGGATGTACCTGGAATTGGCTTTCCAACAGATCCGATAGAGAGCGCAGTTGAGAGATTGAGGGTTGCGCCTGCAGTTGTCTCAGTTAAGCCATAGCCTTCAAGAATTGTGATGCCAGCGCCACGGTAGAAGTGACCGAGGCGAGCACCTAGGGGAGCGCCACCTGAAATTGCCGCCTCCACTCGTCCGCCAAGTCCAGTGCGAATCTTTGAATAGACAAGCACATCAAAGAGCTTGTGCTTGATTGAAAGGAGCGGCTTGAACTTCTTGGCATCGATGTTCTCAGAGTAAGCAATAGCAACATCTGCCGCTTTCCGGAATATCTTTCCCTTACCGGCAGCCTCAGCCTTGGCTTCAGCGCCGTTATAGACCTTTTCAAAGATACGTGGAACTGCAAGGACGAATGTTGGTTTAAATGATGCAAGATCAATGGGAAGACGTCCTGCTGGATCTCCGCAATGTGCCATATGTAATCCTGCTGAGATCGCACCAATCTGAACCATGCGACCAAATACATGTGCAACCGGAAGGAAGAGCAGGGTTGAACCACCAGGCTTTAAGAAGAGATCTGCTGCACCTTGCACAACATTTCCACATTCAGCGAGGAAGTTTCCGTGAGTGAGCTGAACTCCCTTTGGCTTTCCAGTCGTTCCCGATGTGTAGATGAGAGTTGCTAGAGAGTCTGGTGTGAGCGCTTTGCGACGATTATCGATCTCGGCATCAGAGATATGAGCGCCAGCAGTGCGAAGAACCTGAAGGACATCTTCGGTCATCGTCCAGATGTGGCGAGTGTGCGGTGGCAAAACTGGTGCAACGAGTTCACGTAGTGCAGGAGTCTCAACAAAGAGAGCCACTGCTCCGGAATCGTTAAGGATCCAATCAACCTGCTCTGGAGATGAAGTTTCATAAATTGGCACAACGATTGCTCCAGCAAACCACGACGCGAAATCAAGAATTGTCCATTCGTAACGAGTGCGAGCCATGATTGCAACGCGATCTCCGATATGAACACCAGCGGCAATCAAACCCTTTGCTGCGGCGCGAACATCTTCTTCAACTTCGCGTGCAGTCAGTGGTTGCCAGCCATCCCCGAGTGGCCGTGACATAGTGATGCGCTCTGGCTCAAACCAGGCGCGTTCTGCGATCAAGTTGGTGAGGTTTCCCTCAGTTGCCGCAGGGACGATAGCTGGAATCGTGATTTCATTCATGGGCGTAACGCTAGCGGTGAGAGGTATAAAAAGGAAAGGATTGGTAGCCTTTCGCCATGTCCGAATCCAGCACAGCATCTGTAGAAGTAGAAGCGCCTCTCGCAGAGGTGGCCGCCACCCTCTCCAATATTGCCGCCTATCCAACTTGGCTCACCTCGATCAAAAAGGTTGATGTCGAGGAGAGCGATGCGGAGGGCCGTGTAGTCAAAGCGACCGTCTCAATCGACGCCGGTGTAATGAAGGATCGCGCAACGCTCGTCTATGACTGGAGCAGTTCACCTGCAGAGATTTCCTTCTCATTAGATGAAGCAGATTTGATGACTACCATGGATGGTAAGTACACGTTGAAGGCAATCGATGCCGACACCACGCTTGTTACCTACGAACTCGGCGTTGAACTATCCCTGCCAGTTCCACGCATGATGATTTCAAAGACAGAGAAATCAACGATTGATCAGGCGCTGAAAGAGTTGCAGGCTCAGTTCGAATAATGTCTTTAACAATCGGCATTGATGTTGGCGGCACCAAGGTTCTTGGTGGCGTCGTTGATGCAACTGGAAAAGTTCTCACCACTTCACGTCGTGATACTCCACGAGAAGGCGGTAAAGCACTCACCCAAACAATTGCAGATGTTGCGCTAGAACTTGCTGCACAACATCAGGTATCTGCAGTTGGTCTCTCAGCTGCTGGATTTGTTTCATCAGATCGCAAGACAATGCTAGCCACCCCAAACATCGCCGGTTGGAATGGCGTGCAGCTCGATGCAGAATTAACTGCGCTGATTAATCTTCCAGTCGTTCTGGAAAATGATGCGAATGCTGCGGCGTGGGGTGAAAGATGTTTTGGTGCCGGCGTCGGCAAGGAAAACATGTTGATGGTGACTGTTGGTACTGGAATTGGTGGCGGCATTATCGTCAATGGCCAACTACTTCGCGGTGCATTTGGAGTTGCAGCAGAGATTGGTCACTTACGAGTTCTGCCTGAAGGCCATCTCTGTGGATGTGGTGCTCGTGGATGCTTTGAGCAATATGCATCTGGAAACGCGCTGCTGCGCCATGCTCGTGAAGCGATTGCCGCTAGCCCTGATCTCGCACGTAATCTCTTGGCGCGCGGAGATGGAACTCTTGAGGGACTTACCGGACATGCAATTACCGATGCTGCACGAGAGGGTGATCAAGTAGCTCTCGCAGCATTCAACACCACTGCGCAATGGCTTGGTGCTGGTATCGCATCACTTTCTGTCATTCTCGATCCGGAAGCTGTTGTTATTGGCGGTGGAGTAGTTGATGCAGGAGAAATTCTCCTAGCCCCCACTCGCGCTGCGATGGAGCGTTACATGCCATTTGCAGGTAAGCACCCTTACCCAGAAATTATCGCTGCAACTCTCGGCAATGAAGCTGGGCTCGTCGGAGCGGCAGATTTAGCTCGCGCTTAATTATTCGTTCGGATATTTAACGCCGATTTGGCGACGTACTTCATCCATTTGCCGCATCAATTCGAGCGTAGTCGCATGTGGCATGAGTGGAGATTCGATTTCACCAGCGCGAACAATGCGGGCGAACTCCCGAGCTTCTTCACGTAGGCCGCCACCCTGATAAGTATTGGGATAATCGGTAACTTCGCCATCTCTCGTGATGACGCGGAATGACGTTGGCGCGTAGAAAGATCCATCAATCTCAATCCGCGCTTTATCACCAGCGACAACAGCTGCAACACTAGATCGCACCGCCATTGTGCATGAGAGCATCGCCTGCGCACCTGTTGGATATGTAAGAACCATTGAAGTCTGTAGATCCACCTTCTTATCGGTGAGCGTTGCAACGGCAGTGATGCTCGAAGGAGCGCCTAGAACGAGATGTGCAAGTGTGAGTGGATAAATTCCAAGATCGAGCAAGGCGCCACCACCGAGTTCAGGCTCCCAGAGTCGTAACGCCCGCTCAACTGGAATGTACTGGCCATGATCAGCATGAATAAGTTCAATTTTGCCTAAAGCGCCAGATGCGATGATCGATTTAATCTGGTCGATATGGGGGAGGAAGCGAGTCCACATCGCCTCCATCAGAGCTAGGTTCTTTTCGCGAGCAAGATTTACCAAACGCACTGCTTGAGCTTCGTTGATTGTAAATGCTTTCTCACAGAGCACTGGCTTTCCGGCAAGGAGCGCAAGCGTTGAATGTTCCTCATGCATGGGATGAGGTGATGCGACATAAATTGCATCTACATCAGCCTGTACGAGTTCTTCATAGGAGCCGTAAGGAGTAGCAGTGGGGAATTGAGCAGCAAATGCGTTTGCCGATTCTTGTGTACGAGAACCAACTGCTGTCACAGTGTGATCTCCAAGGAAGGCAAGATCCTTAGCAAAAGCTTGCGCGATTCCGCCAGTTCCTAAAATTCCCCAACGAAAGTTACTCATACGATTGCTCCATCTGAATCATCGGTACCCGATCTATTCCACCAACGGTGGATAGTTGTTCTGAAATGTTCGAATGTGCCATGGATACCTCGGTGTATTCGAGGGGGATAGTAAATTTCCGCGTTCTCAGATTTATCAATCGCATCTAACTCATCGAGATATGTAGTAGGTGCGGATTGATCGAGATTGAGGTCGGCAACCATTGACTCAAATTCTGCGTTGATGAGATCCATCTCATCGTCATCACGCTCGCGAGGTGCCATACTGGAATACTTTCACATTCGGCCGGTAAAAAGGAGCTCTCATCCCGCATATATTCGCGCGAGCGAGCTGTCGTGTATTAGATTATGGCTATGAACAACTTGCCCTACGGCACGCTGCGAGCATTCTTGACTCCATTCTTGATGCTCCTCTTTCGCCCAAAGGTGAAAGGTCTGCGCAATGTTCCGGCATCTGGTCCAGTAATTATTGCCTCAAACCATCTCTCATTTAGCGATTCAATCTTTATGCCACTCGTTGTTCCTCGCAAAGTGACCTTTCTTGCAAAGAGCGAGTACTTCACTAGCCCTGGTCCAAAGGGTTTGTTAAAGAAGCTCACCTTCATCGCCCTTGGTCAGGTACCGGTAGATCGCTCCGGTGGTCGTCGAAGCGAAGCAGCGCTCATCACAGGTCTTAAAGTCTTAGGTGAAGGTAACTGCCTCGGAATTTATCCGGAAGGAACTCGTTCACCCGACGGGCGTCTCTATAAAGCCCGCACCGGAATCGCTCGTCTTGCCATTGAATCTGGCGCACCTGTCATTCCAGTTGCGATGTTTAATACCGACAAAATTCAGCCCACCGGCAAAGTGATTCCAAAAGTGAAGCGAGTAGGCATGACTTTCGGCGAACCGATGTACTTTGAAGGCGATTCAAGCAATGCAATCTTCTTGCGTGAATGTGCAGATGCAATCATGAAGCGCATTCAGCAGATGTCTGGCCAGGAGTATGTCGACACCTATGCAGTTAAGGGCGCTAAGCCTGCGGCAGAAAAGAACGACGAAGATTAATTTTCGAGCGCTGCTCGACCATCAATAAAGTTACAGGCGTGGCAATCGCTACCTTGTGCCGGCATTTCACCATCAATAACGGAGATGAACTCTTCTAGTAGTTTCTCTAAACGCTGCGGATCTCGCG
>ERZ650311.353-NODE-353-length-30131-cov-23.861085_pt1 | contig 30131 bp, 32 predicted proteins | sample MGYA00376247_ERZ650311 | MGnify/ENA primary metagenome ERZ650311 (study PRJEB26733, sample SAMN07839324) | wastewater metagenome | biome: small river; feature: stream; material: water | place: USA: North Carolina | collected 2016-07-28 ...
GCCGCCGCCCGCGTAGAAGTGGGGCTAGAGGTCGGCGAGTGGCCCAAACTAGAGCGCCGCCTTTACGTCCGCCTCGGCGCTGTCGAGCTCATGAGCGGCGAGGTCTGCGACGTTGAGCGCAAGCGCGCACACGCGCTGCTCGCCCGCATCGGGCTGGAGGACGAAGACTTCAAGTATCTGTGCCGCGCAGTGGACTCGCTGCGCTAATTCCAAAGGAGTGTGATCAATGCGATTTTTGCTAATTGCTCTGTGTGCCGCTCTCACCCTCTCGACCGGCTGTGACACCGACCCGTGCGCCAGCCGGGAAGCCCGCGCCGCATTCGTCGGCCTCGGCGGGCCGCTCGGCATCGCCGCGGTGCTGGCCCTCAGCTGCCCCCAGCCCGAGCCCGCCCAGGAACCCATCGCCGCGGTGCCGCTGGCCGGGCTGGAGCTGCAGCAGCCCGAGGCGGTCGCCCAGCCAGACATGGGGGCAGCGGCGGACCTCGCCGAGGCCCCGCCACCTCCTGCACCGGACTCTGACCTGGACGGCACGCCGGATGCGCAAGACCGCTGCCCCACGACGCCGAGCGGCCAGACCGCCGACCCTGCAAGGCCCGGCTGCCCCGAGCCGCGGACGTACAAGGTAGTCCTCCCCGTCGCGGCGTTCTCTGCCTCGGGACCTGTCACGGTGCTCGACGGTGCAGCCACTTCAAAGGCTTATTTTAACTGGTCTACGATGAAGCGCGAGAGCGTCGCCCTCAGCTCGATCGTGTTCTTCCAAAATGGAGGCCCAAACGTCACAAATGCTGTCAGTTTCGAGCTCACCGGCCAGGCGGACTTCACCACGCCGGCTACCACGATCAGCAGCTGCGCGGCCTTCAAAGATACCTTGCACCAAGACGCCTCGGCACCTAACCCGGCGACCGGCAACCCGCTCGACGTGGCTTGCATTGCGCGCCGCATCGCGCTCTGCCCGGTGGGCATCGTGAGCGACCAACGTAGGCTCTTTGACGAAGCGAGCTGTGCGGATAACGTCCAGCGCGGTGGTGGATACTGGAGCGCTGCGAACGCGCCGATCAAACTGACTGCGAACGTAGCCTCAGCCGACTGGAATAACTCAGACCCGCAGCCCGTACCCGGCATCGAAGTGCAAGTCTTACTGTCCGGCAACCTCAAGCTGTCAGATTGGCAAGTCGTCGCAACGATTACTGAAACTCTGCACTAAAGGGAGACACTCCGCCTCGTCTTTTGGCCGCGCTCGACCGCCCGGAATAGGCGCGAAAAATTTCTTCAAAAATCGTACACCACCGTCGGCAACCTGGCCAAAGCCAACTCGCCCAAGTGCGCGAAATCACGCAAGCGCCTCCCGCAGCACATAAAGCACCCCGAATACCATCCCTGTACATGACCACAAACCAGACCCTGACCACCCAGACCACGATCAACCCCAGCACCAACACCAGCACCCACCTCACCGCCTGGCAGCGCCGCCCGCAGGTTGGCTGGCGCAATTATGGCGCGCGGAATTTCAACTTCTACCACCTCGCCGCGCACGACAGCTGGCGCGTCCGCTTCTCCGACGGCTCGTGCCGCCTAGTAAAAACCTGCGAGGTGGCCGGCGAGCGCCCGATGCCGCCGCACCTCCACAAGGGCATCGTGCGCGCCCACGCCGTTTTCGAGGACGTAGAGGACGGCGAGATCCTGGCGCGCGGCCACGTCGGCGACGCCTACGGGCAATCTCCCATCCTGTCCGCCGTCCCTGTCGGGAAGAGCTGGGCGCAAGTCGAGCAGGCCGCCGCGCGCTACCGCAAAGACCTGATCGCCGAGGCCGCTGCAGACTGCCGCGCTCAGGAGCGCGCCGAGCTGCGCGCTGAGCTGCGTGCGAAGCGCGCGGCGCTCCAGGCAGCAGCATTAAAGCCGCAAAACTAAACATTAAATGCGGCTAAGAACGGAATGGAGTCGCGCACTTGCAAATCCGATTTTCACGGGGCTTGCGCGACGATAATTCGTGCGCATGATGGGTACTGCACAAGAAAAAGGCCCGGTCGTGTATCAGCACGCCGGGCCCAAAACGATGCCGCAAAGGGGGCGGCAACAGATGAATGGTAATCACGGAAATAAGGCGACGCAAGTATATTTGCAGCAGATCGCCGCTGGTCGGCAATACGTCCAGAAGCACGGCGCGTCCGCTGTTTTAAGCATCATCCGCCGCTGCGTCGCGCCCACGCCGCTCGGTGCGTTTTCGGTTCAGTTCCACGGCGACCAGAGCGAGGCCAGGGGGGTCGTGGAGCAGCGCACGCCCGCGCAGATCCGCGCCTGGTTCGCCGAGCAGGGCGCGCTCGTCCAGCCTGACAAGGGGCAGCAGCCCCTGATCGTGCTCGACATCGGCCGCGAAAATCGCAAGCGCAAAAAAGATGTGGTCTCTCGGCAGATCCTGTTTCTCGACCACGACAAGAAAGCGCCCACGGTCGATCAGTACGCCGAGCTGCTGGGCCCGCTTGGCTTGACATACATCGCTCACCAGAGCTGGAGCCACACCGACGAGGCGCTGCGCACCCATGGGCTGCTGTTCTTGGCTGAGCCGATCGTGTTCGCGGAAGATCGCGACGTTGACGACGTGCGGCTTGAGCAGGCATTCGTCGGCGGCGTGTTTGCCGAGCTGCTCGACGCCGACCTCGACCCAATGCACGCGACGGGTGGACGCATCATCTACGCCGGCAACCGACCCTCCGACACCGCGCCACCCCGCCGCGTAGTGGGGCAGGACGGATGCGGCCTGCTCTGGGATCACTTGCTGCAGGGTTTGAACTACGAGGCGCCGGTTGACCTGCAGCTCGGGCCCCCGAGCGACCAGGAAGACGATCCCCCGCCCACCGAAGCTGAACTGAAGGCCAAGCACCCAGAGGCCGAGCGCTTAGAGCGGTTCAAAAATTACCTAAGCAGCTGCGCTCCCTGTGTGCCCGGCATGAAGCCCGACGGAGCTGGCGCGCACTGCCTCTACATCATGCGCGCCGGCATCCGTGGCCTTTTGCTAGACAAGGGCGTGGTCGTGGCCACCGTCCTCGAATCTTCTTGGAACCGGCGCTGCCAAGACAAAGAGGGGAAGCGGTTTCCCTGGACGCTAAGCCAGCTCGTGCACAAGGCCGACGACGCCGAGGACAACTTCGACAAGCCGCCCGGCTGGCTCCTGATCGAGCGCGACGAGCAAGAGGGAGAGGACGAAGATCACGTCGATGATTTCTCCCACCTGCACGTTGTTCAAGAGTTTATGGCAGCGTACGGTGCGGACTGCCTACACTTGACGGATCTTGGCACCTGGGCTACCTGGACCGGTTCGCACTGGCAACTCGGCGGCGATAGCGAAGCACGGCAGAAGCTATCTATGGTGTGCAATCAACTGGCCAAAGTGGCGGTTCAAAGAGGCGAGATCGCGGTACGGCTGGCCCAAAAGGAGGCGGAAGCGAATGGCGTAGAGGGAGAGTGCCCAGAGGCGAAGCGCATCCGCGCGAAGGCCGCAGCCACAGCCAAGTCCCTGCGGGACGGCACGCTTATCGGCAAGGTGCTGCTGAAGCTGGCACAGGAGCCGACGATCCGGAAAATGCGTTCCGACTTCGACCAGGACGAGATGCTCCTCGCATGCCCGAACCTCACGGTAGACCTGCGAGACGGCGGCAAGGAGTGGAAGCCGCGGCGCGAGGATTACTTGACGCAGTGCGCCTCGGTCGATCCCGACTTCAAGATGCCGATCCCGACCTGGGAGCGCGTCCAGTCGATCGCTTTCCGCCGCACGCGCGTCGAGAACGAGGAGGTGCAGGCGCGATACGACGCAGCGGAGCATACGAAATACATCAACCGCTGCCTTGGCTTCGCGCTCACTGGCTCGCTCGCCGAGCACGCGCTTTTCATCTGGCACGGCGCGGGCGAGAACTTCAAGGGCACACAGCTCAACACGGTCAACAGCATCTTGGGGCCAGCATACTGCGCTACACTAAACCGGACGACTATAACTAAGCAGCTCCATGGGGAGAAGCACAGTCAGGACATAGCGACCCGCGAATACAAGCGGTTGGTGATCACCGACGAGATCGACAACACGGGTGCTGAGTTGGACGTGGGGCGCGTCAAGCAGCTGGCTAGCTCAGACCCCGTATACGCGCGCGGCATGCGCGAAAACGATAGACCGATAGCATGGCGGGCCAAGATTTTTAGCCCCCAAAACGTGCCGGCGACGATAACAAACCCAGGACGCAACATCGCGCGGCGCCTCCACTACGTGCCGTTCTGCGTGCCGTCGCGCGAGCAGTCATCCGACTTCATCCCGCACATTGACGCCAAACTACGGGCCGAGCGTCCCGGCATCCTGGCCCTGCTGATCAAGAGCGCGCGCGAGTGGCACCGGAACTTCAAGGAGAACGGCGAGGGGCTTCGCCCGCCCGAGTGGATCGTCGTCGGCTCGCGCGAGTTCATCCGCAACGGAGACTTGATCAAGGCGTTTTTTGATGACCTCTACGTCGCGGACCCCAAGGGCCGGATCAAGCCAAAAGACCTGCACGATGCCTATAAAAACTACATGTTCCATGAGCATGGCGTGCGCTTCGATGATTGCCATAACAGCGACGCTTTTGGGAAGCTCATGCGGTCGGGAAGCTACCCTGTTGAGGCTAAAACCGTGAATGGCAAAAAATACTATGTTGGCATCCGCCTCAACGACATCGCTGCCAGGAAGGCTGAACAGAAGCGGAAGGATGACGCTCGCGACGCAGAGACCGCGTAACCCGTCAGCCCAGCTCGCCCAAGCCCGCCGCCCCAGCTCGCCTTAGTAACCAACAAACCCACATTGCCCCCTTGCGCCACTAACCTACTACCTCTTAACAGGGTGGTAGGTCGTCTTTTGGGCGTATTTGGCCCTAAGTGTTGAATATACCTAGAGATATTCAAAATTCTGGTTCTAGCTAGGGTGGGGGGTGGGTGGTAGGTCGGGTGGGGGGTGTAGGATACAGCTAAGTAGCTGAAAGCTCTATGGATTTAGCTGATTTTGGGCTTTAGGGTGGTAGGTTGCAGAAATTAGACCCCTAGGGACTTTTAGGAGTGCATGAAAGGGCTACAGGGGTAGATGTTCGGCGACCTACCACCCTGAGCCCGTTTTATGGGGTCTTGCCGTCGCTGAAAGCCGCACCTACACCCCCCACCCGACCTACCACCCTTGGCCTCAAACCCCCCACCCTCCAGGGACCAAAGTGACCCTTGCACCATCTATGCAGGAGGTGGTCATGGACAACACGACGGCTTTGATATTGGCGGATTCGATCGACGATTGCTTGGAAGCGGCGGACGGCCTGAGCCTTGAGCAGCTCCAGGCACTGGTGCGGCAGAAGGCGGAGGAGCAGCGGGTAGCGCCCGAGGTCTTGGCGGCTTGGGCGGCGGTGGATGAAGGGCGGGCGAAGTGATGATCACGGCGGTAATCCTGGCAAACGCGCTTGAGTTCTGCCTGGTCGTCCTTGGGTTCGCGATTCTGCTCCTTGCTGCTTCGCAGCCGCCCTCGGCGGCGGCTTAGGGGGTTTGATGATGGAAACGTGTACGGGTTTGATCGCGGCGATCAAGCTACGGCGCGCAGCGCCGAGGCCGAAGGTCACGCTCGGCGATAAAGTCTTGGCGCTGCGGCAGCTGCGCGGGGGTGCTCGGGCTAGGGCCGAGGCGCAGTTCCTGAAAGACGCTGAGCCGTTCATCAGGCGCTGCGCCGCCTGGTATTTTGGACCGGACCTAGACCATGACGACGTGATGGCGACGGCTCGCTTGGCCGTCTGGTCTTGCGTACTCGATTGGGACGAGCGGCTGGGCGCGCCTTTTGACACCTGGGCTCGTTGGAAGGTAAGGACGGAGCTCGGCAAGCTGCTGCGGGGAAGCCGCATGGTGCGAGGCCGCGCGCCGGAGGACTTCGTCGCCGAGGCTGACGAAGTCGCTGCGCCGGTGCAGGACGATGCTGCAGCGGAGGTGGCTACTGCACTGGCGAGCTTGCCGTCGGAGTTGCGGCAAGTGCTCGAAGCGGTGGAGCTCGATCGCATCCCCATCGCCGAGGCTGCGGGGCGGCAGGGCTTGGACGTGGCGACTGCGAAGCGTCGGCTCTCGGAGGGCCGGGACGAGCTGCGGGCGGCAGTGCTGCGTGGGCGACGCCGTGGCGCCCCCACCCCCTCAAATTATAAGGGGGGCCACGGGGACACCGGCGCGAGACTATCTTCAAATATCCTGGGGAAGCCCTAAGCCCTAAATTCGTCCTTCTCAAGTGCGGCCGCAAAGAAACAAAGTGCGGCCGCACTTCGGCGTGGTTATGGCTCGCGCGCTGGCGCAACTTCTGCGCGAGGTCGGCACCGCGTAGCCCCAGCGACCACCGCGCAAATGGCGGCGATTCTTCTTCGTCGCCCTGGAATCGCCGCTGCGCCACCGGGGCACCCCGTGCCCGCACCTTTCTTAGCAATGCCATCACGAGATGCCTCTGGCCGCCGCTTGTCGGGGGCGGGACAGGCCAAGTTGAAGAAGCAGCGAGAAGCCGCTGGACTTGTGCGCCGCGTCCCCGACGCCCCGACCTTCCCGATTCACTTCACCCTACAGGACGTCCCGACACCGCCGCCCCGTGGGGTCGCTGCAGTCGAGAGCTGGGCGGCTGGGCTCAACCTGCGGGCGGCGGTGGCGCTGGAGACCGCGGACGCGGAGGAGACCCCCCGCCTGGCCGCCGTCGTCGGCATCGTGCGCGAGCTCGGCCGGCTCAAGGACAAGGCCGCGCGCGCCGAGAAGGCTCTCGCGCTGCGCCGGCTGCGCCTCGGCGGCGACGATGGCGTGGACCTGGAGTCGCCGCCCTACGGCGACCCGCCGGCGATTGTCATCTACGCCTTCCACAAGCTGGCCTCCTTGGCCTTCGATGCCGCGACGTCGCCGGACTGGCAGCCGGACGGCAGGCTCGCGGCCGTCAAGGCGCTCGCCAGTGCGGGTTTTCTGCCGTGCAACGCCGACCTGAAAGCTATCAGCGACGCTGTGAAAGCGCAGGGGTAGTATGCCCCGGCTCAGCCTCGACGCCGAGCTCGACAAGCTCCTCGCTGAGTCGCAGGACAGCACGCGATATCGCGACTTCGCGATGGTGCTGCGGCGGCTGACGCTGTCGGGTAAGGCCCCCGAGGGTGCTTACCTCACCGACGACACCGGCAGACAGTGGATCGCCGGTGAAGTCGGCGACGACGGGGTGCAGCCGGTCGTCAGCGAGATTATAGGCGCGAGCACGACTGCCGAGGAAGGGATGGTGCTGCGCTGGGATGGCGGCGAGGTCACGCTGCGGGTTGAGATCATCGCGAGCGCCGGTGGTGTCTGGGACACGCTGCGCCGGGACTGGCGACGCGACGATAGCGGCAGTCGCGTGGCTGCGCAGCGTCCGGTTGTCGTCGACCTCATGGAGTCGCAGATCGAAACGGCCCGGTGGGCGGCTGGTCGTCTCGCGGCATTCCGAGAGCAGCGCAAGCACCCGCACGCCGTCGCGGAGATGATCAGCGACCGCCGAGCGGGCAAGAGTTTTCTTGGCCTTCTGATCGTCCTCATGCTCTGCATTGACTGCCCCAAGGTCGGCGAGCTGCCGACGGTGGCATGGCTCGTGAGTACGTCTCATGCTGCCAGGGAGGAGCTAGATCGAATTATTCAGGCGATCTTGCCCGCAGACCTGTACAAGTTCCGCGAGCTCCCGAAGCGCATGTTCACGCTCGCCAACGGGGCGACGCTGCTACATAAAACCACGGACGACGTCGAGTCGCTGCGCGTGGGCTACGTTGACATCGCCTTCCTCAACGAGGCGGCGAACATGCCTTTCGGTGCGTACCAGATCGTTCTGCGCGCCACGCAGGACCGGAGCGGATTCGTCGTGCTTGCGACGAACCGACCCAAGCGCACCCGGGGCAATTGGGTGATCAAGCTCGCCGACGGAGCCGACGCAGACGTACGCGCCGGGGTTGAGCCCGCGGTGAAGGTGTTGAGGCTTGACCCCAAGCTGAACGCAGCAATCAGCCAGGCTGCCAAGTCGGTCATCGACCGAGCACTTCGCTATGGGCTCGACGCGGAAGACGAACTCGACGAAGGAGTCATCCTAGAGGCTGACGCGAAGTGTTTCGCGCCTCCTTTCAGCCTTGAAACGCACGTCAGACCGCTACCGCAGGTCGGCCTCGTCGACGTCACGGCGGAAGTTATCCGGCGAATCTTCGGCAAGTCTTTCAACTATCTCATCGGCGCGGACTTCCAGCAGCAGAACGCGGCCATAGCCTTCAAGGTATTTGCTCCTAGTCTTGACCCGACTTCTTGGCGGAACTTCCATATGTGGGCGGTGCGGGGGTGGTTTCTCAAGAATGGCGGTGACGAGGACGACCTCATCGACGCCATGGAGATCGACGGGTTCAAGGCTGACAACTCCTTCGTCGTCGGTGACTGGTCGGGAGACTGGCAAAACGGGCGCCACGGTTACGGGCCCGCCAGCTTCGACTGGTTCAAGGATCGTGGCTGGGATATCGTCGGGCCAACGCGCAAGAAGACGAAGAAGGCGCTGCGAGGGCGCAATCCCGACGTCGAGCGGAGCGTCGGAGAGCTCAGGAACGCGATCCAGTCTGGCCGCTTCTTTGTGACGCCAGGTGAGGCTGCTGCCAACGTCGCGAAGTCACTCCACAAGTGCGACGCCACGGTCGACCGCCTTGGCAACTTGAGGCCGAAAGGTCTCTTCGCCCACCTTGGCGATTGCTGCCGCTACCCGCTGCACTACCTGCTCACCCGCATCAGCGATGTTGCAGTGCCTCTGCCCTCATACGTCACAACGCGGAGGTAGCCCGCACCTCTGCAAATGTGCAGTTTGAAGACGCCCTCGCCTCGACCAGCCTAGGCCGCCAGGTGCTTAACGTCGTCCGCAGCGTGACGGCGGCGGCGACCGCTGCGCGCGGCGCTTATCAGCTTACACGCGGCGGGGCTCGGGGCACTTCGCCGGCTCGCATGGAGCTGCAGGCGCAGCAGATCGTGCAGCAGGTGCTGCGGGCCGGCATGTCGATCCGCTCCGCCGCGGTGCCACCGCCCGATCGGAACCAGGGCGCGTGGAAGTCGATGCCGGGGCTGCACCCGCAGAACCCGGCGGCGCAGGCGGCGCTGCGGTCGCGCGAGGCGCGGCACTCTCGGGTCACGGCCGGCGCTGGTATCGAGCCGCAGGCGTATGCCCCTTATCCCGAGATCACGCTCGGCCTGATCAAGACGGCCCAGAGTCGCGCACACCGGACGGGGTGGACAGACCGCTTTCAGGACATCGTGGAGCGGCAGTGCAGGGAGGACAGCCACGTACGCGGCATCGACGGCAAGCTCCGCGCTTGGTGCTACAAGACCCCACTGAGAGTACGTTCCGGCAGCGGTACGCCGCTCGGCGTACTGACAGCGAACGCAGTACGCGCGGCGCTCGATCAGTGCGACGGGCTGATCAGCTCCGTAGCAGAGCTGCAAGTGATGGCGTCGGCGGGCTATAGCGTCGGCGAACTGGCCTGGCGCGACGCCCAGCTTTCAATCCCCGGCGTGGGGCGCGTCCCGCTGGAGATCGTCTCCAGCGTGGAGCAGGTGCTGCCGCGAAACATCGTCTTTGATATCGTCACCGACGCGCCCTGGCTGGTGATGGGGGCTGGCGATTACCGCGAAATTCAAGAGCCGGGACTCGACAAGTTCATTTTCCTGAAGGGCGGACCTGAAGGCGGCGTCACTCGGTTCCGCGGCTACGGCTGGGCGAACTCTTGGCTGTCCTACCTCGGCTCTCTGACCCTCGAAAAGTTCGGCACGCTGGTCGAGGTCTTCGGGCTCGTCGTCCCTTATCTGCAGCAGGAAGAGTTGGGCTACCTCAGCGACGATGAGAACGCCCACGCGATCGAGATTCTGGAGAACCTCGGCACGGGGCGACCCGAGGTCATTCCAAAGCGATATGGTGAACTGAAGCACTCCCCCGTCCCCGCGGGCCTCGCTCCGATTCACGCCCAGATGCTCGGGCTCGTGAAGACCGAGCAGTCCAAGCTGATCCTCGGCTCCACCTTGGCCGTCGAAATCGGAAACGTTGGCAGCCAGGCCGCGGCGACCGTCCACAGCGACGGCGTCGTCGACCGCCAGCGCGTCTTCGCCGGAATCATAGCGGAGGGGCTGCGCAGTCAGGTGGTGCGCTATTTCCTTGAGGCCAACAAGGAGACGCTGTGCGCGGCCTTCAACAGCGTGCCCGGCATCAACTGCGCGCCCGACGACATCGTCGACGAGCCGATCGTCATCGAGTGGCCGCTTTCGGATGAGACTCCGGCGCAGCGCCTGGCCGTCTTCCAGGGCGTTAAGGGGCTCGGCTACTCGCTGGACGAGAGCCAGGTGAGAGCCGAGCTCGGCGTACTCGCGCCCCTCGCCCACGCGACGCCTGCGGCCCCTGCAGCGCCGCCGCCGGCTTCTGTGCCCGCCGCCGCTCCTCAATTGGGACGCGGCGCTCGGTTCACCTTTTGACACCCGGAGAACTCCGATGCAGCCTAAAGCCGCCGCGTTCACTATCAGCGCAGCGTCCTCGTCCGGCGACCGGCGCGTCAAGGTCGTCGCCAGCACGCCGGACGTCGACAGCCAGGGCACGCGCCTCCTGCCCCGCGGGTGCGACACCGCGGCATTCCTTAAGAACCCGATCGTGCTGTGGGGGCATCGCAGCGACGGCGATCCTGATGACGCGATCGGTCAGGTGGTCGACCTCCAGATCACCGACTCTGCGATCATCGCGACCGTCGAGTTTGATGACGATGCCAAGGCGCTCGCCTGCCTGCGCAAAGTGCGCAAGGGCATCATCCGATCGGTGTCTGTCGGCTTCCTGACGGTCGAGCAGACCGAGCCGGACGCCAAGGGAATCGTCACGATCACGCGCTGGGAGCTCCGAGAGCTGAGCTTCTGCCACGTACCGGCGAACGCCTCGTGCGTTGTCGTCCGCTCGTTCACTGTGCGCTCTGCAGCCCGCACCTCTCAAAGCAACGGGGCGCGAAGCCCTTCACCCGTTTCACGGAGCACTCGGATTAAAACCATGAACGACATCCTCACCAAGCTGGGCCTCAAGGACGGTGCCAGCCCCGACGAGATCGTCGCGGCGCTCATCAAGTACGTCAAGGAGTCGCCGGACTCGGACGCCGACAAGACGGCGCTGTGCATGGGTCTCCTGTCGATGCTGACGCCGGCCGCTTCGAGCGACAGCGACGGCATGAAGGCCGCCGCGGCTGACGCCATGGCGGACGAGGTCCGCAAGCTGCAGGCGCGCGTCGCCGAGCTTGAGGAGCAGAACAAGGCCGCGACCGCCGCCGCCGAGCCGACGCCCGAGCAGCGGGCGGACGCCGCGATCAAGGATGGTCGCTGGCCCGTGGGTCAGCGCTCGGCGCTGGTCGAGCAGTTCAAGACCACCAAGTCGTTGTTCCTTTTCCCTCCGAAGACCTTCTCGACCCGGAGCCTGACCTTCACCAAGGGCGGCAACCCCGCCGCTGGTGGCCAGACCGCTCCGAACTTCGGTACCGACGACACCGCCGAGGTCAAGACCGCGGCGAAGGGAATCCTAAACAGGGCGGCGGACCACCTCAAGTCCCTGAAGTAGCCCTCTCAGAAAGATACGGAGACCACCCATGACTGCTACCAACAACGACTTCCAGCAGCAGATGTACGAGACGGGCATTCAGCAGATCTTCACCTCTGCTCTGCCCGCCGCTACCACCATCCCCGCCGGCACGCTGGCCATGGCCGACAGCTCGGGCCGCCCGGTCCAGTTCGTCGACTCGACCTACCAGGGCGGCGGCATCGGCTTCCTCGGCGTCGCGAGTGTTCGCTACGTCAACAGCGACGCCAGCAACCCGGTGAACAAGCGGGCCATGTTCCTGCGCAACACGAGCGCGATCCTGCTCGGCAAGAGCGGCGACGCGCCGGACGCGACCCTGCTCGGGCTGCCCGTGTACGTAGCGGACAACATCACCTGCAAGAAGACCAAGACCACCGGCGACCTCGCCGTCACGCTTCTTGAAGTGCTCGGCAACAACCGCTTCCGCGTTTGGATCGCGTAGTCGGCCCCCTTTAACGAGGTAACAGTCCCATGGCGATTGATACGGCATTTTCGATCTTCTCCGCGGTCAGCGCGCTGCAGCAGGAGATCAACACTGAACTGAACCAGCGCCCCGTCGAGCCGACGGTCGTTGCCTCCGCCATCGCGTGGCGGCGGTCGCCGAGCGGCAAGCCGGAAGTCGGGCAGGAGTCCATCTTCCCGCTCGCGACCTGGGGGAACCGGGCGCAGAAGCGCTCGCCCTACGAGGAGCTGCCGGGCACCAAGCCGGAAGTCTGCCTCTTCTCGGTCGTGCATGACGAGTGGGCGCCCGACGCCGAGCTCATCGCCCGCGGCACCCAGATCACCGACATCTACGGTCTGTTCTCCGAGAACCTGCCGATGATCGTCGCGCAGGCGCAGCTTGAGTACGACGCGCAGCTGGCGGACGTGCTCGGCAACGGCCACGTCGCCGGCAACGTCACCCGGTACGACGGCAAGCCGTACTTCTCGAAGGCGGGCGGCCAGGGTGCGCACGAGTGCAACCCCAACCGCGCCGGACTCGCCACGTTCGACAACTACGCGACCTCGGCGACCCTGAACCGGACCAACATCACCGCCGGCCTCAACGCTCTGGCGTCTGTGCCGGGCTTCAACGGCCTGCCGCTGTCCATGCCGGGCAAGATCGTGATCGTGGTCTCGACCAAGGCGCAGGAGTTCACCGCGCGCGTCGAGCTGCAGGCCGCGATCAACGCCAGCTCCGCGGGTACTGCGACCCAGACCAACATGATGCCGCTGATCAGCGGCCCCGCCGAGGTCATGTTCCTGCCGAACCTGCAGAGCTACGACAGCGGCAAGGGCTGGTATATGTTCAAGATCGTCAGCGAGAAGCACCGCCCGCTCGTGCTCTCGATGGCGGAGCCGTGGCAGGTGTTCACCGAGGGCCTGGGCGACCCGAGCGCGCATTCGCGCGTGCTTAAAAATATCGCCAAGTACGGCGTCCGCGCCTTCTTCGGCGTCGGCACCCTGTGGCCGCACCTCGGCTACAAGTTCGTCGAGCCGTAGTCAGGGCGGCGACGCCGGCGCCTTGACGCCGCACCTCTCCAAGTCGTGGCACTCCTCACCCAAGCACAGCTCATCGAAGCGCTCGGCGGTGACCTCGCCGCGGCGCAACTCCTCGACCCCAACAGCACCGGAAGCGTCGACACGACGCTGCTCGACGGCGCTATCGCGGACGCCGCGGGCGACGTAGAAGCGGCCTACGGGGCTCGGTACACGAGCATCCCGCAGCAGCCCAACACGCCCGGCAAGATCACGCGGATCATGCGATCCTTGGCCGTCTACTACGCCTGGGGACGCAACAAGGTCAAAGAGAAGCCCCAGGCGGTCAAGGACGACTACGGCAACGCGCGGCAGGATCTGCGCGAGATCGAGTCTTCCCAGAGCGGCCCCGGCGGGGCTCCTCAGTCTCGATTCCCGACCGCGATCGACAACAGCGCGGGGGGCCGGCGTGCAGTCAGGTCGTCGTGGAGGCGCGGCGGCCCGAACGGGAGTTACTGATGCTGCGGCTCAAGTGGAAGCGCACCGGCGACACCTTCAAGAAGATTAAGGAGCGCGCGAAGGCGGCGAATCCCATCCTCCGCCAGTGGGCGGCAGTCCTTAAGGCTGAAGCCAAGGAGCAGTTTGCCGACCGAGCGCCACCGCTTGCCGCGTCCACGAAATACAAACTAGAGCACCAGGGGGCGGGCGCGATCACTGCCGCCGGCAAGGCGAGGCAGAGCTACGCCGACCAGCTCGACCGCAAGCTGAAGCGGAACGGCAACACGGCGGCGCGGGAAGACCTCAAAGCCGTGCTGCGCGGTGTGCGGAACAAGGCGACTCTGGCCAGCGACAACAAGGCGGTCGACCGGCTACGACGCCGGCTCGTCGCAGCCGAGGCAGCGAAGGCCAGCGGTAAGGCGGTCGCCACGGGTAAGAAGAAGATCCAGGGCCACGTCCGCGGCGGCAAGATGGCCCGAGCGTTCAAGGGAATGGTGCGGGGCTCACGCGCAGTCGTCGAGAACGCGGTGAAGTTCAGCAAGATTCACGACACCGGCGGCACCGTCGCCAACAACGCGACGCTTCCGGCTTGGAATTTCACTGAGATCACGCAGGTCGTGCGCGACCGGCTGGCCTCGATCGCGCTGAACTTCTGGCTTGGCGGGGTGAAGTAATGCCCGTGGAGACGTTGATCGCCGATGTGGAAGCGGCGCTCGTGCGACTGCTGAAGCTGGGGCTCGGGGCTCGGCTGCCGTCGGTCGCCGACCTCGCTGCTCTGGCCGCGCTGCCGCTGAAAGACGACGGGGCGCTGTGCTTCGTCTCGTCGGCTGGCAGGCTTTTCGAGTTTAGGACGTGGTCGACCGCGACGCCGGACGGCGTCAGCATCGTCGCCATGGCGTCGCCACCGTCGGGAAAGACGAACGGCCGGTGGCACGGCGTGACGACCCCATGGCGCTACGGCGCGGGCGGCGTCAACCTAGCGCAGAAGATGACGGGCTACTTGCGCACTGTCGAGGCGTACAGCTCGGACGACGACGGCGAGACGGCGATCAACCGCGTCGCTGACGCCTTCCCTAGTTGTCTGCTGAAGTTCGTCGGCGACGACCTGAAGCCGGCGGCGAACGTGCCAGGGACGGCCTATTGGGACGAGCTCTCTTTTACCCTCGACATCGTCACCGCCAACCTTCGCCCGGCACCGGCGGCCACACAGGGCAGCTCCGCCGCGGGCGACGACCCCGGCGCGTATAGGATAATCGGCGATATCCGCCGGCTGCTGCACGGTGTGTCGCCGAGCTTCGCGGTCGTCGAGGAGGTCGAGCGAGTCGACGTCGGCGGGGCGTCGCTGTCTTATGAGGCCGAAGACCGCCGCGTCTATGTCTGGCAGCTGCCCATCACGGTCCGCGCGAGCTACAGCATCGACGATGAGGACCTGGAAGCGGCCGAGGTCGAGGTGCAGCCGACGCTTGCGGACAAGCCGCTTGAGGCTACGCGGTTTGATATCAAAAACTACGTCGCCAGCGGCGGCGGGCTCGACGCGGGACCTGGCGCGGGCTTCACGCGCACCATCGAGGCGACGATCGCCACCGTGGGCGGCACCCCGGCCAGCGCCGCCGCGATGACCACGACCTTCGCACCAAGCAAAGATACGTACCGCGACTTCTCGAATACAGGAATCTGGTCGCTCACCGCGGTCGCTGCTGGCGCGAGTCCGCCACCGCTCGCGGCTGGTGAGCTGCGCGTGGGCGTCACCCGCACCGACGGCGCTGGAATCCTCGACGATCGGCCCCTGTGCAGCTTCAGCACCCCCTTCGGAGCCTCTTTCAGCGTCAGCTAGCCCGCACCTTTGAAGGTATGCCCAACCCTTTCTCTATAGCAAACCTACCGGCGGGTCTGAAGGAGCCGGGATTCTACGTTTCCGTTGACACGTCGGGCGACCTCGGCGTCGCGCAGTCCGTCACCCGCGCCCTCATCTGGGGCTACAAGGGAGCAGGCGGCACGTACCCGACCGATGCGCCGCAGCGTGCGCTGTCGCAGTCGGAGGTCGACGTCGGCTGCCAGCCCTGGAGTCAGCTCAGCCACGCCTACGCGGCGGCGCGGGCGCAGATCCCGATCGGCGCTGAGGTGTGGCTCATGCCGCTCGACCCGCCGAGCTCGGGCACCGCGCAGGTACTGAATATCGAGTTCGTCGGCGAGCCCACTGCCGGCGTGCTGTCGTCTGCGACCACCGCGGCTGCGGCCGATTCTTGCACGATTCGGTATCGGAATCGCGGGGCGTCTTTTGGCATCAGTGCCGGAATGGCGTGGAGTGCTATTGCCACCGCTGCCGCCGCCGCGCTGAATGCGATTCCGAGCTTCCCGCTCGTCGCCACCACGTCGACCGCGACCCTGATCCTGACCCAGCGCCAGAAGGGCGTCGGCACCGGCGCGATCGACGACGGTGCGCTGGAGATCAGCTTCACCTCGAAGGGCGTCAGCGGCATCGCCGCCAAGCTCGGCACCATGACCGTCAGCGGCACCGCCGGCAGCACCGGGACGTGTGTGATCGCGATGGGTGCCAAGAGCGTCAGCGTGGCCGTCACCAGCGGCGACGTAGCGACGGTGACGGGTACGAACATCGTCACCACCCTGAACAGCACGAGCTACCCCGTCCGCGCTGCGCAGCCGTCGAGCCCGACCGGCACCGTTACGATCTTGGCAGTCAATAACCGCCCGGTGCGACCGCTCACCGTGACCTCGACCGAGACCGGGATCAGCCCCCAAGCAGTCGCCGACGCGATGGGGACGCTCGCCGCGGGCGCTCCCAGCCTGACCGCAGCGCTTGGCAACCTGGCGCAGATCGACGAAGCCTGGACCGCGTGGGCGGTGCCCTTCGCCGACGCGACCAGCCTCGGCGAAGTGGCTACGCACATCGAAGCCCGCGAGGCTCCGCCGCTCATGCTGGGCCAGGTGGCGATCTTCGCCATGACCGAGAGCCTCGCCGCCGTGACTGCGGCGAACGTCGTCGGCTCGACGACCCCCGCGCTCACCGCGACCGCCCGATACGTGCCGATCTGGGCGCAAAGCTGCACCTCGGCGGCCTTCGAGCTCGCTTCGCGGCTGGCCTGCGCGGTCGGGAGTGAAAGTTACGTCGCGCGGTCGTGGAACGGCTTCGTCTTCCTCGGCAGCGACGACGCGCCGATCGGGCGGATTCCCATGGCCGACCGCCCCACCAACGACGAGCGCAACACCGCGATCGGTCTGCATGTCTGCCCGGTGACGATGAACGGCAACGGTCAGCTCGTGATGACTTGGGGCGGCACGTCGTATCGCGCCAAGGGCTTCAAGGACAAGAAGCTGGAGAAGCTGTCCGGTCGCCGGCAGCTCGACTACATGCGGGAGTCGCTCGCGGCGTACCTGGCGCAGCAGTTCAGCGGGAAGAAGATCAAGGCGAACGGCGAGCCGCGGACGACCAACAGCGTGAGTCTGAAGGGCGTCCAGAACGCGGTCTATCGGTGGGTGAAGCAGCTCGACGATCAGGATCTCTTCGATGGTGCAGACAAGTTCGTTGACGCCATCGTCGCCGGAATCGTCGTTTCCCCGACGAGGATTGACATCAACGTCCCCTTCGTCCCGCTCGCTGATTTCGACATCGGCGCGATCTCGGCTCGGCTCCAGTAACTGACTACGGCCGCCCTTCGGGGCGGCGAGGTGAACACTATGCTCTTTGTCGGCCGCATTCCCCTGAAGATCAACGGCGTCGCCGTCCCCCCTGCCACGTCGGTAAGCCTGACCGAGAACGTGACGCAGAAGATCCACAAGCTGGCCAACGGCGGCACCGCGCGGAGCGAAGGCACGCCCGAGTATCAGTTTCAATTCTCAAGCGGCATCCTCGTCGACAAGCAGACCACGCTTGAGCAGATCAAGCTGGCCAAGGCGCAGGGCGAGGTCAACCTCAGCTTCAGCATCGGCTCATCTGAGTTCACTTTGACCGACTGCGGCATCAACTCGAAGTCCTTCAGCTCGGACAGCGACGGCCAGGCGGAGCTTCAGATCAGCGGCGTCAGCGGTGAGCTGCTGCAGGTAGGGTAAGCCGTGGCGAGCCTAGGGAACCTGCTCAACCGCGCCGGCCTCGTCGCCATGACGCCTCGGATCGTCAAGCTCACCTTGGCGATCCCAGATCCCAAGGGCGGAGCTCCGCTCGTTCCCGCGCTGCCGCTTCCCGCTCAGGTGGAAGTGGCGCTGCTGCCGGTGTCTGAGGCACGCAAGGCGAAGGCCGTACGTGCCGGGTACGCCTACGTAGAAAGCCGGCTCCCCTTCGGGGATGCTCCCGCCCTCGGCGACGAGCTGGTGTTCCAGTTCCTGGTCGCCGCGATGCGCGACGCCGCCGACCTGCGGCAGCCATTCGCGGACGCCACGAACATCGACTCGCTGCGCGACATCATCGTCGGTGAGCAGCAGACGTACCTAGTCGCAGAATACAGGGCGCTGATCCTGTCCGAGTACAGCGAGATCACAGACGCCGACATCGAGAAGATGAAGCAGGAAGCGACCACGGTTTTTCCCAAAGGCCAGGGCTCGCCGTAGCGCTCCTGGCCTCGACTCTTACGGGTTGGTTCGGCGTCAAGAGCGTGCATGCAGTACATGAGGTCGACGCGCTGCGCTACGAGGTCGCGAAACAGGTCGCGATGGGAGTCCCCCGCCTCCTCTCCGCACTGCTGACGCGGAAGCAGCGCCCGCAGGGGCAGCAGGCCGCGAACGCCGACCAGATGGCGCAATTCCTTTCCGGCATAGCCAAGAGGTAAACGTGGGCGCTACAGATAAAGCCAGACTCGAAGCAGAACTCGTCGGCGCGAGCCAGGTCGCTACTGAGGCCGGCAAGATCGAGAGCGCCGTCAGCAAGGCCGGCAAGGCGGGCGAGTCCGCGTTCAAGAGCTTCGGCGGCGCTGTCTCCGGGGCGCTCGGGAACCTCGTAAGCGACGGACTGAAGGCCGCGGGCGTCATCCAGACCTTGAGCCTAGCAAACGCCGTGGAGGAGACCAAGCGCCTCGACCTCGCTACGGCCAAGCTAGGCCAGAGCGCCGGGATCGCCGGCTCGACGCTGCGTGCGTCCTTCGACGCCGCCGAGCGCAAAACGCTGACCAGCGCCAACGCGCAGGCGGAGTTCGCGCGAGCGCTCGGCAAGATCACCTATGACGGTCGATTCGCCGCCGAGTCGGTCGGCGCTCTCGGCGACGAGGCTCTAGCCGTCGGCCGCGACCTCGGTGACGAGCTGCCGCTGGCCGCCGCGCTGAAGGATCTAGGCGTACAGTCCGGCGACATACGCGGCGAGCTGGGCCGGCTCCGCAGCATCGCCGAGGAAGTGGGCACGGTCGGGGGTCACGTCGCCCTCGCCGATGCCCTCGCACAGCTGCAGCCGCAGCTGCAGTCGATTACGGTCGGCAGCGACGAGGCGCGGGCGAAACTTGAGGCGCTGGTGGCCGTCCTGGGCAAGGGCCTGAAGCCGCAGCAGGCCGCCGGCGTCGCATCGTCGGCGCTGTCGCTGGTCAAGTCACGGGCGCTCGATATCGAGCGGCTGACCGGCCGTCGCGTCATCGGTGAGGATGGCCAGGTGGACGCCGCCGCGGTGCCGCAGGCGCTCGCCGACATCCAGAAGATCGGGCGTCGCAAGTTCGGCCGCAACACGGAAGCGGCGCGGCGGGCTTTCATCTCCGAGTTCGGCCCCGAGCTGGGCAGCGCCCTTGTACGTACCGACTTCAGCCAGGTCGACACGTTGGCCGCCGGTGCCCGCGACCAAGGGAAGACGGCGCAAGAAGCCGAGGCGTTCCGCCGGAGCAAGGAGGGCCAGCGCATCGCCGGCCAGCTCGCCAAAGGGCAGGCTGAACGTGCTGTAGGCGACCAACTGCTCGGCATTCACGATCGCTTGGTCGACACGTTGGGAGTGAAGGGAAGCATCGCGGCAGAGCTCGGGGCGGGATACCTCACGAACCCGCTGCTGAAGGGCGTTGGCGCGCTTGCAAGGGGCGGTGCCTCACAGCTCGGAGCCAGCGGACTCACCCTAGGCACCGCGGGCGCGATTGCCGGGGTCACGGCGAGCTTTGCAGCTCCGGCGCTGGGCGTGCTCGCGGACATCGGCGAAGACACCGACACCACAGGTCGGCGCTACCGCAGCGAGCACGCTTCCTTGCTTGGGACTGAACTCGCTAATGCGGCTATTCAGCGAGGGGATCTGAACCCAGTCATAGGTCGAGCACAGGGCGACCCAGAAGTGATTGGCGCAGCGCTCGAAAAGTTAGCCAGCACGCTTGACCAGCTCCCGGCCAACCTCGCAGCGCAGGTCCAAGCCGGGCTGCAGGCTTCTAAGATCACAGTGAAGGCGGTGACGCCGCTCGACCCTAACGCGCCGAGGGGGAACTGATGCCGACTCCCATCCTGAAAGATGCCGACCACTTTGACTTCGTCTCGCTCGCCGGGGAGCGCCTCGACCTGTGGGGTTCGCTCGTCAGCTGGACGAGCGAGGGCCAGAGTGGCGTCGTTGAGAAGCTCATCGTCAAGCGCGCTGGCGCGATCCACCAGACCGGCGTAGGAGCGCCGCCGCGCCGGTTTGAGTACCGCTGCACCTTGCGGGGGCCGACGGTCCGAGCCGACCGCCGGCGCGTCGAGGACGTCTTCCTGCAGCAGCCAGAAGGCGACATCACGGACCCGCGCCTGGGGCGCTTGCACGTCGTGATCAACAGCTGGTCGTTTCAGGAGAACCCCGGCGAGGAGCAGGACGTCGTCTACCTCGCTATCAAGTGCAGCGAGTCGGGGCTGAAGGACCCGCCGAAGCCCGCAGCTGCCGCGCTGGCGCAGCAGACGCAAGCGCAGGGGGCCTCTGTTGCGTCGCAGGGCGCGTCCGTGGGCGGGGTGGTAGCACAGTCCTCCTTGGCCTTCCAGAGCGCGTCTGCGAGCTTCCTGATTGCGATGACGAACGCTGACACCGGAGCCGGGACGCTTCTGGACGTGGACGCGAACTTAGCCGAGCTGTCGATGCAGCTCGACTCCTTGAACGCGCTCTCCGGGGTCACGCAGGACATGCGCCGCGCTGCCGCCCTCGGATTCGGGGCGGCGCTGCAGGCGCGCAACGCTTTCGTAGCGGGGCGACCTCCGATCATCACCTACACGGTCGACGGCCACACGACGCTGTCCAACCTCGCGCAACAGCTCTACCCGGCTGCGCGGGCTGCCGGCGAGCGCGACCTGATGGCGCGGCTGAACACGATCCCGCGGCCCTACAGCATCCCAGCGGGCACCAAGCTGCTGCTGAGCGACCCCCGCGTCGACGTCCAGGTCTCTACCTAGCACCTTTCCAAGCATGGGACAGACAACGTGCCGCGTCATCGTCGATGGCGACACCTGCGAAGACATAATCAGCTTTGACTATGTCAGCGATATTCTTGCGGTAGCGGAAGAAGCGCACTTCGTAGTCGCTGGCTCGAAGAAGTGGTGCGACAAGCTGAAGATCGGCGCGTCGGTGCAGTTCATCATGCAGAACGCCGCAGTCAACGGCGGCGTGGCGACGGTCCGGCACCGGGGGCACATCGTGCACCGGGAGAGCTCGGTCGACCCCGCCGAGGGCTGGACGATCTCGTGTACCTCTGCCGACCTCGGTTGGTCGCTCGTGAACAGCTCCGCCCCGATCTGGGTAAGTCTGGAGGGCAAGACTTTCGCGGATCTGGTCGACCCCGCGACCTCGCCCCTGTTTGACCCGTCGTGGGGATTCCAGGGCGTGCGCTTCGAGGGCGATATCCGCCGGCGGTTGAAGATGGGCCTGGCTCTCGTCGCTATCAGCGCGCAGCGGGTCCTCGACCCCGCGCACAGAATCCAGACAGAACCCGGCGACGTGGCCTGGGACAAGATCGTCGAGTACGCCACGCGGATCAACCTTTGCTGCAATGTCAGCCCCGACGGCTATATGTGCTGCTACAGACCGAACGACACCGCCGCGCCGCTGTACTCCCTACGGCTGCGTGACGGCGACGAGCGCAACAACCTCCTGCGCGCCCGCGTCGTGGAAGATGCGAAAGAGCGATATACGCAGACGGAGGTGGTCGGCGATCCCGTCGGCTGGGACGGCCCCGTCGATGCGACTTCGCCCAACAGCCAGCGCAAGCGCGGCAAGGTCTCGCATCCTGGGGCGCTGCCATTCAAGCACGCACTGGCGCGGGTCGAGCCGCAGGCATTCCAGAACGGATTGGCGCAGAAGTTCGCTGAGTGGGACTACAAGCGCGGAATGTGGAACTCGTTCTACTACGAGGCGAGCGTACTGGAACACCACCTGAACGGGTACTGGCTAGACTGCGACAACGTAGCGAGCGTAGAGGACGATACGAACGATCTGCACGGCAACCTGTACGTCGCCGCGGTCCGCTGCTCGGGCAACAAGAACGACGGCGACGTCTCGTCGCTGATCCTGCGCATGCCTGGGCTCCTATCCGCGACGATCGAGGGCGGCGTTCCAAACCCCCCGATATACGGGGCAAACAGCGTGAAGGGAAAGCCACAGGCAGCACCATGACTTCAACCCCCAAGACCTACCAGGCCCGCCACGTTCGCAGGCTGACCGTGCGCGGACGCTCCGCTGCCGGGTGGTACTCCTGCGACGGCTATCAGTCCGCGCCAGACGAACCCCAGAAGCCGGTGAAAGCTCCTCGCGCCGCGCATTTCGGCTTCGTCAGCGAGATGCCCGACGGCGGCGAGGCGATCCTCGTCGCCATCAACGGCGGCAGCGACAACATGGTCGCCGTCGCAGACCTCGTCACCGACGACCCGGCGATCGAGTCCGGCGAGGTGCTGCTGTGGACTCGCAACGGGCAGCGCATCCTCCTGAACAAAGACGGCGACGTGGTCATCTATCCCAAGGACGGCGGCAAGGTGCTGATCGGCGACGCAAGCGCCGGGAACTGTGACGCCGTCGTGACGAAACAGGAGCTTAACGCCTGCCTCCAGGTCATCGTGAATAGCCTTAACGGGCATACCCACAGTTCGCCGAGTGGCAATACCGGCGGAAGCCAGGCCCCGCTATATGACGGCTGGCCGACTTTTTTCAAAGTCAGCGGCAGCCCGAACGTCAACGCCAAGAAGCCTTAGCCGGCTTTGACTACACCCTAGGGCCGCTGACTACAGGCTAGGAAGCTGACTACATGATAGGGCGGTCAGTATTGCGCAATCTTGATTGATGTCCATAATTCGAGTATTGGAGATTACTCAAAATGAACAGACAAATCGCTTCTACCGCTTTTGCTCTACTGCTGCTCACCGGCTGCGGGCGTCCCGATGCCGACCCCGTCACTCGCGAAGCGCCGCCGGTCGCCGCGCCGCCGGTCATCGCGGCCCCGACGCCGCTTGGCTCGAAGAGCTACGACGCCGACTGCTCGGGGATCGCGCTGGTCAACGCAGACCGCGACAAGCTCGGTCGGATCGTCGTCACCGCGGCGTGGGATGATGACGCAAAGGTCATCATCCCGGCGACCGCAACTTGCACTTTTCAGACCGCGACGGGCCTGTACAAGCCGGTCTACAACCGCGTCGACTGGACCATCACCGCTGACGCCGACGGCTTCGGCGGCGGCACGTTCTGGTCCGAGGTGTCGCGACACGGCCACACGACCGCGAGCGCCCCGTCCAGTGACTTCGGCCACGTCGGCGGGTCGGGATCTTTCGTCTCCGACGGCGGCTACATCACGATCGGCATGGCCTTCGACGGCGTGACGACGCTGAAGACGTTCAATGTGCATGCCGTCATCACGCCGCTGCGGTAGCACCTCTTGAGTCATGGACGTGGCCATGGCTCAAGACCCCGTCAGCGGCAAGCTGACATTCGCTAAGAACAGCGACGGCGACTTCTACCTCGACGACCGCTCTCTTTACCCCGTGATAGCGACGCTATTCGCCGAGCGCGGGCGCTACGCCGCCGATCCAAGCGTCGGCACGTACCTGGCGACTATCAAGCAGGACGGCTCAGCGACGGCGTCGCGGCTCAACAGCGCGATGGGCGACGCGCTTGAGCAGTGCCGCCGCGATGGGCTGATAGCCTCGGGGCAGGCGGCTGCGAATCGGCTGCGGGTCGGTGCTTGGGCGATGCCGATGAGCTGGCGGACGTTCACCGGCGCGAAGGTCGACTACACGCTGAAGATCTGAACGCTCGCGACGGTGGCGCACCTCTTGAAACATGAGCTACACGCCGCCGAGCCTCGCCACCATCCAGCAAGCCGCCCTCGTCTACTTCCAAGCAGCCCACCTCGACCCCGTCACCGGCGTCGCCCCGCCGCTCGGGCCGCGCACTTTCTTAGGCCAGCAAGCCTTCGCGCTCGCGCAGCTCATCTTCGAGGTGCTGAGCGGCGTCCAGGCCGCCGACGCCGACGCGATACCTGGAAACCTCTACGTCGACTCAACGGGGCTGCTGCGGACGCGAAACAGCCCGACTGCCCTGGACTCGTGGGCGTACGTCCTGGGCGTCCCGAGCTCGACCCCCGGCACCTACGGGCGGCGCACAGCGCAGGCCGCGAGCGGCGGCGCAGCTACCGCGACAGGCTCTGCGGGCATCGTGGTCTTGACCGGGGCGCAGCTCACCGACCCGAGCGGCAAAGTTGTCGTGGCGTTGTCAGCCGGCTTCACCATGCCCGGCGGCGGGTCGCAGGGCATCGGCCTGTATGCTGTCACCACAGGCAGCGGCGGCAACTTGCCCGTCGGCACCGAGCTGCGGTGGAGCAGCCCACCTGCGGGCCTCACCTCAAAGGTGACGCTCACGACGGCGCTCACCAACGGCTACGACATCGAAAGCTACACAAGCCTCGCACAGCGCATCCTGACCCGGCTACAGAACCCCCCGGCGGCAGGGAAGGCCAACGACTTCAGAGTCTGGGCGGAAGGCTCGGTCGACACCGCCGGGCGCTCGCTGGGCATCGCGCGTTGCTACGTCTACCCCCTGAAGAAGGGGTCGGGCTCTGTGTCGCTGGTGCCGCTTCTGGCCGGCTCGGGCACCGACCGCGACCCTGGCGCGACGGTCGTGGCGCAGCTCGCGACTTACCTGAAGAACCTCTACATCGCCACCGACTACGTCGAGATCGTCCGGCCCTACTTCCCATCGAACAGCGCGCTCTCGATCGTCGTCAAGGCGCGGCCGGCGACAGGTTACACGTATGACGTTGACGACCTCGCGCAGGGGGCTACCCCGAGCTGGCAGGGCACTACCGTCGTGTCGCAGTCGACGAACACGATCGTCATCGGGAGCCTGACGCCCAGCGCCATCGCCAGCGCCATCGCCAACCAGCCGCGGATACAGCTGCAGGTCACGGGGCAGGCGCTGCCGTGGATCGGCCGCGTCACCGCCTATCAGGAGAACACACCGATCGGCGGGCAAGCGACGCTGACACTGGACAGCACGCCGCCGGGAACGCCAACCCTCATGTACGCGGGCGGCGGCGCGGTCCTACCAGTGGCCATCAGCATCCTGGGCCTGATCGACTCGCTCGGACCGAGCACGCAGAGCGGCTACGCCGACAGCGGCGACGTGTGGAGCGACACGGCGACGGTCGGCGCTATCGCTCAGGTCGCGCTCGACACGACCGGGCCGGACTCCCGGCGCTGCCTCCTCACGGCTCCCAACGTCGGCGCGTCGCCGTCGGTGGGTGTGACTATCGCGATCGGCAATGGCTCACCGGGTACGGCGGACGTACAGGCTTTGGATTACACAGCCAACGGGCCGCAGCTGCTCACGGTCGCCTCCATCCTCGTAATCAAGGCGTAGACAATGAGCGCACAAGAGCTGAAGTCCGCGATCATCAACGCCTGGCCGCCCGGCACCGAGGGCGCGGTCGACTGGGGACAGGCACCCGGCAAGCACATCGAGGCCGTCGCCAACACGCTCGAAGCGCAGGCGGTGGCACCCGCCGAGCAGTTCGCCGCCGACGTGAACCCCCTGACGTGCTCGCTGTCCCGGCTCGCAGAGTGGGAAGGGCTGCTCATGCTCGGCGACAGCACGACGGCGCGGTCTGGCACGGTGCAGGCGCGGCGCAACGCTGTGATCTCGCGCTTCCGCGAGTGGGGGCAGCCCACGGTGCCAGTAATCCAGGCGACCGTGGGGCCTTTGTTGGATTACAGTGACCCGAGCCAGCTTGTGGTACTGACCACAGACCGCGCCGCGCTGACGGCAGCGCACACGTACAACAGCGACCTGATCACGGGCAGCCGCAACTTCTCTTACGGGTCGCCCGCGACGGTGCGGTGGTTTGTCAGAGATGACGGCTTGATCAGTACGGCCGGCGCGTGGGTGGACATCACGATCAGCGCGTCTTCGGTCGCGTCGCTCTCCCTGGCTCTGTACTCGCCGGACGGCTCGTCGCTCACCATCGCGCCCGGCTGGCGAGGTACGGCGAGCACCACGACGTTCCGAGCCTACTTCCGAGCCTTCGGCATCGACTCCCTCTTCAACGCGCGGCCGGTGTTCGGTGCGTGGTCTCTGCAGATCGTGACGACTAACGTGAGCGACTTCGGCAGTATTTCCGCAGCCTCACTGTTTGTTGAAGGGATGGCCAGGGATGCGCGTGGGAACAACGGAGGGGCTGCGCCTGCTTTCGAGTGGGCGGTCATGTACGAGGCGAGCAAGAGCCGCGGGGCGCCGGACTTCGATGCAGCCCGCGCAGCAATCCGGCGTCTCACTTTCGCGACGCGCACGAGCGGGCTCTGCTTCCGCTCCACCGGCAACACGCTCGCCGATGGCGACTACGCGCCGCTACCTGACGATGCCAACGCGATCCCCGACGCCATGATCCCCGGCTAGCGTGCCGTCGAGGGCGCACCTCTTCCAGCATGGCATGGCCGTTTACTCGACTTAAGACCTTCCTAGCGAATGCAACGCCGAAGCTGCAGGCGGTCGACCTCAACCCGATGCAGGACGCCATCGCAGCGGGCTGCTACGCGGGCTACACCCGGATTCGGTACGTTGCTTCATGCAACAACGCGACAAACGTGGTCATCGGCCCGATCGACGGCTTCATCGCCCTCGACGCCGGCACGAACGCATATGTTGGGATTCCGCCAATGACTGGCACGGTGACGATCAACAGCGGATTCATAAATACAGCTTGGAATTACATCTACGCGAAGGCGACCAACGGAGTCGTCGCCTACGCGGCGAGCAGCACCGCGCCCGAGAGCACGCTGCGTTACAAGACTGGCGACGAGTCGAGCCGCTACATCTGCTGCGTGTACGTCTCAAGCTACGCCCCTCGCAACTTCTTCGCACGCGACGGTCGGTACATCATGGCCGCCGATCTCGTCTTCGGCTCGGGAATCACGGCGTACCTGTCTTGGACCGCCCTGAGCATGGCGACCTTCAGCCCGCCTATTGCATCGCGCGTCACGATCAAGGTCGAAAACTACAGCGGCGCGCAGGCTCTGTTCATCCGCCCCTACGGGTCGAGCACCACTTCTAGCAAGTACGTGAGCACGGGCAAAGAGACCCTGTTCACCACCTGGACGACGACCAGCCAGCAGATCGAGTACAAGTTCGCCAGCTCCGGCGCAGCGGCTAACCTGCGGCTCGACGGCTGGGAGGAGTAACATGCTCCTCTTCTTAGCGCAAGCAGCCGAGCCCGCGCCTTCGGGATGGGGAGCCGGCGCAGACTTCGCAGTCAAGCACGCCGAGCAGCGCCCCGACATCTTCTTCCCCCTGCTGGCGAGCGTCGGGTTCCTCGCGATCATCGTCGGGGCGGGTTATGCGTTCGTGAAGTTTGCGATCCCGGCATGGCGCGACGAGAAGAAGCTCGACCGCGAGCACCTCACCGCCCTAGTCGTGCAGAGGGGCAAAGAGGCCATGGAAGATGTCGCAGCGTTCCGCGAGCTCGCCAAGGCGCAGCAGCAGGCCATCGTCGAGCGCGTAGGAGACGCCGTGCAGCGTCAGACCGGCGAGATCCTGAAGCTGGTCGACCGCAGCGAGCGGCACACCGATCTGCTCACGCGCATCGCCGGCAAAGTCGGCGTTGGCCTTCTGCTCGTCGTCCTCCTCGCTGGCGCTGTTTTGGCGGCGAGGCATACGGTCATCGCTAACAACGAGTGCCCCAAGGGGTGCGCGTCTGGATATCACTGCTGTAGTCGCGACGGTCTCTGCTGCCCAAATGACAAGGCGGCGACAGTGAAGCCGCAGTCGGCCCTGTACGCCGACTGTTCCCATAACTATCGCGAGGGTTCTTCATGCGAGTAACTCTTTTGTCTGTCTGTCTGCTCACTGCCTGTACGCCCAAGCTCGTCGCGCAGCAGACCTTGGCCCAGCGCGTCCACCGCGCAACCGTTGCTTGCGTGGCGCTCCCGGTGGGGCCTCAGAAGGCCAAGGTGTGTGCCGATGCTTTGCTGTGCCAGAGCGCGGCCCAGAGCGCCGCAGAGGCCCTGCAGCGTGCGCAGGCGGCGGTCGCAGCGGACAGCACGGACGTCGCCGCTGAAGCGCGGGCAGCGGGCCTCAGCGTGCTCGCCGATGTCGCATGCAAGCGCGGCGGCTGGTAGCCGTGCGCTCCGCAATCTGGATCGTCGGCTCGGCCGCGATGCTCGTTGAGCTGGCGGCGTTCTTACTCGGAGGTTTCTAATGTGGATTCTCGATTTTCTGAAGTCGCTCTGGGCCGCATACGTCGCCGGCAAGGCCGCGAAGGCTGCCGCCGACCTCCCAGCCGGTCAGGCCGCGGTGGCCTCCATCAAGGCAGACGGCGAGACGATCAAGGCGCAGCTCGCCGGGGCGACACGCGCGGGCGCGGGCGGCTGACGTGCGCTGTCCTTTCGCCACCTGGACGCCTAGCCCGAACTTCAACCGTGGGCGGAGTGGCGTCGCCGTTGATCGCATCGTCCAACATCAGACCGATGGGCAACCACGCCTGGACCGCGCCGTCGAGCACCTGACGAACGCGAACCCGAGCGGCAGCCCGGTCAGCGCGCACTTCCTCATCGGCCAAGCCGGCGAGATTGTCCAGCTCGTCGACACTGAGGATACCGCCTGGCACTGCTCGGGGTGGAACAAACGGAGTGTCGGGATCGAGCACGTCGCGCGCACGCCTGGCGAGCTGTCCAAGGACGACCCCGGCCTGCCGCTCACTGCTGCACAGCTGGCGGCGTCGGCGCGCCTAGTCGGTTGGCTGCTCGCTCAGCTGGGTCTGCAGCTTGACGCGGTCGTGCCCCATTGCTCGTCGCCGGTGACTACGCACCGCGACTGTGGACGCGCCGACAGCGACGGCGGGATCTGGCCGTGGGCTTCGTATCTGGAGATGGTCCGAAACAACAGCTAGGAGTCGCAATGCCGGCGCTGCTCTGCTGCTACTTCCTCGTCTCCCTGGCCTACGCCTACGTCTGTGGTCGCCTGCTCGGCGCGTAGCCGCTTTAGCTCTTGTTCCATCTCCCAGGAGATGGTGCGCAGTGTGTGCAGGTCCGAGGCTGCCCAGCGTGCGTCTGTGGGTGTTGCGTAATGTTTGAGCTAGCCGAACGCTAAAACACTAAACACCGCGCCTATACACCTACCCCGACACTGAACATAACATACTGCGCACTATGTAGGTGATTATAGGGCAATCAGATTGCACTATAATGCATTACATGTCTATTGACAAAGTGAATCTAGAACATTAGGTTGTAAGCACAGAACATTAGGTTCTGTACTTACAAGGGGGACGATATGCAAGACGATGTGATGGGACGTGCGTTTAAGGCTTACTTCCGCGCTCGTGCTGGGGCAGACGGCATTGCGCAGCCGGCAAACACGAGCGGCGTGCGCACGCACGCCGGCAAGAGCTACGCCGTGCTGGAGAACGTCAAGGGCGTGCTGGCGGTCTACCGGGTGCAAGCCAAGGGCCGACTCAAGGGGCTGAAGCGCTGGCCCAAAGAAATAGAGGGGGCTTAAGATGCCGAAACAACCGCCGGTTATTGTCGATCGTCACTATAATCAATTCGTCTTGCCGGTATACAATGCTGAAACCGTAAAGGCGGCTAAAGAGGCTGAGAATGCGCACCTCGCTTCATTGCGGTGCGCTGGGTACTACGAGAGGTTAGATGCTACCCGTAAAGCCAAGAAGCTCTCTTGGAAGGAGCTATCTCTAAAATGCGGATTTAATGCACAGGGGTATAGCGGTCTCGCTGATGTTGAGGACATTGCTGCCGCACTAGGCGTCAATCCCTGCTGGCTTGCCTTTGGCCCCGACAAGGCTTCAGAAGCGGCCAAGGCTGCCGAGGCTTCCCAGCGTGCCGCCAAGCGCGCGGAGCGGGAAGCCAAGGCAGCGGCCAAGGCTGCAGCAGCTGCACCCGCGCCTGCCCCACTCCCGCCGATGCCGCATGCACTTGCTCGCGAGCAGCCCGCCCCGACTGCCTCACCATTCGGCGTTGGCCCGTCAGAGTCCTAGTCCCACTTGCACACGACGCCGCGGCCTGCAATCAAGCTGGCGCGTATGCCAAAGTCGAGAAGCGAATAGCCGCGGCGTCTCGTGCTACCGAGCTGCCCTTAACGGCGGACCTGGTAGCTGTGCGATGTGCCAGATCGGCGGACCTGGTAGGCGAT
>ERZ650311.355-NODE-355-length-30032-cov-18.969777_pt1 | contig 30032 bp, 24 predicted proteins | sample MGYA00376247_ERZ650311 | MGnify/ENA primary metagenome ERZ650311 (study PRJEB26733, sample SAMN07839324) | wastewater metagenome | biome: small river; feature: stream; material: water | place: USA: North Carolina | collected 2016-07-28 ...
CGTCTAGGGCTTGTCGCATGGCGTCGGTAACCACATCGGCATACATGTGCACCTGACCGTTGATGTTTCGCGCTGCTCGTCCGATGGTCTGAATCAGCGAGGTAGCAGAACGCAGGAAGCCCTGCTTGTCGGCATCGAGAATCGCCACAAGCGACACCTCGGGCAGGTCGAGACCTTCGCGAAGCAGGTTGATGCCCACCAGAACGTCATAGACGCCGGAACGCAGTTCACGAAGGAGCTCGACTCGTCGCAGGGTGTCGACGTCGCTGTGCAGGTATCTCACGCGCACACCGCTCTCGGTGAAGAATTCGGTCAACTCTTCGGCCATTTTCTTGGTCAGAGTCGTCACGAGGATGCGCTCGTCGCGCTCAACGCGCACACGTATCTCTTCGAGGAGGTCATCGATCTGACCCTTGGTCGGCTTGATGACGATCTCAGGGTCAACGAGACCGGTCGGGCGAATAATCTGTTCGACGACGCCGTCGCTCACGCCGAGCTCATACTTGCCCGGTGTAGCCGATAGGTAAACCGTTTGGCCAACGCGTTCTAGAAATTCCGGCCACTTGAGCGGGCGGTTGTCCATCGCGCTCGGCAGACGGAAGCCGTGTTCAACCAGGGTGCGCTTGCGGCTCGAGTCGCCTTCGAACATTGCTCCGATTTGAGGAACCGTCACGTGCGACTCGTCGATGACGGTGATGAAGTCGTCTGGGAAGTAATCCAGCAAACAGCTAGGTGCGCTACCCGGAGCGCGACCCTCGATGATGCGCGAATAGTTTTCGATGCCGCTGCAGAAACCGATCTCGCGAATCATCTCCATGTCGAAGGTGGTTCGCATCTTGATGCGCTGCGCCTCAAGCAGTTTGCCTTGCGCTTCGAATTCGCGAACGCGCTGGTGCATCTCTTCTTCGATTTCTTCGAGCGCGCGACCCATCTGCTCTGCCGGCGCGACGTAGTAGCTAGCCGGGAAGATCGCGACAGCTACCTCTTGGTTTTGCACCTCGCCGGTCAGCGGGCTCAGTGAGTAGATCGCCTCAATCTCGTCGCCAAAGAACTCGATTCTCGTCGCAAGTTCGTCATAGACCGGGATGATCTCGATGGTGTCACCCTTGACTCTGAAGTTGCCTCGCGAGAAGTCATAGTCGTTGCGCTTGTATTGCAGATCAACAAACTTGCGGATGAGCTCGTCGCGATCAACGCGATCACCTACCTGGAGCGAGATTGACTGCTCGAGGTATTGCGCAGGTGCACCGAGGCCGTAGATGCAGCTAACCGTACTGACCACGATGACATCGCGTCGCGACAAAAGGCTCATGGTCGCTTTGTAGCGCAGACGTTCGACCTCCTCATTGATCGAGGAATCCTTTTCGATGAACGTATCGGTCTGTGGCACATACGCTTCGGGCTGGTAGTAGTCGTAATAGCTGACAAAGTATTCGACCGCGTTGTTCGGCATCAGCGTTTTGAATTCGGTCGCAAGCTGTGCCGCAAGGGTCTTGTTGTGCGCGAGAACTAGCGTCGGGCGCTGCACTGCTTCGATGAGCCAGGCGGTCGTTGCTGACTTACCGGTACCAGTTGCACCGAGCAGAACGATGTCTTTCTCACCGGCGTTGATGCGTCCGGCAAGTTCGGCGATTGCCGTTGGTTGGTCGCCCGATGGTTTGTATTCGCTAACAACCTCGAAGCGATTGACCGCACGTCTAGCGTCAACCATCAGACACCAGCCTTTGAAGAATCGTTTCCGGCAACTTTTTCGGCCGCCGCAGCCTCGAATTCCCCATAGAGGTTTTCGGCATCACGAAGCAACAGAGCGAGTTCTTGATTCGAATTCAGGATGTGATCTGCGCGAGCTGCACGTTGCACCGGCGAGGCTTGGCTGCGGATGCGCGCGACCGCGTCATCCTTGCTCATGCCTCTGTGTTTCATCATTCTCGCAATCTGCTTTTCTTCGGGTGCCTCAACCGTGACGACCGTGTCGAACGGCAGGTCACTATTGGTTTCGACCAGGAGCGGCACGTTATAGATAACAATCACCGAAGGGCCAAACTTCGTCTCGAGTGCGGCCAATTGTTCCTCAGCCTTGCGACGCACGATTGGGTGCACGATCGCCTCTAGGCGTTGGCGCTTAGCTTCGTCGGCGAACACGATGGCACCCAGGGCGGCTCGATTCAGTTCGCCTTCTGAGGTGACGACACCGGAACCGAATTCTGCAACTACTTCGGCCAGACCCGCGGATCCGCTAACCACTGCCTCGCGCGCGAGCGCATCCGCATCAATCTCTTGAGCCCCAAGCTTGCGCCAGTGTTCGGCGACTGTGGATTTGCCCGCAGCGATGCCGCCGGTGAGGCCGATGAGATACATACCTAAAGCCTAAGTTAAAGCAAAGAGAGGCCGAGCGAACTCGACCTCTCTTTGGCAAGCGATGTGCTTATTCAGCGCTCTTTAGCTTGTCGCGAAGAGCAGCAAGTGACTCGTCACCGGCAAGGGTGCCGGTCTCGGTTGACTCGCTCGAGTAGCTAGCCGAAGCGGCTGCTGGCTCTGCTGCATCAGGAAGGCTAGCTGCTGCCTCGTTTGCGGCTGCAACCTGCTTCTTGTGAGCCTCCCAGCGAGCGTGAGCCTCTGCGTACTCCTTCTCCCACTTGGCGCGTGCCTCTTCGAAGCCTGCCTTCCACTCGTTGGTGGCTGGGTCGAAGCCCTCTGGGTACTTGTACTGGCCGTTCTCGTCGTAGTCGGCTGCCATGCCGTACAGAGCTGGGTTGAAGTCGGTGCCCTCAGGGTCAACTTCTTCGTTAGCCTGCTTCAGCGATAGCGAGATGCGGCGACGCTCTAGGTCGATGTCGATTACCTTGACGAATACGTCCTGGTTGACCGAGACAACCTGCTCAGCAAGTTCGATGTGCTTCGACGAAAGCTCGCTGATGTGAACGAGACCCTCGATGCCGTCTGCAACGCGGACGAATGCACCGAACGGAACAAGCTTGGTGACCTTACCTGGTGCGTACTGACCGATCGCGTGAGTGCGAGCGAATACCTGCCATGGGTCTTCCTGGGTCGCCTTGAGCGATAGCGAAACACGCTCGCGCTCCTGGTCAACCTCGAGAACCTCAACGGTGACTTCCTGGCCGATCTCGACGACCTCGCTGGCGTGCTCAATGTGCTTCCAGCTGAGTTCTGAGACGTGAACAAGACCGTCTACGCCGCCAAGGTCGATGAAGGCACCGAAGTTGACGATCGACGAAACGACACCCGTGCGGATCTGGCCCTTGGCGAGGTCTGCAAGGAAGGTGCTGCGGTTTGCCGACTGTGACTCTTCGAGAAGAGCGCGACGTGAAAGAACTACGTTGTTGCGGTTCTTGTCGAGCTCAAGAATCTTGGCCTCAACCTTCTGACCCAGGTATGGGCCGAGGTCGCGAACGCGACGGAGCTCGATGAGCGATGCAGGCAAGAAGCCACGGAGACCGATGTCAACGATGAGACCACCCTTGACGACCTCGATGACGGTACCGGTGACAGTGCCATCGGCTTCCTTGATCTTCTCGACATCACCCCAGGCGCGCTCGTACTGTGCGCGCTTCTTCGAAAGGATTAGACGGCCTTCCTTGTCTTCCTTCTGAAGAACAAGAGCTTCGACCGAGTCGCCGACTGCAACGATCTCTGATGGATCTGCGTCGTGGCGGATTGAAAGTTCACGCGAAGGGATTACACCTTCGGTCTTGTAACCGACGTCGAGAAGAACCTCGTCGCGGTCGATCTTTACGACGGTGCCTGAGATTAGGTCTCCGTCATTGAAGAACTTCAGGGTTGCTTCAACTGCAGCAAGGAAGTCCTCAGCAGAGCCAATGTCGTTGACGGCAATCTGCTTCTTTGGGGTGGTGGTCATATTTAGGTTTACTCTTTACGGACAATAATCGGGCAACACCGAGGTTTCGGTGCTGCGATGGATACGGTTTGCTGCGCAAGACGCGCAACCCTCCAAGTCTAGTTGCTTGAAGACCTTATTCCAATGGTTATTCGCCCAAATTGCAGAGGAACTCGGCGACCTTTCGAGCGACTTGTTCATCGTCTGGTCCGGTGACATCGACCTCGACATGCTCCCCTGTGCGAATGCCAAGCGAAAGGATGCCGAGCATCGATGTGGCGGCATGTTTTGGACCCTCGAGGCGTCCGATCTGAACATCGTGGCCGGACCCACTAACTAGGCGTACCAATTCTGATGCCGGACGAGCGTGCAAGCCGTCAGGTGCCTTGATTACCGCATGAAATCGAGCCATTAGTGACCAGCTTGGTCCCAGGTCTCGCCGACGCCGATGTGGACCTCCAGCGGAACGCTGAGTTTGGCAACATTCGACATCTTGTCAATTACGAGGTCTCGCAGCGGGTACAACTCCCCCGGCGCCACTTCGAAGACAAGTTCGTCATGCACCTGAAGCAGCATTCGACTCTTCATGCCCGCGGCAATCATTGCCTTGTCGATGTGCGTCATCGCCAATTTCATAATGTCGGCTGCCGTGCCCTGAATAGGTGCGTTCAAAGCGGCTCGACGAGCATTCTCACGAATGGTGAAGATCTTGCTGTTTAGATCATCGAATGGGCGGCGACGGCCGTATTCGGTGACGGTGTAGCCGTCGGTCTTAGCGTTGTCGACTACCTTCGCTAGGTAACGCTTCACTCCGCCGAAGCGCGCGAAATAATCCGCCATGAGCTGCTTTGCTTCGGCATTCGGGATGCGCAACTGCTTGGCAAGACCGTATTCGCTCAAACCGTAGACGAGGCCGTAAGACATCGCCTTGACCTTCGAACGCATGGCCGGGGTCACCTCGTCTGGACGAACTCCAAAGATTCGTGCGCCAACGAAGCGGTGAAGGTCTTCACCCTCATTGAACGCCTCGATGAGCCCGGCATCCTCGCTTAGGTGAGCCATGATGCGCATTTCGATCTGCGAGTAGTCGGCGGTGAGGAGCGTCTCAAATCCATCACCAACGCGGAACGAATCGCGAATTTGGCGTCCACGTTCGCTCTTGATTGGGATGTTCTGAAGATTCGGTGCCTCGCTCGAGAGGCGACCCGTCGAGGTACCGGTCTGCACATAGTTCGTGTGGATGCGACCGTCGTCGGCGATGGCCTTGAGCGTGATCTCGACGATCTGACGAATCTTGGTTACTTCGCGGTGCTGCAGGAGCTTCTCAAGGAATGGGTGTCCGGTTTGCTCGAAGAGTTCGTTCAACGCAGCAGCGTTGGTCGAGAAACCAGTCTTGACCTGTTTGGTGCCCGTCATGCCCAGCTCGTCGAACAGAACTGTTTGAAGTTGCTTTGGCGATGAGAGGTTGATCTCGTGGCCGATGATCTCGTAGCACTCATTAGCCACCTGGGTGACCTCTGCGCCAAGTGATTCGAATAGTTCCTCAAGCTTGTGCTTGTTGACGGCGACGCCGGTGTGTTCCATGCGCGCGAGGGTTTCGACTGTCGGCAGCTCGACCTCGCCATAGACCTTGAGCGAATCGATCGCAGCAACCGCCTTGTGCAGAATCGGAGTGAGGTTGGCGACCAACCAGGCATCGAGGCTCACATCGGTCGGGTTCTCGGCAATCAGCTGATTAGCATCGCCGCGCTCAACCGCATACCCCAGGTATTCCAGGGCAAGTGCGTCGATGCCGTAATCGCGTCGCAGCGGGTTCAAAAGGTACGAGAGCAGCGTCAGATCGTAATCCACACCGCGTAGGTCCAGACCATTGTCGAGCAGAGTCTTGGTGAGGTCTTTTGCCCCGATGGCAGCCTTGGAAGCACTGCCATCGGCAAGCCATGAGCTCAGCTCTGACCATTCGGTCGCAGATGGATGCGCAATCGCGCGATACGTTTCGGTCGCAACGCCGATCGCCTGCGGCTTGCCGTCCTGAGTTTCGATGGCGATTGATACAGTCTGGTCCTGGCCCTTCAGCCAGGTCAGCAGCGCGCTAACCGAAAGGCTTTCGGGGACAGGTTTCGCTAACTCTTCGAAGACCTTGGTTGGCTGAGCGTCGGCGATGGCTTCAGTGTCGGCAAGCTCGCCAAGTGGTGCATCGCCCGAGGCGGTCGTGCCGTTTGCCTGCGCCTTTGCCGATGAACCCTTGAGGCGAAGTACACGCTCGGTGAGGCTCTTGAAGTGAAGCTTTGCGAACACCTCGCGCACGGCAGCCTCGTTGACTCCGTTGAGTTCGAAATCATCGAAGCTGTGTCCGATCTCGAGATCGCGCACCAGATGGTTCAGTCGGCGATTACGCTCTGCGTTGCCTCGGAATTCGCGCAAATTCTCGCCAACCTTGCCGGTGATTTCATCTGCGTGTGCGAGCACTCCGGCCAGGTCGCCGTATTGCTGCAACCATTTGGCCGCGGTCTTAGGGCCAACCCCTGGCACACCGATCAGGTTGTCTGAGGTTTCACCCACGAGTGCGGCTAGGTCTGGGTACTGCTTGGCGTGCACCGCGTACTTCTCATAAACGGCAGCATCATCCATTCGAGCGAGGTTCAGGACGCCCTTGACCGGATACAGAATCGTGGTCGAATCACTGATGAGCTGGAACGTGTCGCGGTCACCGCTGACGATGTAAACGCGGTAACCGGCTTCGCCCGCCTGATCTGCCATCGACGCGATTAGGTCATCCGCCTCGTAATTTTCACGAGTGAGGGTGACGATGTTCATTGCGGCCAGGGCCTCGCGAAGCAATTCGGTCTGTCCGTTGAACTCGGGCGGCGTCTCGCCACGAGTGCCCTTGTATTCCGGGTACTCGAGGGTGCGGAATGACTCTCGCGATAGGTCAAACGCCACGGCAAGGTGGGTTGGTTTCTCGGCAGCAAGGATGTTCAGCAACATCGAAATGAACCCGTGCACGGCATTGGTGTGCTGGCCGTCTGGGGTCCGGAACGAGTCTGGGCTGAGAGCATAGAACGCTCTAAAAGCCAACGAGTGCCCGTCGATAAGGAGCAGAGTAGGCTTTTGGTTATCTTGCATCCCAACAGGATACTTCGCCCCACCGATACCTATAGTGAGGTCAGCCGAATGTCTGAAACCAAGCCAAAACTATCCCCCGCAGCCGCCGAACTGTATGAGCTGCGCGGCTTGGGCGCACTTGCCGAAAAGATGGGGATCGAGCTCGTTGAGTTAAGCGCTGAGCGCACCGTTGCGAAGATGCCGGTTGAAGGCAACACCCAGCCACTTGGTGTTTTGCACGGTGGTGCGCATGTGGTGCTCGGCGAAAGCCTCGGTTCGTTCAGCGCCAATGTTTGGGCGCATCCTGATCGGTATGCGGTTGGCATTGAAGTGAACGCTTCTCACTCACGTTCGGTTTCAGAAGGCTGGGTTACGGCAGTCTGCACCGCGCTTAGCCTCGGCAAGACTCTAACGGTTCACGAAATCGTGGTTAGCGATGCCGAAGGCAATCGTCTGAGCACAGTTCGCATCACGAACCTGCTGCGCGAAAAGCGCTAGTTCTGCTTTTCTGCCGACTTAGTTTCGGCGCTCTGGCTGCCGAACTGCTCAATGACTGACTGTGCGACCTGCTTCATGGTTAGGCGACGGTCCATCGATACCTTTTGAATCCAGCGGAAAGCCTCTGGCTCGTTTAGCCCGCGTTCGAGCAACAGTCCCTTTGCACGCTCAACTAGCTTTCGGGTTTCGAATCGCTCATTCAGGTCGCTAATCTCTGCCTCAAGCGCAGCGATTTGGTCGTGGCGACTAAGCGCGATGCGAATCGCGGGCAACAGGTCATTCGGAGTGAATGGCTTGACAAGGAACGCCATGGCGCCGGCTGCCGAGGCTCGCTCGACAAGTTCGGTTTGGCTGAAAGCTGTTAGCAGCACCACAGGGATGCTTAGCTTGGCGATCTGCTCAGCCGCGCTAATGCCATCCATCTTCGGCATCTTGATGTCCATGACAATCAGGTCTGGCTTATGTTCGGTAGCTAGCGCAACAGCCTCTTCACCGTCTCCCGCTTCGGCGATGACATCGAAGTCGTTCTCACGAAGAATCTCAACGATGTCCATACGGATGAGCGATTCGTCTTCAGCGACGATGACTCTCAACTTGCTCGATGCCTCTGCCATAGCAAATACCTTATTGCACTAGGCGAGCCGAACCGTTGTTTCTTTTCGACTACAATTGCTGAAGTTGTCGATGACAATTCGCTGGCCGAAATGGCGAAATGGCAGACGCGGAGCACTCAAAATGCTTTTCTCGAAAGGGAGTGTGGGTTCAAGTCCCACTTTCGGCACAAAAAGAAAACCCCCGAAGCGATTCGGGGGTTTTGCTTTAACCGGACTACTTGCGAAGGTAAGCCGGAGCAGCTTCGTTGACTGCGTCGCCGACGCGGTGAACGCGCAGCGAGTTGGTCGACCCTGGGATGCCAGGCGGGGTGCCGGCAACAACAACGACCTCGTCGCCAACCTTTGCCTTGCCCTCGGCGAGCACGAGCTCATCCACCTGGTGCATCATGTCGTCGGTGTGAGTCACTGGCGCTACCAGATAGGTCTGAGCACCCCATACGAGTGAGAGACGGTTTCGAACGGTCTCGCTCGGAGTGAATGCAATGGTCGGCACCGAAGAACGAAGGCGCGCGACACGACGCATCGAGTCACCGGTCTCGGTGAAGACGCATACGTACTTGCTGCCTAGGAGCTCTGCGATCTCAACAGCCGCCAGCGACACAGCACCGCTGTGGGTGTGCGGACGAGTGCCAAGTGCAGGGATGCGGTCTAGGCCGTTCTCTTCGGTCGACTCGATGATTCGCGCCATAACAGCAACGGTCTCGACTGGCCACTTGCCCACCGAAGTCTCACCCGAGAGCATGACAGCGTCCGCGCCATCGAGGATCGCGTTTGCAACGTCCGAGGCCTCTGCGCGAGTTGGGCGTGAGTTGTCGATCATGGTCTCGAGCATCTGGGTTGCAACGATGACCGGCTTTGCCCAGCGACGTGACAGTTCGACCGCGCGCTTCTGAACCAGCGGCACCTCTTCGAGCGGAAGCTCAACACCGAGGTCGCCACGAGCGACCATGATGCCGTCGAAGGCGTCGATGATCTCTTCGAGAGCTGCAACAGCCTGCGGCTTCTCGATCTTGGCGATAACCGGGAGGTACTTGCCCTCTTCTTCCATGATTTCGTGGACGCGAACGATGTCGCTAGCGTTGCGCACGAATGAAAGCGCAATCATGTCGACACCCAAACGGATGCCCCAGCGGAGGTCGTCTTCGTCCTTCTCTGAAAGGGCTGGAACGTTCACGGCGACACCAGGCAGGTTGATGCCCTTGTTGTTCGAAACAGGGCCAGGAACCTCAACCACGGTGGTAACCGTGGTGTCTGAAACCTCGGTTGCACGCAGGGTGACCTTGCCATCGTCAATGAGCAGCAGGTCGCCAGGCTTTACGTCGCCTGGGAGTCCCTTGAAGGTGGTGCCACAGATGTTCACATCGCCGAGGATCTCGTCGATAGTGATCTTGAAGGTTGCACCCTTCTCGAGCATGACAGGACCGTCAGCGAAACGGCCGAGACGAATCTTCGGACCCTGAAGGTCGACAAAGACACCAACTGCCTTGCCTAGGTCAGCTGCAGCCTTGCGCACGTTGTTGTAAACACCCTCGTGGACGCTGTAGTCGCCGTGGCTCAGATTCATGCGAGCGACGTCAACACCGGCCTCAATAACGGCGCGAATCTGCTCGTAGCTCGAAGTTGCCGGACCCATGGTGGCAACGATTTTTGCGCGTCTCATTTGTTCCTTCTGTTGTTTGGTCTTGTGACCCTAGTTTTGTTGTAACTGCTTGAAAATCTTTAGAGCGAAAGCGCCTTGTCGGTTGGCTTCACCGGAGCTGGCAAAGTGGTCGAACCGGTCAGGTATGCGTCAACGGCGGCTGCCGCGGCGCGTCCCTCGGCAATGGCCCAAACGATTAGGCTCTGGCCGCGGCCTGCGTCACCGCATACGAACACGTCTTCCAGGTTGGTAGCCCAGTCGTTGTTGCGCGCGATGTTGCCGCGCGCGTCGAGTTCGACGCCAGACTGCGAGGAAATGTGGTCACCTTCGACCCCGGTAAAGCCTAATGCTAGGAATACGAGGTCCGCAGGAAGCACACGCTCGGTTCCCGCCTTAGGAACACGCTTGCCGTCGACAAATTCGGTGTCGGCTACCTTTACGCCGACCAACTTGCCGTCTTCACCGATGAATTCAACGGTCGAGTGCAGATACTTTCGCTCACCAAACTCTTCGTGTGCCGAGGCGACCTCAAACAGAGTTGGGTACATCGGCCATGGCTGGTTGTCTGGTCGCTCGGTTGAAGGCTGCTTGCCGATCGCAAGGGTCGTAACCGAAAGTGCTCCCTGACGAGTGGCGGTTCCGAGGCAGTCCGCGCCGGTGTCGCCGCCGCCGAGGATGATGACATGCTTTCCCTTGGCGTCGATCTGGTCGGTAACCTGCTCCCCCGCAACCCAGCGGTTGGCCTGGCCGAGGTACTCCATCGCAAAGTGCACGCCGTCTAGTTCACGTCCGGGCACCTTGAGGTCGCGTGGTTCGGTTGCTCCGGTTGCGACAACGACTGCGTCGTAGCGCGAACGAAGGTCTTCCCAAGTGATGTCAACGCCGATGTTCACGCCGGTGCGGAAACGAGTCCCCTCGGCCTCCATCTGCGCGATGCGGCGGTCGATGTGGTGCTTCTCCATCTTGAAGTCCGGGATGCCGTAACGCAGCAAGCCACCGATCTTGTCGTCACGCTCGTAGACAGCGACAGTGTGGCCCGAGCGAGTCAATTGCTGTGCCGCAGCGAGACCGGCAGGGCCCGAACCGACAACAGCAACCGTCTTTGAGGTAGCACGCTCCGGAGCGTGTGGCTCAACCCAGCCGTTTTCGAAGGCCTGATCGATGATCGAAACCTCGATCTCCTTGATGGTGACCGCAGGCTGGTTGATGCCGAGAACACACGATGATTCGCAAGGTGCTGGGCACAGGCGGCCGGTGAATTCTGGAAAGTTATTCGTCTTGTGCAAACGTTCGATGGCTGATTTGCCATCTTCACGCCAGGTTAGGTCGTTCCATTCCGGAATCAGGTTCCCTAGTGGGCAGCCCTGGTGACAAAACGGCACGCCGCAGTCCATGCAACGACCGGCCTGCTGCTGAACCACGCCTGATTGGCGACGCTCATACACTTCTTTCCAGTCCTGGATGCGAACTGAAACCGGGCGACGATTCGCGGTCTCGCGTTCGGTGACCTTGAGGAATCCTCTTGGATCAGCCATTGGTTACCTCCAGGATTTCTGCCCAGACCTGTTCTGAGTCTGGGTCGGTTCCGTTTGCGATTGCGCGCTCGCGAATGCTCAAGACATTTGCGTAGTCGCGGGGCAAGACACGAGTGAAGTTAGCGAGCTCGTTGTCGAAATCGGCTAGCAAGCGAGCAGCGAGTGCGCTGTGCGCCTCGTTGGCCTGACGCTCAAGGAGTTCCTTCAGCGCCAGCGCATCCTTGGCATCTAGCTTGTCGAGGCGAAGTTCACCATTCGACAGTGCCTCGTGGTTCACGCGGTCAGCGCGGAGTTTATAGACGTATGCGACACCGCCAGACATGCCTGCACCGAGGTTGCGTCCGGTCTTGCCGAGGATTACCGCGACACCACCGGTCATGTATTCGAGTGCGTGGTCACCGACACCTTCAACCACAGCGGTTGCGCCCGAGTTGCGAACTAGGAAGCGCTCACCGACGACACCGTTTAGCAACAGTGCACCACTTGTCGCACCGTAACCGATCACGTTGCCGGCGATGATGTTGTGTTCGGCTTCGAATGAGCTTGCACGGTCTGGGTGAACAATCACGGTTCCGCCAGAGAGGCCCTTGCCAACGTAGTCGTTCGAGTCACCCTCGAGGGTCAACTTGATTCCCTTAGGGACGAAGGCAGCAAAAGACTGACCTGCTGAGCCCTTCAGACGGATGTCGATGGTGCCGTGAGGCAGTCCGTCTGCTCCGTAGCGCTTGGTCACCTCATTGCCGAGCATGGTTCCGACCGCTTGGTCAACGTTGGTGATTGGCAGTTCGATGACAACCGGCTGAGCATCGTTGAGAGCCTTATCGGCTGCGGCGATGAGCTTGTGGTCGAAGTGCTTCTCGAGCTCGTGGTCCTGAGTCGTGATGCGGCGCAGTGATGCTCCAGGAGCGATCTGAGGCTGCGCAAGAATCGGAGTCAGGTCGAGTCCATCGGCCTTCCAGTGCTGGATGGCTCGGTTGACGTCAATGAGTTCACTGTGTCCGACAGCCTCCTCGATGCTGCGGAAGCCGAGTGCAGCGAGGTACTCGCGCACCTCCTGAGCCAGGAACTCAAAGAAGTTGACGACGAACTCCGGCTTGCCATTGAAGCGTGCACGAAGAGTTGGGTTCTGAGTAGCAACACCAACCGGGCAGGTGTCCAGGTGGCAAACGCGCATCAGGATGCAGCCCTCAACAACGAGTGGTGCGGTCGCGAAACCAAACTCCTCGGCACCCAAAAGTGCGGCGATTACGACGTCGCGTCCGGTCTTCATCTGGCCGTCAACCTGCACTGAAACTCGATCGCGTAGGCCATTCAGCAGGAGGGTCTGCTGGGCCTCGGCTAGTCCGAGCTCCCACGGGGTTCCGGCGTGCTTGAGCGAGTTCAATGGGCTAGCACCAGTTCCGCCGTCGTGGCCAGAAACCAGAATGACGTCAGCCTTCGCCTTGGCCACACCAGCGGCCACAGTGCCGATACCGACCTGCGAAACGAGCTTGACATGGACGCGAGCCTCGCGGTTAGCGCGCTTCACGTCGAAGATCAGCTGCTTGAGGTCTTCGATCGAATAGATGTCGTGGTGTGGCGGTGGTGAAATAAGGCCGACACCCGAAGTTGCGTGACGGGTGCGCGCAATCCACGGGTAAACCTTGTTCGGAGGCAGCTGGCCACCCTCACCAGGCTTTGCACCCTGAGCCATCTTGATTTGGATGTCGTCGGCGTGTGTCAGGTACATGCTGGTCACACCGAAGCGACCCGACGCGACCTGCTTAATCGCACTGCGACGGGTCGGGTCGAGCAGACGTTCGACGTCTTCGCCGCCTTCACCGGTGTTGGACTTTGCGCCGAGTTGGTTCATGGCGATGGCAAGGGTCTCGTGCGCTTCCTTGCTGATCGAACCGTATGACATTGCACCGGTCGAGAAGCGCTTGACAATCGAGCTAACCGGCTCAACCTCGTCGATCGGCACAGCAGGGCGAACACCCTCACGCAGGGTGAACAGGCCGCGCAGCGTCATCAGTGACTCAGCCTGGTTGTCAACGAGGCTGGTGTATTCGCGGAATAGGTCGTACTGCTTGGTGCGAGTTGAGTGCTGCAGCTTGAACACGGTCTCAGGGTTGAACAGGTGTGGTGGACCCTGGCGACGCCACTGGTACTCGCCACCGGTCTCGAGGCCCGAGTGGACGTTTCCGCTCTCGGTAATCGGGTATGCCACATCGTGGCGGGCAACGATTTCGGCGTGAATAACGTCAAGTCCGATACCGCCGAGCTGGCTGGTGGTGCCGGTGAAATAGGTGTCGACCAGCTCTTGGCTGAGGCCGATAGCCTCAAACACCTGAGCACCCGCATAAGACTGAACGGTCGAGATGCCCATCTTCGACATGATCTTCAAGACGCCCTTGCCTAGCGCCTTGATGAGGTTCTTGATCGCGTAGTCAACGGTGATTCCGGCAATCTGGCCGCTGCGGACCATCTGCTCGACGGTTTCCATCGCGAGGTATGGATTGACCGCGGCAGCGCCGTAGCCAATCAGTGCGGCAACGTGGTGAACCTCGCGTACGTCGCCAGCTTCAACCACGAGACCGACGCGAGTGCGCAAACCCTGTCGAATCAGGTGGTGGTGAACTGCCGAGGTCAGCAGTAGCGAAGGAATTGGGGCAAAGTCGCTGTTGCTGTTGCGGTCGCTCAGGATGACGTACTTAGCGCCGTCGGCGATTGCAGCGTCGACCTCACCGAAGATTTCGCGGATTCGAGCGGCTAGACCGTCAGCGCCCGAGTCAACTCGGTAAAGACCGGTAACAGTGAATGCCTTGCCTGCACCCGGCTTTTCGTCGATGTGAGAGATCTGCGAAAGCTCATCATTGCTAAGAACCGGGAACGGCAGGATGACCTGCTGTGCGTGCTCAGGAGTTGCATCGAGCAGGTTTAGCTCTGGACCAATGCCGGTACTGAGTGAGGTGACAACTTCTTCCCGAATTGAGTCGAGCGGCGGGTTGGTAACCTGCGCGAACTGCTGCACGAAGTAGTCGAACAGGAGGCGCGGGCGATCCGCAATCGCAGCAATCGGGGTGTCTGATCCCATAGCACCGATTGGCTCGATGCCACTCTTGGCCATAGGAGCGAGCAGGATGCGTAGCTCTTCTTCGGTGTAACCGAAGGTGCGCTGACGTCGGCGGACCGAACCGGCAGGCGAAAGGATGTGCTCGCGCGGTGGCAAGTCTCCAAGCTTGATGCGATTGGCTTCGAGCCATTCGCCCCAAGGCTCGAGAGCGGCGATTTCGGCCTTGATCTCATCGTCGTCGATGAGGCGTCCGTTCTCGGTGTCAACCAAGAACATGCGGCCAGGCTGCAGGCGACCCTTGCGGACCACCTTGGCTGGGTCAATCTGAGCAACGCCAATCTCAGAGGCGAGCACCACGAGCCCGTCATCGGTGATTAGGTAGCGACCTGGACGCAGTCCGTTGCGGTCAAGGGTCGCACCAACCAGCGAGCCGTCGGTGAAGATAACCGCCGCAGGACCATCCCAAGGCTCCATGAGCATCGAGTGGTATTCGTAGAAGTTCTTGCGAGCCGGGTCGATGTCTGAGTGCTTTTCCCAGGCCTCTGGGATCATCATCATCATTGCGTGTGGCAGGCTGCGACCGGCCATGTATAGGAGCTCTAGAACTTCATCAAACGACGCCGAGTCGCTGCCGTCTGGAGTAATGATCGGGGTCAGTTTGCTGAGGTCACCGATGGCGTCAGAAGATAGCTGAGCTTCGCGTGCGCGCATCCAGTTACGGTTGCCCTTTACGGTGTTGATTTCACCGTTGTGAGCAATCATGCGGAACGGATGAGCCAGCGGCCAACTTGGGAAGGTGTTGGTCGAGAAGCGTGAGTGCACCAGGGCCAGGGTCGAGGCAAAACGCTCGTCGCTCAGGTCTGGATAGAACGGCTCAAGCTGAAGGGTGGTGACCATGCCCTTGTAGACGATGGTGCGTGACGACAGGCTTGGGTGGTAAGCCCCGAGTGAGCGCTCCGAACGCTTGCGCAGACGGAAAGCTCGACGCTCTAGGTCCATGCCGGTTGCTGCATCCAGTGACCCAACGAACACCTGCTTGATGACTGGCATAGCAGCGCGTGCGAGGTCGCCAAGAACTTCTGGATTGACTGGAACATCGCGCCAGCCGAGAACCTTTAGGTTTTCTTCAACAGCAAGGTTCTCAAAGCCAGCCATGATCGAGGTTGCCTCGTTGGCATCGGTTGGCAAGAAGACCAAGCCCGCTGCGTACTCCCCCGCTGCAGGAAGCTCTACGCCGGCAACAGCGCGTAGGAACGTGTCAGGAATCTGAGTGAGAATGCCCGCACCGTCACCGGTACCGGCGTCGCTGCCGACAGCCCCGCGGTGTTCGAGATTACGGAGCGCGTTGAGCGCAGTCTGGACGATGTCGTGACCCGCGGTTCCGCGAAGGGTGGCAACCATAGCCAAACCACAGGCGTCCTTGTCGAACGCCGGGTTGTAAAGACCCTGGGCCTTTGGTGCAGTTGAGAATCGCGCAAAAGGCGAAACAGCAGACATGCCACACTCCAATCTCGGAAACTAATTAGAGGGACATCGTTGGCCCGAACGCCTAAGGCGTATGTGCTCAGGTAGTGGATACCTAATGACTTTTGACTATGAAAACTAGTCCTCTGAGTCTAGCCGAACCGCATCAATTTCGAAGGGCATTTCTAGACTCGGGTGTCTACTTTTCGTTGGTGTATTCCTCGGCTGGCTTAGCTTCTTTAGCCTCGTCCGCTACGACGGTTTCGGCATCCGCACCAGCGGTGTAAACCGTGATGCGTGGACCGGACTTGATGTACGTCTGAACGTAGAACAACACGATACCAATGACGATTCCGGCAACCGCGAACCACTGGAAGGTACGTAGGCCGAGAACGATTTCTGACGGGTCAATGCGAACACCCTCAACCCAGTAGCGGCAGGCCGAGTACCAGATCAGGTAAAGCGCGAACAGACGGCCGTCGCGAAGTGAGTATTTGCGGTCAATCCAAAGCAGCACCAGGACGCCGAGGATGCTCAGTAGAGCTTCGTACGCGAAGGTTGGGCTGAAGTAGGTGTCGACTGGCAAACCTGCCGGAATTGCTTCGCTGTTGCTGATCTCGAGACCCCAAGGCAGGTCGGTCGGAGCGCCAAAAAGCTCTTGGTTGAAGTAGTTGCCCATGCGGCCGATGGCCTGTGCAAGCAGAAGTCCGGGCGCAATCGCATCCGCAAATGCCATGAAACGAATGTTGGTGAAACGTGAGCCCAGGTATGCGCCCAGAGCGCCGAACAAGATTGCGCCGTAGATGGCCAGGCCACCTTCCCAAATGCGGAACGCGGCAGTTGGGTCAGCACCTTCGGCGAAGTAGTCGTTCCAGTGGGTTAGCACGTGCACAACGCGACCACCGACGATGCCGAAGGGAACAGCCCAGAGAGCGATGTCTACGACCTCAAGATTCTGCGCGCCACGAGCTTTTAGTCGACGGTGCCCGATGACGCCGGCAACAAAGATGCCCGCGATGATGAACAGCGCATAGAAGTGAATTCGGAATGGACCAAGGTCAAAGAAGCTGATGCTTGGGCTTGGGATGCTTTCGATGATCCGGCCGGCGGCAACGGTTGCGATGACAGTGTTCAAGGGTTACTCCTAATAACTTTCGATAAGAGCCTATTCGACTCTGCCAGCCAGTTCTTTCACTTTTGAAACCAGACCTTGAAGCCCGCCTTCTTGGTATGCGCGAACGAAAGCCGAACCAACAATCGCGCCATCGGCGTACTCGTTGACCTCGGCGACCTGACCAGCCGTCGAGATGCCAATGCCGACACAGGTCAGAGCTTGGTCTGAAGCGTTGCGCACGCCGTCGACCACTTTGCGAGCGTTGGCGTCGAGTTCTTGACGCGCTCCGGTGATGCCCATGGTCGAGACGGCATACACGAAACCACGGGATGCTTCACAGGCTCGCTGGTAGCGCTCAGGGGTTGACGTCGGAGCTGCCAGGAAGACGCGGTCGAGGTCATGACGCTTCGCGGTTTCGATCCATTCGCTGCCTTCATCAGGGATGAGATCGGGCGTAATTAGACCTGCTCCCCCGGCCTGCTCAAGCTCGGTCGCGAACTTCTCGATTCCGTACTGCACGACTGGGTTCCAATAGGTCATAACCAGCACTGGCACATCCGTGCGACGAGCGACCTCGCGAACCGCATCGAAGGTTTGACGCAGTTTGAAACCAGACTCGAGGGCCGTCTGGGTGGCCTCCTGAATGACCGGGCCATCCATCACAGGGTCGCTGTAAGGAACGCCCAGCTCGAGCACATCCACACCGTTTTCGCACATGGCGACTGCTGCATCGATCGATTCTTGCAGCGTCGGATAACCGATTGGAAAGTAGCCGATGAGTGAAGGCTTGCCGGCTTCGTGGTTTGCGCGAAGTTTTGCCTCGGTCTTGCTCATTAGTTGCCTCCGATTAGGCCGAAGTAGCGAGCCGCGGTTTCCATGTCTTTGTCGCCGCGACCGGAGAGATTAATAAGGATCGAATCGCCCGGCTTGAGAGTCTTGGCAAGTTTCAGGGCCCCAGCTAGAGCGTGTGCGGTTTCAATGGCTGGAATGATGCCTTCGGTCTGGCTGAGCAGTCGCAGTGCGTCCATCGCTTCGGCATCGCTGATGCCCCAGTACTTTGCGCGGCCAAGGTCCTTCAACCAGGCATGCTCTGGACCGACGCCCGGATAGTCGAGACCGGCCGAGATGCTGTGGCTCTCGATGGTCTGACCGTCTTCGTCCTGAAGCATGTAGCTCTTTGCACCGTGCAGAACGCCTGGGCGTCCATAGTTGAGGGTCGCGGCGTGACGGTCGGTGTCCATGCCATCGCCCGCTGCTTCGAAGCCGTAAAGCTGAACGTCTTGGTCATCGAGGAATGCGTGGAAAAGACCGATGGCGTTTGATCCGCCGCCGACGCAAGCGCCGAGTGCCGTTGGCAGAAAGCCAAATTCGCTGAGCATCTGCTCGCGAGCTTCGATGCCGATGACTGAATGAAAATCACGAACCATTGCAGGAAACGGATGTGGCCCAGCAACGGTGCCTAGCAGGTAGTGGGTGTTGTCTACGTTTGCTACCCAGTCACGGAGAGCCTCGTTGATCGCGTCCTTGAGTGTGCGGCTGCCGGTCGTGACCGCAACGACGGTGGCTCCAAGCAGACGCATACGGGCCACATTCAGAGCTTGACGCTCGGTGTCAACCTCGCCCATGTAAACGACGCATTCGAGCCCGAATAGAGCCGCCGCGGTAGCCGAGGCAACACCGTGCTGACCCGCGCCAGTCTCGGCGATGATTCGGGTCTTGCCCATGCGCTTGGCAAGCAGCGCCTGGCCGAGAACGTTGTTGATCTTGTGCGAGCCGGTGTGGTTTAGGTCCTCACGCTTGAGGAAGATCCGCACGTCGCCCGAAGCAGCTGAGCCGGTATGAGTCGCAAAGCGCTTGGCCTCGGTGATGATCGATGGTCGACCGGTGTAGGTGCGGTGAAGTTCGGCGAGTTCGGCAACGAACGACGGATCGTTCTTTGCATCCTCGTATACGCGCTCGAGCTGGTCGAGGGCTCCGATGAGCGACTCGGGCACAAACCGCCCGCCAAACTCACCGAAGTATGGTCCGTGTTGGTCTCTTAGCGAAGTCATGTCAGCTCGATTCGATTGGTCAGCCTAGATGGCTATAAAACTCTTCAACATGGATGCGGCGTCGTTTGTTACAAGCGCCTCCCCGACTAGAACGACGTCAGCACCGGCATCGCGGTAGTGGCGAACGTCATCAGCGGTTCGGACTGCTGATTCGGCAACCGTGATCACATCTGTCGGGAACAGCCCACGCAGCGTGCCGAATAGGTTGCGATCGGTTTCGAACGTGGATAGGTCACGCGCGTTAACGCCGATGAGCTTTGCGCCGGTGTCGATGGCGCGTAGCACCTCTTCGCGATCGTGAGTTTCGACGAATGCCGTCATACCCAGTGACTCGGCGAAAGCCTTCAGGCGTTCGAGCGTTGCCTGGTCAAGACCCGCGACGATAAGAAGCACGATGTCTGCGCCAGCCGCGCGTGCTTCGAGAATCTGATACTCGTTGGCGATGAAGTCTTTGCGAAGAATCGGAACAGCAACCCGTGCTCGTACCGCTCGAAGGTCATCGAGCGAACCCTTGAACTTGCGTTCCTCGGTCAGTACCGAAATAGCTGAGGCACCGTTGATCGCATAGATTTCGGCTAGTGCGGCGGGATCTGCGATGTCGGCCATGTGGCCCTTTGAAGGCGAAGCGCGCTTGACCTCAGCCAAGACTTTAATGTGGGCGGCGGGAGCAAGAAACTCGAGTGCGTTTAGTGCTGGCGACGCTGCCAGAGCGAGGGCTTCTACCTCGCTGATCGAGTGCCGCTCTTGGCGAGCGGCGGCATCTGCTAGTGAACCCGCATACAGCGAGTCGAGCACTACTTCTTGCTCTTGCTTCCGTTGACGCCGTAACCGAGCTTGGCAAGCACTGGGCCTGCGACTAGACCGACAACGGCGAGAACTACCGAGCCCCAGGTCATGAGGTCATTTGCAAACCAGACACCAGCGGTGCCGATTGCGAAAGCAATCATGATGATAGTTACCGAGGTCCACGCTGCGATCGAGTCGCCGTGTCCGCCATCGTTGTGTAGGTCTGACATGGTTGCCTTTCTTGAAAAACTAAGTTGATTTTACCCGTTGGAATTGTTGGCAGCGCCAAATCGGCGTCTAATCCTTCTTGCGCTGGGATTCCCAGAGGCTGATTGAGTCGGTTGGTTCCGCCGCGGATTCGTATTCCGACTTGATTGAGGTAGTTGGCTTGGCGGCCCTCGGCGCCCAAACCTTGAGTGCGACGACCCAGTATGCGGCGAAGAGGGTGAGCAGCGCACCGGCTGCCAGAAAGTACCAGCCGTTTAGATTTGCCGTGGTGTCAATGGCGGTCACGTCGTGTGCCGCTGCGATATTCGTGAGGTTGTTGATGCGAGTGTGAAGTGCAGAAAGATCGCGACCTAAGAAACCGATTGCTCCGGCGACAGTGGCTCCCAGAGCAGTCAAACCCATCGAAATGCCGAAGCCGCGAGCGAGGCGTCCGCTCGAAATGGCAACCAGAGCCAATTCAAGAATGAGAAGCACGCACAACGCCTGAACGCTCGGATGCGCCATCGCTCCGGTGAAGTTGTCGAGATTGGTGACCTTGCCGTTTGGTGACATCGAGATCGAGTACCAATCAAAGTTCAAGAACGCGAGCATGCTGATGACGAGTGCAGCCACAAGCGCGAGTGCGCGACCTCTTGTCATTAGTTCACCCGCTTCAGCTTGTTGGCGGCGATGACCGCACGCATCGAAGCCGAGGCCTTGCTGATCGTCTCCTGGTGTTCAGACTGCGGCACGCTATCCAGCACGATTCCCGCGCCCGCTTGGACGTGAGCCACCCCATCACGAATGAATGCGGTTCGAATTGTGATTGCTAGGTCGGCATTGCCGGCGAAGTCAAAGTAGCCCACTACCCCACCATAAATTCCGCGGTTGCTGGTTTCGAGCTCGTCGATGATTTCCAGCGCGCGGGGTTTTGGTGCGCCAGAGAGTGTGCCTGCCGGGAAGGTGGCTTCGAACGCGTCAATCGCTGTCTTGCCATCGCGAAGGTCACCCTCGACGGTGCTAACCAAGTGCATGATGTGGCTGTACTTGTGAACCTGCATGAACTCGGTGACTGCGACCGAGTCGCTCTTGCAGACCTTCAACAGGTCATTGCGAGCTAGGTCAACCAGCATCAGGTGTTCGGCTCGTTCTTTCGCGTCTTTAACGAGCGAGTCGGTGAGCTCATCGTCGATTTCGACCGAAGCACCGCGTGGGCGTGAACCAGCGATCGGATGCGTAACCGCATGACCCTGTTTCACCTGAACCAGACTCTCCGGCGAAGCGCCCACAACCGCGTACTCGCCATCGGCGTCCTTGAAATTGAGCAGGTACATGTATGGGCTCGGGTTCAGGCTGCGGAGCACGCGGTAAACCTCTAGCGGTGTCGCGTTTAGCTCGATGTCGAAGCGTTGCGAGAGCACGACCTGGAAGACATCGCCGATGCGAACGAAGCCCTTGGCTGACTCAACGGACGCTAGGAAGTCGGCCTCACTGGTGCGCGGGGTTCGGTCGAGTTCTCCAGAAAGATCGAGCTCGGCAAGAAAGACCGGGCTTGGTTTCGAGATGCCATCGCGCATCGCTCTGAGTCGTTTTTCGGCCTGGGTATAGAGGGTGGCTATGTCTGATCCGTCTTCGACGAAGATATTTGCCACAAGCAACAGGCTGTCGGTCTTGTGATCGAGAATTATCAAATCTTCGAAGAGCGACATGCCCATAAGCGGCGCCGGATAGTCGGCGGTCGGAACATTCGGCAGATGCTCAATCTCTCGAATTACATCCCAACCCAAGAGGCCGACAAGTCCGTTGGTGAGCGGAGGTAGGTCGCAATTAGCGTCGCCGGCTGAACTCCAAGCCTGGTGGATGGCCTTTAGGGCACCAAGAGCGGAATTTGGAAGCTCGTTTGACCCGTTTGGCAGTGCCGATGCGCCAGATTCTGAATTCCAAGTTGCAGCGGAGTCACCACGCTTCGAAAGAAAGCCGCGGGCCGAAACACCGACGAAGCTATAGCGAGCCCAGACTCCATGCTCGGCTGATTCGAGAAGAAACGAACCTGGCCTGTCGGCAGCAAGTTTCTCGAAAACTGAAAGTGGTGTCTCTGACCCGCTGAACAGCGTTTCAATCAGCGGAATTACGCGTTGTGACGAGGCGAGGGCGGTTACTTGTTCAAGCGAATACTTCATAGCGATTCCACCTGGTCCACCTGAATGTCTTCATCGACTAGCTCTTCGGCATCATCACTGATGTATGCGGTCGCGGTGTCAAAGCACGACTCGGTCCCGTTGTGACAGGCGGAGCCTTCTTCAAGAACATGTAGCAGCAAGGTGTCACCGTCGCAGTCAACTTCTAGAGAGACGATTTTCTGGGTGTTGCCCGAGGTTGCACCCTTGTGCCAAAGCTCGTTGCGCGAGCGGGACCAGAACACTGTTTCTCCAAGTTCAAGGCTCTTCTCGAGCGATTCGGCGTTCATCCAGGCCATCATCAGAACACGCTTGGACTCGACAGACTGCACGATTGCGGCAACCAAACCGGATTCGTTGAAGCGAATCGACTTCAGAGCTGACTGATCAATTGCCACGGTTATCTCGTCTCGTATCCTGCGTCTTTGAGTGCACGCTTGGCTTCGCGAATGCTGACCGACCCCTCGTGGAAGATGCTGGCCGCGAGAATCGCATCCGCTCCTGCCTTAGCAGCTACCGGGAAGTCGGCTGCGCTTCCGGCTCCACCGCTGGCGATGACCGGAACGTTTGCGACGGCGCGAACCGCCTCGAGCATTTCGCTGTCAAAACCTGAGCGCGTGCCATCGGCGTCAATCGAATTGACCAGCAACTCCCCTGCACCAAGTTCGACGCAACGCTGGATCCACTCGATCGCATCCAGTTCGGTTTCATTTCGCCCGCCGTGCGTGGTAACCACGAAACCACTCGGCAGACCGGCCTTTCGCTTCAGATCGAGCGAGATGACCAGCACCTGATTGCCGAAGCGGTTTGCAATTTGATTGAGCAGGTCTGGGTTCGCGATTCCTGCCGAACCGACACTGACCTTGTCAGCACCTGCAGCCAGCAGTCGAGCTACGTCGTCCACCTCGCGAATGCCGCCACCGACAGTCAGCGGAATAAAGATCTGCTCAGCGGTCTTGGTGACCAGGTCATACATGGTCGAACGGTTATCTACCGTCGCGTTTACATCTAGGAACGTCAGCTCATCCGCGCCATCGGCGTAATACCGCGAGGCAAGTTCAATTGGGTCGCCGGCGTCACGCAGATTCAGAAAGTTCACGCCCTTAACGACGCGACCATCGGCCACGTCGAGGCACGGTATTACTCGAATCGAAAGTGACACTAGATTCTCGCTGCGTGCAGTGCGCTGACCAAGATTGCTCGAGCGCCAAGCTCGTAGAGTTCATCCATTTTCAGGTTGATTTCCGCCGAACGCACTAGCGCGCGGACAGCAACCCACTCCGGGTCGCGAAGCGGTGAGATAGTCGGCGATTCGATGCCTGGCGTGATCGCCGATGCCTTGTCGACCAGGTTGGCTGGGCAGTCGTAGTCGAGAATCACGTATTCGCGTGCAACCTGAACACCCTGCAGGCGGCGAAGCAACTGAGTGTGTTCCTCTTTGGCGTGTGGAGCGACAATGAGTTGCGCCGAGCTAACCAGCATCACCGGGCCAAAGATCTCGAGCCCAGCCTGACGCAAGGTGTTACCGGTCGATACAACGTCGGCAACCGCGTCGGCAACGCCGAGTCGAACCGAAACCTCAACCGCACCATCGAGTTCAACCAGATCGACACGCACTCCGTGCTTGGCGAGAAAGTCCTCGACCAGGTGCGGGTATGCCGTTGCAACACGCTTTCCCTCCAGGTCTTCGAGTTTCTTGAAAGTGCCAACCGGGCCTGCGAAGCGGAAGGTCGAGCCACCGAAACCGAGGTCTGCTACCGACAGTGCCTGGCTGCGCGAGTCGAGTAGCAGGTCGAGGCCGGTGAGGCCAACGTCAAGCGAACCGTGACCCACATAAGTTGCGATGTCGCGCGGACGCAGGTAGAAGAATTCGATGCCGTTAGCCTCGTCGACTACGTGGAGGTCCTTCGGGTCGCGGCGAACCGCATACCCCGCTTCTTTTAGCATCGTGATTGCGGTGTCTGAAAGGATGCCCTTGTTAGGGACTGCGACTCTAAGCATTTTTCTCTCTTTGCGAGTCTGGAACGACTGCGTTGGTTCTAAAAGTTCTTTTCAAGGTCTGCGAGGGTGATTCCTTTGGCGGTCATCAAAACCTGCAGATGGTAGATGAGCTGCGAGATTTCTTCTGCGGTACGCTCATTGCCTTCGTATTCGGCGGCCATCCAAACCTCGGCTGCCTCTTCGACGATCTTCTTGCCGATGGTATGAACTCCGGCATCAAGCCACTTCACAGTCTCTGATCCGGCAGGACGCGATTGCGCCTTTTCGGTGATTTCAGCTAGGAGGGCTTCGAAGGACTTCATGCCTCTAGGTTACCGCCTAGTGGAAATGCCCGTGCCCGTGCTCGGCCGCGCTACGCAGTTTTGCGATCTGTTCGGCTCGATTTGGGTTTTTGAAAACTGCACTTCCCGCAACGAAAGTGTCGGCTCCGAGGCCTGCAACGCGTTCGATGTTGCTTTCATCGATGCCTCCATCGACCTGAAGCCAAACGTCTAGGCGTTCCTGATCAATTTTGCGGCGAGCCTTCGAAACCTTCTCGAGCGTAGCTTCAATTAGCGACTGACCGCCGAAGCCCGGCTCGACCGTCATGACGAGCAACTGGTCAAATTCGCTCAAGACATCGAGGTATGAGTCCACATCCGTGCCTGGTTTTACGGCGATACCGGCACGAGCGCCGAGTGCGCGCAGTGTGCGGGCTAGCTGAACTGCGTTGTCGGTTGCCTCGGCGTGAAACGTGACGCTAAACGCGCCGAGTTCCGCATACTTTGGTCCCCATTGATCTACATCGGTGATCATCAGGTGGATGTCGAGCGGCACGGGAGCGATCTCCTGCATGCGCTTGACCATCGGCAGCCCGAAAGTCAAGTTCGGAACGAAGTGGTTGTCCATCACATCGACATGGATGAGATCGGCGCTAGAAATCGAGTCAAAATCGCGTTGAAAGTTGACGAAATCGGCCGAGAGGATGCTCGGGTTGATGCGGACTGCCATATGAAAACCCTACTTTGCTGACTTGCTATTTGACTGCCGAGCTGCTTGCTTGGCGGCCTTGCCCTTGCGCAGCAACGCGATGAACATGGCGTCGGTGCCGTGCACGTGTGGCCAGAGTTGAGTGGTTTTGCGGTCGCGGTTCAACTCAAGTTCAGGGTTGATTTCTGACAGCACCCCGTTTGAGTCAAGCAACTCAAGTTCTGGGAAGCGCTTGAGGGCCGCGTCAACGATGGCAGTGGTTTCAGCCAGGTGCGGCGAACAAGTCACGTATGCGACCAAACCGCCAACCTTTGCTGCAGCTACCGCAGATTCGAGCAGTTCAAGTTGCAGTCGGTTCAATTCGGCGATGTCGCGGCTCGACTTGCGCCAACGCGCTTCTGGCCGACGACGAAGTGCTCCTAGACCTGAACACGGTGCGTCGAGCATGATTCGGTCGAACTTATTCGGCGTCTGATCGCCGATTTCTCTGGAGTCGCCGGTGCGAACCTTGATGTTCGCCCCGGCATCCACGACGGCCGAGAGCGCTTGCTTCACCAAGCGAGTGCGGTGTTCGGACACCTCGGTGCATTCGAGCGTAGCTCCGGCGAGACGTGCCTCCGCGCCCAGCAGGGCCGCCTTGCCGCCTGGGCCGGCACAAAAGTCAGCCCAGGCTTCCTGCTTGCCGGTGTTGCCGAAACGTGAGAGGGCGAGGGCAACCAGCTGGGAACCTTGATCCTGAACACGGGCGCTCCCCCGCTGCACGGCGTCGATTCGCGCAGGGTCTCCGCTCTCGAGCGTGAAACCAAGCGGGCTCGCGTTGTGAGCTTCGGCGCGTTTAGCCGAAATCTCATCCGCCCCTATCAACCCAGGCAGCGCCACAAGGCTGACCTTCGGTTGCACATTATCGGCGGCGAGCAACGCTTCGAGTTCTGCTTCGCGACCATCGAGCTTTAGCGCCTGCTTCAGTGAACGAACAATCCAGACAGGATGCGAATAGCGCACTGCAAAACGGTCCACTTCATCGTCTAGTCCGGCTAGTACTTTCTGCATCCAGTCGTTCCTGGTGCGTTCCGAGATACGTCGAAGTACCGCGTTCACGAAACCGATTAGCTTCTCCGGCAGCACCGCTTTTGCCAGGTCGACCGTTTCCGAGATCGCTGCATGCGGCGGAGTTTCGAGCTCGAGCAACTGGTGTGCGCCTAGACGCAAAACAATCAGCGCCTTGGTGTCGATCGTATCCAAGTCGCGCTGAGCGGCGAATTCGATGATTTCGTCATAGAGCAGTTGCCAGCGCAGGGTGCCATAGGCCAGTTCCTGCGCGAAACCGCCATCGCGCGGTTCGAGCCCTGCCTTGGCGAGTCGCTTAGGCATGATGAGGTTCGCATAAGCGTCGTCGAACTCCACTGCCTCGAGGACCTCGAACGCCAACTGGCGTGCGGAAATACGGTTATTCAATGGAGCCTCCAAGCTTTGCCGGCAACGACAAACCGCGCGCCCAATCTGAAGCCGACATCGGGTTCTTTCCCGCAGGTTGAACCTCAAGTAGTTCGAGTTGCCCCTTGCCGCAGGCGACAAATAGTCGTTTTGCGCTAACGAATAGTGATCCCGGCGCCAGATCCATCGACCCGAGGTTGGTCGCTCGCGCACGCAATACTCGTACCGAGACATCACCCAGCACGGTATGAGCCATCGGCTCAGGGTTGCAGCCACGCACGAGGTTTTCGAGCTCGCCTGCGGTTCGCGAAAAATCGAGTGCTGCATCGCTGCGGGTCAATTTTGGCGCAAGGCTCACGCCTTCGACGCTCTGCGGTCTCAGTCTTAGGCTTCCCGAAGCGATACCAGGCAGGCACTCCGCAAGCAATGTATCGCCCAACGTCCGAAGTCGCATCAGCAGGTCTCCGGCGGTCTCATCCGGTTGGACCTCTGTTGCTACAACACCGGCAAGAGCTCCGGTATCCATGCCGACATCAAGTTTGAAGAGGCTCACTCCGGTGACCTTGTCGCCCGCGATGAGCGCTCGCTGAACTGGCGCGGCGCCACGAAGTTCAGGCAATAGAGAGAAATGGAGATTGAACCAGCCATTGGGCAGGAGGTCTAGCGTCGATTGTTTCAGGAGCACGCCATAGGCAATCACAACGGCCAGTTCGGCACCGAGCGCTCGGATTTCACTCTCGGTTTCCGAGTCAATTCGGTTCGCTTTGACTGTTGCAACGCCGGCGGCCTCAGCTACGGCGGCCACCGGGCTCGGAGTCATAACTCGCTTGCGACCAAGGGGCGCATCTTCACGGGTGAGAACTCCAACAACCTCAAACTGCCTAAAACGTGGGTCGTCGATAAGCACTTGCAGGGTCTTGGCAGCGACTTCGGGCGTACCAGCGAACAAAATCTTCAAACGAGCCGCCTTTCGGTGACTAGATTACTTCGACTTCATCCATACGGACGCGAACGGGGCGCATCGCGCGACCACTTCTCGCGTTGATGGCCTTTGAACTAATAGATGCCTCAAGTTGGAAGGCCTTCAAAGTGGTGGCCAAATCAAGCGTTGCCGCGTATGGGTACTTCAATAGCAATCGCCATTCGTCGGCGATCTTTTGCTTGTGCCCATGGACCGGTAATGGGCCTAGTGCCTGATACCTTTCGTCGCTGCTCAGTTGGTCAACCAATTGGAGCAGAAGTTGTTCAGAACCGATCACAGAAGCCATTCGAACCGCAGGCGGGAAAGCGAGCTCTCGGCGTGAGGCTAACTCCTGAGAGATAAGCTCACGAATGTTCCAGAGGCAAAATCCCTGAGCGAGTTCTCCGGTGATTCCTGTTATCGTGACACGGCCGTCTTTAGCAACGTGTGAAACAGCGTTCGCCCAAAGCCTGATGGCTTCCTCGCGGGCTCTGAGAGTGTCGCGAGCGAGCAGGTTGCCAGCGTCAAGTAGTACGACCGCTCCATAGCCACCCGGAACTTCTGGTTCAGCCCCAGGGGTGGCAACGACGATGACCCTGCCGGCCGGCGCTTGAGTCATGAGGTGTTCGCCGCTCGACTCGATCACACGTGCCCCGGGGAATGCTTTGCCAAATTCTGATGCGGTACGAGTGGCACCGGCGCGGCCGCTGACAAATTCGTTGCCGGAGCAAGTCGCACAGCGAACCTGCAGTTGGATTGCGTTGCACCAACGACAAGACGGACGACCATTAGAGTCCAGCCAAATTGGCCCCGCGCAGATGTTGCAGTGAATTCGTTCGCGGCAGTTCTTGCAGAATGCCGAACTTGCCGTCCCTCGAGACGAAACCTGAACCAGTACTGGTTTAGAGGCAGCTATCGACTGTTGGATCGCCTTCCAGGCGAGCGAGTCAACACGGAGGCTTTCATCGGATGAAGCGATTGCCGGCTTTTTGAAAGCGATGTCTTCAACCTGAACGTAACCAATTTCACACAAACGTTGAAGGTCTGTTGAGATCGCGTTGCCAAAGAACTCTGTGTCAAAGTTTTCGAGTTGCTGACGCACGAGCACGACTTCTCGCGTAGATAGATAGGGAGCCGTCTGGTCAATGTAGCTCTGATCGCCTTCGTCCCACATTAACACGAGACCGAGATCGCGAATCGGCAGGAAGGCGGCACTGCGGGTTCCAATGGTGACCGTTGCGGATTGTCTCGCCACTGCCAGGAAGCGACTGTATTTTTCGACTCTGGTGAGCGCTGCCGAGTAAAGAATCGGTTCGATGCCTGCCGCGACAAACCCCTTAGCGAATTGGTTCAGCGCCCGATCATCGGGAGCCAATAACAGCACTGACTCCCCCGCCGCAATGCGCTCACGGACGCGTGCGAGGGCGAAATCGACCATGTTGCCCTGCACGTCGGCCCCAGGCGTCACCAACGACGACGTACGTCGCCCGGTGGCCTTTGACGAAGTGCTAGGAGCACCAGCTTCCACAAGTTTTTTGTCTACCGACACAGCGCGCGTCGGCAAGACTGACTTCAAAAGCTCAGCCGTTGTGCAGGACTGTCTCGCGGCGAGAGCGCGAATGAGTCGGTACGTGGATTCGTAGAGGATTACTTCGGGGTGAACAATCGAGCCGAGCGAGCCCAATTCTCCTTGGTGTTCAGCGGTATCAGCCAAGGCGACCACGTACCCAGTGCTAGGGGTTTTGGCTTTTCCAAAAGGAACCAAGACCTCTTGGCCAATCCGTATTGAATCAGCTAGTTCGCTGGGTACCCGGTATTCAAACTCGCGGTCTAGTTGCGGCAGATTTGAGTCGATGACGACCCTGGCAATTTGAAAACCCGAATTAGGCACCAGCTGCAAAATTCATTGCGGCTGACCGCAACTGTTCTGCACGGTCAGTGCGTTCCCAGGTGAAGTCCGGCAGCTCGCGGCCGAAGTGGCCATAGGCGGCGGTTTGAGCATAAATCGGACGCAGTAGGTCGAGTTCTTCGATAATCGCTCTTGGGCGTAGGTCAAACGTCGACTCAATTGCCTTGACGATGTGGCGCTCATCAACCTTCGCGGTGCCGAAGGTTTCGACATAGAGACCCACAGGTCGTGCGACTCCAATTGCGTATGCGATCTGAACCTCAGCTCGGTCTGCAAGCCCAGCAGCCACGACATTCTTAGCAACCCAGCGCATTGCGTAGGCAGCTGAGCGGTCGACCTTTGAAGGGTCTTTTCCGCTAAAGGCGCCACCGCCGTGACGAGCAGCACCGCCATAGGTATCAATGATGATCTTGCGGCCGGTCAAACCGGCATCGCCCATTGGGCCTCCGGTTACGAAAATGCCGGTCGGGTTGATCAGGAACTTGGTCGCCGAAATGTCTAGTCCAGTTGCAGCGATGACCGGCTCGATGACGGTTGCTCGTACCTGTTCGGCTAGGTCGGCGTGAGAGATGTCAGGTGTGTGCTGAGTCGAGAGCACTACTGTCTCGATGGTCTTCGGAGTCGTGCCGTCATACCCGATGGTGACCTGGGTCTTGC
>ERZ650311.356-NODE-356-length-29857-cov-5.732099_pt1 | contig 29857 bp, 41 predicted proteins | sample MGYA00376247_ERZ650311 | MGnify/ENA primary metagenome ERZ650311 (study PRJEB26733, sample SAMN07839324) | wastewater metagenome | biome: small river; feature: stream; material: water | place: USA: North Carolina | collected 2016-07-28 ...
GGCGACACACTGGTCGTCAACGTGCTGGGCCGAGATATTCAGGCGACGATCACCAGCTTCCGTCAGGTGGATTTCTCCAGCGCGGGGATGGGCTTCGTGATGACGATGAACCCCTCGGCCCCGTTGTCGGCGATGCGCATACCCGCGAGCTTGAACTGGTCGCCCGTCGCGTAGTCCATCGACACGGCCTTGCCGCCGTAGACCGCGACGTGATGCGGGAGGGGAGTGGTGTCGGGGGCCTCCCCCCCGATCTTCAACTCCTGCACCTTCAACTCGCCGGGCGCGGTCTGCTCGGTCTTGACGGGGTTGTCGTCGGCAAACGCCTGCGCGTACGTCCGGGCGCGAGAGGTCTGGTTGCTCTGGTTCGCCTTGAACCGGACAACGCGGTCCTCGGTCGGATGGATGAGTGTCGCCCCCTCGTCGGTTTCGGCGAAGTGCCACCCGGCCCGCTTGGTCTTGAACGTCGCCCGCAACTCCTCGACGCGCTTGGTTCCGGCCTCTTTCGCGGTCCCGTCGGTGCGGGTGAACAGCGCGGCACTCACCGCCCCCGTCCCCTGAGCGGGAGCGGGGGCGGCGGTGCCAGTGTTCAGCACTTGGGCTTGCGGGGCTTCTTCTTCGCCATTGGTGCGCTCCTTGTTGGTGGTTGCCGCGGCCTGTCCCTGCGGCTGGGTCGAACTATCCGGTTTCGCCGGAGGGTTGGGGTTCAGTGCCCCAGCCCGTTCATCTGCCACATCTCCGGGCTTGCCGCCAGCCTGTGCCCCTTTGTCGCCCACCACCGGCGGTACGCCAACTGCCAGCGGCGCATCCGGGCGGGACTCATCCAACGCCCGGACTTCGGGTGACGGTCCTGCCGCCGGGGGCACACCTCCACGATCATCCACTCGCCCGACTTCGTTGGAAGAACGTGTATTCCGAGCATTGGCATCTCTCCGCGCTTTCCGCTGCGCCATGATGTTGACAATCGCCTCGTCCTCAACGCGGGTGTCCTGCCGCGCGGCCCTGCGCTCGGTCCGCTGCTGCATGATCGCGTCGATGGCGGCGTCGTAGGGGTCGGACGAAACCGCGCCCTGCTCTGGCTGTGAAGATGCAGCCTGATCGGCCAAGGGTGAGCCCACAGGGGCGGGGGTGTTGAACTGCTGGTTCAACCGCTGTTCGGCGAGCGCCGCGGCTTCGTCGAGCGGGCTTGGGTCGGGAGCTTGCCCGCGATTGTCGGGAGGTGCGGTCGGATTGTCGGGAGCCTGACCGATGGGCGGTTGGGTGGTCTGGGCGGTTGGCTGCGCACCCGGACGGACGGCGCTCTCTCTTCCACCCTCGAATGCGCCCGCCGGACCCTCAAGCAGTCCGCCGACAACACCCGCTTGCAGCATCCGCATCCCGGCACCCTGACCGGCGTTGGGGTTGCTCCCCGATGCCAGTTCGCCCGCGATGTTCACGCCCTCCTGAGCGGCCTCCGTGACACCGCCCGTCGCCCCCGCCCGCGCGCCGCGGCGCATGATTTCCCACGCCTGCCGGAACAAGCCAGCCTTGGCCGCCGCCTTCTCTGCCGGCGCGAAGATCCCAGCGCCCGAAGCGCTCTCGATGATCGTGTTCACAGCCGCCTGCAACGCCGCTCCGGGGGCCGCCTTCAGCGCGGCATCCTCCGGTGAAACGCCCTGCTGGATGAACCCCTCGCGGCCCGCCGCCTGGGCCGCCCCAAGCTCCATCGGGAACGCAGATCCCGCGAATCCCGCGATTCGACCGGAAGCACCGGCACCGCCCGACATGTACGCCGCGGCAAGCTGAACCGCGAGTTGGGGGAGGTTCTCCGTCACCGATGATGTCAACCCCGATGGCGAGAACGGTTGTGCCTGCGCGAGCGGGGACGGGGCGATGGCCGGATCGGCCTTGCGCTGCCCGTAGAACTCCATCGCGGGCTCGGTGACGTTGCGAAGGAACCGCCCGGCCTGCACCATCGGGACGGGATCGGCGTCGGCCTGCTGGTTGGCCGCCCGCATGATGTCCTGCGCGGTCGCGTCGAGCGGGAGCGGGGCCACCTCTGGACCGAGCAGTATGTTCCTCGCGACGGCCCCGGGATTCTGGACGAGCATCCGCGCCCCAACCACGCCAGCGGCCGGGGCGATCTGCCCCATGCGTCCGAGTGTCTCAAGTGTGCCGCCCGCGCCCTGCACCGCGCCAGCGGCCGACTCGGGGATTCCGATGCCGCCGCGGACAAGCGCCCGAGCGGCCTCGTCGGCGAGGAATCCAGAGGTCGGGAACGCGCCGCGAATGGCTCCCGAGATGAACCCCGTGATGGGTCCCTGGGCTTCCTGTCCGAGCGGGGATGGAGCGGGAGGCTCCGAAGCCGCGGCAAGCTTCTCGGCCCTCTTCCGCTTTACGAAATCGAGCGCGTTGAACCCGGAAGCCTGCTCCGCTCGCTTCGCCTTGACGAATGCAAGGGCATCGAATGTCTGCGCCTGAGTCACGGTCAGCCTCCTTGCATGCGCCGAGCCAACTCCGCCGCGGCCTGTTCATCGGTCGCATCGGGCATTTCCGCCATGATCTGCTGGTAGATGGCTTCGGGGTCTGCGTTCTGCTGCTGGGGACCTTCGGGGCCGTCGAGGAGCCCGGGAACAGGCTCTGCGGCAGTCGTCAAGTCGTTGACAGCCGCCATGTACGCCTGATCCGCCTGCTGGAACCGCTCCCACGCGGCAACCTTGGTCTGCGCCTTCTGGATGGCAGCCTTCGACACGCCCGGCATGATCGCATACTCGTACGCTTTCGCGGCGTCTTTCTTGGCGTACTCGAACTCCTGCGGAGTCGGTGGAGTCAACGGGCCTTCCTTCGCGGTCTTGGCGGCGGTGAACGCGCGGTACTGCTCTTCCGCGTTGTTGCGCACGGTCTGAAGGTCTTTCGCCCGTGTGCCGCTCTGAGTAAGTGCGCCCCGCTGTGTCTGGCTTGCGGCCTTGAACTTCGCGAGTTCCATCGCCGCATTCTGCCGCTGAATGGCCTGCTCCTGCGCGGCCTCCTGCTGCTGACGGTGCAGGAACATGGCTTGCGCGAGCTTCGGGTCCAGCCCGCGGAACTGCTCGTACGTCCGCCGATCGCTCACAAGCTCGCCAGTCTGCGGGTCGCGAACAACCGCCATGAGCTGCGCAAGCTGTTCGTGTTCCTGCTCCTGCTTCTTCCGGACCGACATCGGCATCTCGTCGGGGGCAAGCTCGCCGAGAAGCCCGAGCGTCGTGAACTCCTCAAGGTCCTTGTCGCTCATGTACTTGAGCGTCCCATCCGCGCGGGCCATTTCGATGCGACGCTGCCCCGCCTGCCGCCGCTGCTGGAACCCCGCGTTCCGCTGCATCGAGGACAGGTACGCCGCGCGTCCGGACGGTGACGCCCCGAGAATCACGTCGTCCGGGATGGCCTGGAGCGGATGAGGCTGGACGGGACCGACGCTCCCCGGCGCTCCGGGCATCATGTCGGGCTGCGCCGCGGCCTTGAAAATCTGGCCGTCGTACTGGTCCTGCATGAGCCGACGGGCGATTTCCGCCTTGCGGTCGGCGTACTCCATCTCCCGCATCTGCCGCATCTGATCCTGGTACTGCTGCTGCTGGGCGAAAGCGCGGTCCTGCTGGGAGTTGTTGATGTCGGCCTGCTGCTGGCGGAAAGCGAACTCCTGCGCCTGCTGCTGCTGAGCCGCACGCTGGCGGGCGAGGTCCATGCCCGTCTGAATACCCGTCATCCATGCGCTCATGTTTCACCTCACCCCAAGATCCACACGTCGATTTCCGTCGCGGTGGTCGTGCTGCTGTTGCGGACGTACATCGAGGCCCATTTCCCGGCGGCCGTGCTGGCGTCGGTCAGGATCGTGGGCACGCCTCCACTCACCCCCGTCGCGGTTGCGAGTGTCGCGTGACACCGAACCGCCTGCGGGCCGAGAACGAGCGGCTGGTAGCAGGACACGTCGAAGCACTGACACCGCGCCGCGGCGCCCGTCGGCGCTCCCGCGGTGAACGTGTCAGCCTGCCCGGCGACCAGAACGTACCCCGCGCCGTCCACCACCTGAACGATCATGGTGGACCAGTCGCCTTGGGTGTAGTCCCAGAGCTTCACCACGTTCGCGGAGCTGGCGTAGGCGGGGACCGTCACCCGGCGGTAGATGATGGTGCCCGTGGTGTACTCGGTGAGCTTCACGGCGTCGAGGCTGCCGGCGGTCACAAGGATCGCGCTGCCGTCGGTCAGAGAAGCCTGCCATGCGAACGAGAAGTTTGCCATGTGTTACCCCTGAATCTGCATGTAGCTCGGGTTCATTTGTGGAGTTCCGTTCGGATTCTGCGATGGGTTCTGAGCCTGGTTCATGCTCCCAAGGTAGTTCCCAAACAGCGTCCCGCCCGTCCCCTGCATGAACTGGCCCCAGACGTTTCCGCTCGCCGCCGATGGGCTCGCGCCGGGGAAATACTGCGTCGTGTTCTGCCCCAAGCTCGGGTTGAACGTCGCGGACGTGAGGAGCGACTGACGAGCCTCCAGCGGGGCCGAACGGTACTGGAACTCCTGGCCGAGCAACGTGCCCTCCAAGCCCGTGCGCCGCGTGGACCGATCCGTCGCGAGCCCGAGCCCCAACTGATCCAGCCCGAGCGCGTCGCGGGCGTTGCCCTGCGCGATTCCAAGTTGGGCCTGCTGAATCCCGAGCCCCCGGTCAAACTGCCGATCGTTGATCGCCGAAATGCGGTCGTTCACGTCGTTGCTCACGCGACGGGAGTTTTCGGCCAACTGGTTGCCGACGAGCGTGCTCTGTCCGAGCCCCATCGCTCCGAGCCTCGAAACCGCCTGCCGGTCCATTGCGGTCTTGGCCTCGCCGCCCTCTCGCTTCACGCGGGCGCGTTCGCCGGATCCGTAGGACGCGAGCCCCAGGCCCATCGAGTTGCCCATGCCCTCCATCTGCGAAGCCCGCTGCTGTTGCCGCGCCTGATTCTGCCCGAAGAGGCCCATGAGTCTCGTCGTGTCGGTGTCAAAGCCCGAGAGCATCCCCTTGGAGCGGTCGGCGAACTCGCCCGTGAGCCGCCCCATGTCGTTGATGTACCCGCTCCCTGCGCCCGCAATGTCGCGCTGGGAGATGAGACCGTTCGATCCAAGGTCCTGTGGGCGGGCGAGGATCTGCGAGAGTTGGTTTGCCCGGCCCTTGAGGCGGTCGATGTCAACTCCGTCCTGTCGAGCCCGGCCCTCGCTGAACTTGTCGGGTCCGCGGTTGGTCTCGCGGTAGGGGTCGAGCTGCGCGTTGATCTGGGCAAGCTCCTGACGCATGGCCGCGAGGTCCTCGCCGCTGGCCGCGGGACGCCCGACAAGCCGCTCGAAACGATCCTTTGGCAGCGTGGCCTGAAGCATCGGGAGCGCGTCGGGTCCGAGCGCGTAGAGCAGCGCCCGGGCTTGGCCAAGGTCCGTCTCGTCGAGGTACATCTGACGCGCTGCGGCACCGGCGTCGTTCTGGCTCTTGGCCGCGTCTCTGGCCGCGCTGGCCTGCTGGCTGGCTCCGTAAAGCCCAAGGCCCGCGCTGATGGCACCTGCTACAACGACTCCCGCCATGCTACACCCCCGATTCTGTTCCGGCCGCTCCCGCGAGCGCCGCCGGCGTGATGGTGTCGATTCGTGGATGCGAAGCGCCCTCAAGGTGGGCAGTCCGCAGTTCGTAAATGTCGGCCTCGATTTCGTCGATGTCGGTCTTGTCGGTGACGTGGAAGGTCGTGCAGACTGTCTCTGTGATCCCGACGATCAGCCGCCGCGTCCCGGCCTTCGTGACGCCCATGTACGGGGCCTCGATCCTCTGCCACCCGATCCCATCGACCCATACGTCTGCGATTCCGGACGCGAGCATGAACGGGTGCTCGGTCTTGTGGATCTGGCTGGTGAACAGCGCGTTGGCCTGCACGAACGTGGTGCGGATGTAGAGGCCCGGGGTGAAGTTGTGGGTAGTCCGGTGGAACGCCTCCGGGAGATTCTCCACGATGGCCCTCTCGATCTTGTCGAACGCCTCCCATCGGTCGGTGCGTGGTATCAGGCTGTCCAAGTGAGCACCCCCGAATCTGCAATCTCTTCAAGGTTCGCGACCGAAACGTGCCGCGTGGCGTCTCCGGCAATCGTGATCGTGACGACGGCGGTTCCGGTCGAGTCTGTCGCGAGCTTGACGATCTGGTCCCCCGAGTTCTGGATGAGCGTACCCGTCGAAACCGCCACGGTCTGGGTTCCCGCTGGAGCACCCGTCGCCGTCGCGGAAATCCACAGCATGAGGAGCCACCTCCCGGCGATGGGCTCGCGGTTGAGCCTGTCGCGCACCTGCATGGTCAGGGTGACGACGTTCGCCGACTCCGCGGAGGCGGTGATGGTGACAGCGGTTCGGCGCGCGTCGAAGTTCTCGGCCACGTCGGCCATGAACTTTCGGGCCGCCGGGTCCGCCGTCATCGAAAGGGGTTGGATGGTCCTCTTCAGGGGCATGGGCTACTCGTCGATGTCAACCTCGGTCTGGACGCTCGCGGTCGCGCCGGTGCTCAGCGCCGCCACGGTGAGGGTTTCTCCGCCGTTGAGAATGACGACGCGGAACTCGCGGGAGCCGTTGCCCGTGATCCAGCCGCCGTCGAGAACAACAGGAGAGCCGCCCGGTGCCGCGTTGGCGGTGAAACCCTTGCAGCTCGTCTGAATGGTTTCCGAGTCGCCGCTGTCGATCTTGGCGAGAAGCTCGGTATCCAACGTGCCGCCAGTGGCCGCCCGCAGCAAGCGAACCGCAACCGGGGGCGTGCTGCTCTGGTTGTGGACGCGCACGCGCACTTGGACCTTGTGGTTGGCCGCGGCAGTCACGCGGACAAGCATGGTTTCGGTTCCGCTGGTGGTCGTCACAGTCTTGGTCGCGTGTGCTCGCAACATGCTCATAGCCGTTACTCCGTGTTCGGTGGTGGTGTGTAATCGAATCCGTACGAGAAATCGCCGTTCGGGTAGAAGCGGACCTGCACCCCGAACCCGTCGCGGTCGATCCCGACTCCTCCGAATCCGTTGGTGGTCTCGTCGCCCGGGCCGAGCGGATCGCCCATCGGATGCTGACCGCCGCCGTTGTCCCCGCCGCCGTCGCTGTCGTCAATGGGGGCAACGAAATCGAACTCCATCTCGTCAATGGGTTTCGCCAAAGGGGACCTCTCGAACGAGCGCCCTCCGTCTACATCCTCGTCGGGGTCGATGTCCACGGGTCCGGACGAGCCGCCCGACGGACCGGGGCCGGTTCCGCCTCCTGGCCCTGCCGGTGGCGTGGTGGGCGCAGCCGGGTAGGTGCATGGAGCTCCAGCCGTCACGGCCGTGCGGACTCTGCGCCGACTGCGCGCCAACGGACTCGCCACGATGTCTACCTGTTCGATCGCCCACGTCGCGGACGTGCCGCTGAAGACGAGCATGAGGGCCGAGTCGGAGCCGCGCCGCGTGATCGGGGCCTGAAGGTGGGTGTACGTGGTCTCCCACAGTTCCGACCGCTGATCCGGGTCCATGACCATCTCGGCCGTTGGAGCCCCGTACAACGTGACCGTCACCGCTTCCGAGTCGGCCGTCATCTGCGGCGCGACCCGATCGAGCCTCACGTCGCCCTCGGTGGCCCCCGTCAAAATGACCCGCACCGGCAAGCGAACGTCGATGTCCTCGCCGTCGTCGTCCTCCGCGTCAACGCTGAACGCCCTGATGATCCCGTCGTGACCGCCGAAGTAGATCCGCCCGCGATGCACACAGGCGGCCGTAGGCCCGAAGTCCGCGGGCATCGTGTCGAGGAACCACCCCGCCCCGCCGGCTTGGTAGCCTCCGACAACCTCCTCGTAGCAGAGATGGGTGCCCTGGGAGGCGCTCGAGGTGGGGGTGATGAAAATGTGAATCCGTGCGTTCGCGGGGTCGCGTACCGCCGTCACGGTGTAGGTGCCGATGTCGTCGCGGTTGATTTCAGCGTACAGGGACAACACCTGCTTGGTCAGGGGGACCGCGAGCTGACCGGAGACGGTGTACACGCCCTCCGGTGAGTGGATCATCGCGCCGCCGGGGGTGAGTCCGGGCACGGCCGCGGTCGGGCCGCTGGCGCCGGTCGAGCCCAGAATCGGCAAGGTCTCGGACGAGCCGAGCCCGGGGTCTCCCAGAATCACGAACGTCGATCGCTCGCAGCACACCAAGAGCTGCCGGTCGGTGAGCGGGACCACCGAGACAACAGGCTCGGGCATGTTGCGGGCGTAGGCTGCCCCGAAGATCGCGGAGCCGGTGTTGAAGTCGTCCGGATCGTCGATCGCGGAGAAATACAGTCCGTTGGGGTTGGACTGCGAGCGGAACAGGACGGCCCGCGTGCCCCAGAACACCACGCCTTGCGCGTCGGTGGTCCCCGCCCCGTTGGCCCCGGGGAGCGAGCCAGAGGTCGGGTTCCACGGGAGGCTCATGCGGTTCACAAGGTCGATCTTGCGCGCCTTGCCGCCGCCGACCCCGTAGACGGTCCCGAGATACTGGTCGAGAGAGACCACCCCGCTTTGCCCGAGCACGCGCGTCGAAACTGGCGTCATGCTGGTGCCGTCGTAGCTGGCGTAGACGCTGCCGTCGTCGGCCACGGCGACCAGAGCATCCCGAATCGTGGCGAAGTCGCGGACAAGCTCGCACACCTGGGCGCTGTCCACGATGGCCCCATCGACATCGGAACCGAAGGCGACGGAGCGGAACGTGGTGTACGTGGGCTCGGTGGTGTTCGTGTGGGAGAGGGTGACGGCCGAAGAGGGGCCGAGAATCGACGCCGTGATGGTGTTGTCGGTGTAGTCAACCTGGAGGGTGAACGGGACGCTGGCCGAAAGCCCGTGCGCGATCTGTTGAGTGGGGAAGGAGGGCACGCCCATCGAGATGCGGCGGATGGTCAGGTTGGCTTGCGAGGCGAACCCGTCCGACATAATCCCGACTTCCCAGCCGGTGCGGCCGTCGGTGGAGCAGGGGCACACGCATCGGATGTTGTGGGTGTAGGTGCGGCATTGCAGGCTGACGCGCCCGCTGGTCGGGGCCTGAACACCAGTGGGCATCCAGACACTTCGGGCAACCCCGGAGTGTGTGAACCTGCCGTTGCTGGTGTCGCGGGTCCACGTCACGGGTGCGCCGAGCCTCCCTTGAAGATGATCCCCCAGAGCGCGGTGATGAGGGCTCCGAGCGCGGTGCCACCGATCGCGCGGGTCCAGAAGGTGCGGCTTTCACGCTCCTCGCTGGCGTCGTGCTCGAGCTTGGCCGTCCGGTACGCGAGCCCATCGGCAACGCGAGCCCCGCCGGTGATGGCGTCGTGGCACTGGTTGAGGAGTTGTTCTTGCCGCGCGAGTTTGCCGTCGATTTCGCGGAGCACAAACACCACGTCGGCATTGTCTGGTCTGTCGTTGGGCATGGCTTCCTCAAGATGAGCGGGGGAGAGTGGTCAGGAGCTTGAGCAGATCGGCCTGCGCCTCGTCGTACGCCTTGTCGCGGGCCTTGGCGTTGTCCTCGGCCGCGCGGGTTGCTTCGTCCCAAGAGGCGTCCGCGAGCTTCCGACCGCGGCGAGCCTGCCACGCGAGAGCGCCGCCGCCGCCGAGCACCAGAGCCCCGAGCCCGCCAAGGTCGATCCCGGCGCTCGCCGCGGCCTGCCCGACGACGGGGATGTTCTTCGCGAAGTTCAACACGCCGAGCGCCCGCTGACGCTTGGCCTCGATCGCCGCAAGCGCCGCGGTGGTCGTCGCTTCAAGGTCCGCGGTCTCGGATTCCAGCCGGTTGACCGCCGCGGCGAAATCCGTCTCCGCCTCCGCGACCTTCACGCCGAGCTCATCCTGAACCCCCTCGATGATCCTGGCCGACTCTGCCGCGGTGGCCTCCACGTTGCCCCGAATCTCGCGGATGCGGGCGCGGGCCTGGGCCTGTGCCGTCTTGATCCGCTTCTCGGCCGTCGCCGCCTTCTCTTCAGCCTCGCGCTCGAGCTTACGCGCCTGCGCGTCCGCCTCGCGCACGAGCTGGTCGGCGGTCACGTCCTGCCCGCTGAACGGGCTCGGGACGGTCTGCTGACACCCAGCGCACAGAATCAGCGTGAGCACCGAGAGGCTCGCGAGCATGAAGCACACGGCGTACACCCGCACGGTGCGGGACTTCACGGACGGGAGAATTCTGGTCGGCATCATGGGGGAACTCCTCAAGGCGTCGTCGCGTAGTCCGTGACGATCAGGATCTTGCCCGTCGTCGGGTGTACATCCACGCCGTACACGCGCACGGGCTTGGTCAGATAGAAGTGCGAGATGATCGCGCCGCTGGCGGGGTCGATCTTCCAGACGTGGGCGTACTCCTCGGCGTCCGGATAGTCGTCGTTTGCAACCCCCACAACGACGAGAAGCCCGCTCACCGGATCGAACGCGATGCCGTTCTGGTAGACGAGCCCCGCCACGGTCTGCTGCCACGCGACCGCCCCGTCCGTCCCGCGGAGCTTGAAGACGTTGTACCCAGACCCGTTCGGGTAGCCCGCGGCGTACACGTTCCCGTCGGTGTCGAACGCGACGCAGTTCACGCCCGGCGCGTCGTACCTCGCCTCGCTGCTCCATCCCAGGAAGGCGTTGTACGGGATGTCGTTGTACCACCCGGTCCCGAGCCAGTTGTCGCGGCGAGAGAGGGTGTCGCCCTCCCATGCGAGAGAGGCCGCCGAAGTGCCGGCGGAGATAACGCCGACGGTCGAGTAGCCGCCCGTGCCGTCCGGTGGGTAGGACTCGCTCGGCCCGAACCCGGTGTTCGTCCCCCCGAACGCGATGCGGCCCGTCGAGTCGCACGCGAGCCCGAATGGAGCCATGCCGCGCGGCGTGCGGTTGAGCTTCTCCGAGAACCGGAAATACGCATGGTCCTCGTAGTTGGGATCGCTGGCGGAGAGCTTGGCCCCGTACTGGAGCAGCGTGAGCGGCGTGCCGTTCACGGTGGTGTCAGAGTTGACGGTGTAGAGGGCGATGCCCGATCGGAAGTACGCGCCGACGCTGTAGCTGTTGGCAAGCACCGGCCCCGTCGCTCCCGGCGCACCAAGGAACAGGATGGCAAGGGTGCCGTCCGGACGGACGCGGCAGTCCTGCACTTCCTGAGACCACATGCTGAGGTTGTACCGCTTGATGTACACGCCGTCGGACGTGCGGAACACGAACAACCACGGCCCCGCGCACACGTAGGTGAACACGGTGTAGCAGCGGACCGAGTTGATGTAGAGCGGGACGCGCGGGAAGTCGAGCACGCCGGCGGTGTCCGCGGCCTGGACCTTGGTTGACCAAACAACGGCCCCCGTGGAGGCGTTGAACAGGGTAATGCGGCTGCCCTGAACCCCGGTAGCGGGGTCGAACATGATGTGCCCAACGCACGCTTGGGTGCCGTCGGGGTGCCACGAGCAGGCGTACGCACCGGCGCCGACACAATCGCTCTGGGTCGCCCCGTAGGCGAGCGCGAGGCTGTTGTCGGTGTCGATGATGAATGCCTGAGCGGCGAACCCGGCTCCGGGCTTGGAGGTGCCGGCCCCGATGGTGGTGCATTCGCCGAGCCTCAGCGCGGGACCGCTGGCGGTGCTGACGTTGAGCATCCCCTGAACCCGGCCGCCGGTCCCGATGGCGGTAAAGACAGCCTCAACCCCCTCGCGGGGTCCCATCGTCGCCTCAGCCTTGCCGAAGGCGTTGACGCGGACGTTGCGCATGGCGAGCGGCCCGGCAAGGTCGCCGGGCTGCTGGATGTGCGGGAGCGCGTCCGACACGCCCCGAACCGGGAGTTGGATGGGCGTACCGGCCATTCATTCTCACGTCAGGCTGAGGGTGCTGAGGACGCTGGCGGGGACGCTGGCGTGCCCTTCGTACATGAGGAAGGTCCCGACGACCTGAAGCGTGAGCGACGTTCCGACCGCTTCGTGGGGATAAAGCTGGATGTGGAAGGTGTCGAGCGGAGCCAAAAGAGCCAACTGCGCCGCGCTCATCGCGGCGGTCAGGTCGAACTTGTAGAGGATGAAACCCTCCTCCGCAGCTTCTGCGTAGTCAGTGGCCCCGACCACGTTGCCAACCGCGGTTCCAAGCGTTGAGAGCGCGGTATCCGCGGTCTTGTGCCAGAAACACTGTGCGCGGAGTTCGAGGTCTGCATTGGCGCCAGAGGCGGCGTCAACCACTCGGGCTCGCACATACAGAACGAGCTTGGGAGTTGCCGCGCCGATCTGAGCGCGGAAGTCGGCGGGCAAAACAAGACCAGTCTGGATTGTGTCGCCGTTGTCGGCCGTCGCGTTCCACGAAATAGACGTGAGGCTGGTTGCGGCAGTCGCGCCGCCGACAATGCCAGATCCGGTAGCCGCGAGAACAACGCCGCTGCCGAGAGTCCAGCCGGCCAGCGGGATCGGAAGACACTTCCACAGCCCGCGCGCGGTCTTCTGGGCGTTGCGGAGGACGGATTCGATGTTGAGCTTGGATGCGCCGGGCATGGGATTACTCCATCGTGAAACCGATGTCGGGGATCGTGATGCTGGTGGTGTCCGTGAGACGCGACGGCTGCGGGATACCCGTGCCCATGCGCCCCAGGTGCCGGTTGGTGTTCTCGCCCTCTTGGGCTCTCGCCTCTGCAATCGCGCTCTGCGCCTCAGCCTGCGCCGCCGCGAATGACGGATCGGTGTACGCCAGCATCATCGCGTACGCCTTGCGCACGATCGGCAAGTCCATGTACGGGGGCCATATCCCCCGGTCGCTGTCCAGCGAGAGCGGAACGGGCGTGCATGAGAACGTCGCCGTGAGGGTGTACGCGAGGTCGGGCGAGGGCCACACAAGAAGCTCGATCCGCGGCCGGCTGCCCGATGAGGTCGGAACGCCGAGAGCGGGGCGCACGGCGCAATACCGCGGAGCCCCGGTCGAGTCGCCGGACAGGGCCAGCATGTGCAAGAGCCTGTCGGTGTGGGTGCTGAGCACGGTTCCGCCACCCGAGCCGCGGCCGTCGGGGTGCGTCCAGGTGATGCGGCCGAACGGGGCCGAGACCACGCCCGGATGCAGGGCGTAGCGGGTCGCGTCGGCGTCGATGCTGTCCACGCTGTCACCATCGGGGGCGAGGGTGATGGTGAAAGTCTGACGGAGCCAGCGCCAAGACGCCTTGCGGGCGATGTCGGCCGCGGCGTCGTTGATTGCACGCTTGATTCGGTCGAGCTCGATCGCGTCGGTGGGCGGCCCGACCGTGGTGCCGCTCTCGTCCGAAGTGGCGTTGAGTTCCGCGACCCTGAGAATCAGGTCTCGGAAGGTCAGGGAATGGTCAAACGCCGGTTGCATCAATCTCCCGCGGGGCATGTCGTGACGGCGACAGCCTCGTAAACGGTGCTTTTCATCCCCGCGGGAGCGGTGAATGGGAAGACGGTCCTTCGCTTCTCAGCGGGAGGACCGTGGAGGGGATCAGTTGAACACGCCGGCCTGAACGCGACGGGACGCGATTGCGCCAGACGAGTTTGCGACTCGGGCGTATGCGACATAGGCCGCAAGGGCCGCGACGCTGGCGACCGACGTGGACGCCGACAGCGAGAACACGCCGTTGGTCACGACGAGAGCATCGCCCGCGGCAACACCGTCGGCGACGTTGGCGTCCACAAACCCCGTGATTGACTTCCACGGGATCACCTTGATGTAGCCGCCGGTTCTGGTCGTGCCGGTGCTGATCGTGTTGACGATCGCCGGGACGCTGGTCACCAGGAACTTGGTGTTTTCAAGCGTGGCCGTTTCGGGTCGGCAGACGGAAAGCGTGCCTTCGGACTCTGCGGCGTCCTTCATGGTCACCGTGTCGCCGACTGCAACGTCGGCCGCAACGGCTGAACCCGAGTTGTCGGTCCCGGGGTAGTAAACCGTGATTTCCTCGTAAGAGGGAAGAAACTGGACAGTCTGCATGGATCAACTCCTGAGCGGTCAGGTGTGCGGGGTGCTGGTTCAGATGTGGACGCGGCCGCCGGCGGCGCGGGGGTTCGAGCAGAACAACTGACCCGCGATGTCGATGGGGATGTACACGACGTTGTGCGCGTCGGGCTTCTCGCGGGCCGCGCCTTCCTTCATCCAGAAGCCGGGCATCTTGATGAGCGTGAAGAAGCTGAGACGCACGAAGTAGATCGAGTACGTCGCGTCGCCGTCGAGCTGCGGAGCACGCACGATGCGGGCCTGACCGAGCGTGAAGTCCTTGAACGGGAACACGTCGCCGTTGCGGTCGTCGGGGCCGTCTTCGACGATCTGCTTGTAAACGTCGTGGTCGTTCTGGCTCATAAACACCACGGCGTCGGTAGTCGATCCCTGCTCGCCCTTGAGCATGGGGAGCGCCTTGAACTTGGTGCGCTCCATGCCGCGGCGGATGGTCTGACAGGTCGTCAGGTCGATGGTGCTCGTGGCGCGGGTCGCACACCAGTTGCGCCACTTGCTGTTGGTCGCAACGCTGGCGTCGATGCCCGCGAGGGTCGCGCTGGCCGTCACGGTCGAGCCGTTCAGGTAGCGGATGTACTGGCCGTTGAACCCACCCGTGAGGTCCGCGACGGACGTACCGCTGCTGTTGTGCGTGCCGCGGAGCCACGTCGGGAGGCCCATGATGTGCTTGGTGTCGGTCGAAGAGAGCGGGGTCGTCGCGAGGTCGTTCTCCAACTTGTTCGCGATGTCCTCGTAGTTGGCGCTGCGTTCAGCGTCCATGTGGCGGATGATGGCCTCGTCGCCGCCGTTCAAGGCGTCTTCGCGAAGGTCGAAGACGATGCCCTTGTTCTCGTAAAACACGTAGTTGGCGCTCGCGACGGACACGGGCGGGGCCTTCTGGGCTGCGCTGGACTCGTAGAGGTCCACGCCTCGAGTCGCGCCGTCGTTGGCGCGGAGGCGGATGCGCTCCTCGTACTTGGTGCCGCTGGCGGGCTTGGTGCGCGAGTTCTGCCACACGAACTCGTTCAGATACGGGTAGTCCTGGAGGGCGACAGTCTCGGCGAACGTCTTCTTGACCTTGGCGCGGTTGCTGTTCTGGAAGTTGGTGAGCTGTGCGAGAGTCAGGCCGGGCATTGCTGTGTCCCCTGGAGGGGTTTCACGTTCGGGTTACACGATGCTCAGCGAGCGTTCTTCGGCGCGGTGCCGTCGATCGTCGCGGGGTCGTCATTCTCAAAGTCGATCGGTGCGTTCGCGCGGGCCTTCGGTGGAACGCTGCGGAGGCGCTCGAGTCGTGCGGCCTTCTCGGCCGCGGTGCTGGTCGTCTTGGCGGGAGCCTGGGCGCTCTTGTCCCTGCCGCCGCGGAGCCTGATGGCTTCCTTCACGGCTTCCATCGGCGTGAGCGGCTTGCCGTCGTCGCTGCCGAGCTTCAGGAGCTTCTCGGCGTCGCGGTACACCGTCTCGCCCTTGCCCTTGATCCCGGCCTCGGCGCAGAGGTTTTCGACGTACGCGATTTCAGACTGCCGCACGTTCCGCGTCGCGGCGGTCTTCATGGCGTCGATGATGCGGGCCTGCTCTGCAAGCTGGGCCGCCATCGGCTCGATCATGGCCTTGAAGGGCTCGGCCGCGGTCTCGCCAAACTCTTCGACGAGCTTCTCGTAGTGCGCCTTCCATGCCGGCGCTGCGGGGGCTTCGGCCTTGGGCTCGGGAGTCTGGGCGGGAGTCTCAACCTTCTCGGGAGTCTCCGCGTTCTGCTCGGCCTCATTGCTCTGGCTCGCGTCGGTGTCGCCGTTGTCGTCGCCGGCAACCTGATCCGCGGGCGTTTCCTCGGTCTCTTCAGCCTGCGCGGCTTCCTCGATCGGCATGGTGCCGTCGTCAATGTCGAGTTCGTTGCTGGGCGCAACGGTCTCCTCGGCCACGCTGGTTGTTTCACCATTCTGGGACACGGTTCGGCTCCGGTCCCATTCACCGCCAAGAGAATAACCCGCCTCCGCGATTATTCGGATAGCGTGTTTGTGTCATTTTCTGCGAGCGCCGCGGCATTTTCCTGACCGCGGACGTACACCTCGGCTTTCCGCCGCATGTATTTCCGCTGCTCGGCGCGGTCGTTGAACTCAACCGAGCCGTCGGGCTGGATGCAATGCCCCACGTCGCCGAACAACGCGCGGGCCTCCGACACCTCGGACGAGTGGAACCCCTCCGTGATGCTCTTGCGCCGCTGCCCGTGGAAGGATTTCGCCGCGCCGCCCATCGCGACGTGCTTCCCGCTCAGATCCTGGAACGCGAAGGCCGCGCATTTCGGGCACGGGACGAGATTGTGAGTGCTCAGTTCCGACACGCGGGCGAAGGTCTCGCCGGCGAAGCCGCAGCCGCAACGGATGTCGTACAGGGGCATGGAAAGCCTCCGAAAATGGGGAAAGCGGCCGCGCACCGTGAAGCACGCGGCCACGCCGTCACGCGACCATCGGGGCCTGAGCGGCCGCGCGGTCTTGTTGGATCTGGTTGATCGGACCGCCCGTCGCCGACGGAGCCGCGGGCCGCTGCCCGTACGCGCCCGCCTGCGGTGCCATCATGCCTTGCCCGGGCTGCTTCGCCTGCATCATCGCCTGCGCCATCATCAACGCCTCTTGCGTCGGGAACAACTCGCCCAACTCGGGCCAGTCGAACACCTCGCCGAGCTGCTGAATCGCTGCCTGCACGTTCCCGCCGAACGCGGCGACCATCTGCACGAATGCCGGTGCCACCTGCATGAACCCGGTGATGCGGGCGAGCCGCACGTTCGGGTCGATCATGCTTTCCGACACGGGGATGCTCTCGAAATGAAACTCCCCGAACTCGCCCTCCTTCGCGGCCGAGTCGTACACCACGTCGATCGAGCCCGCGCCCTGGGGGAGCTTGTGATTGAACGTCTGCCGGAGCGCCGGGTGGTTGTCGTGATACCAAGCCGCGTGAGAGAGCACGTCGGCGGTGAACTTCTGAACCTGCCCCTTCATGTCGTTCAAGCGGATGTTGGCCTGCCCCGCCATGTAGCTCGCGCCGGTCGCGGTCTTGGACACGTCGGATTGCCCGGCGATAAGGCTGGCCGCGCCACTGGCGTTGTTGGACTCCGCGCGGAGCCAGTCGAAGCCCTGATAGAGCTTCTGGATGACCCCGCCGACCTCCATCGTCGCGATGCTGTTGGGGTCGCCCATGAAAATGCTCTGGTCAACCGCGTCCCGCATCTCGAGCGCCGTGGTCTCGCTCGCGCCATCCCGCACCACGTACGCGGTCTTGGCCGTCATAATCTGGCGGATCATCTTGCTCGACGTGTTCGCCATCGCCTCGTGCATGTCGAGGAGCTGACCACAGATCGGGATGGGCTGGGCGTTGTTGGGGATCGAGCGGAAACTGAGGAGATGCAGCGGGCCACCCTCGTAGCCCTCGTACTCGTGGACCTCCCCGAGCTTGCGGAGATGCGAAGTCGTCCCCGCGAGCGTGCAGGTGAGGACTTGACCGTCCTTGTACGCGAACCAGTCCCACAGTTCGATGACCTCGGTGGTCCAGTCCTGGGTTGCCGCGGCGCCGGAGAGCTGCATCAGCCCGCTCTCGTGCTCGGTCTGAAGGTTGTCGCTGACCTTGGGGACCGCAAGCAGCGTTTCCTCAGCCTCGGGCCAGAGCATGAGCGCGGTTTCGCGGTCAACCCGGTAGCGGTAGGCCCTCCATCGGTCCTCGCTCTCGTCGCGGCTGATCGGGTCGCGGCAGTAGTCGTCCATGTCCACGCGCGCGGCGTAAATCTCGCCAACGTCGAAGTCCTTTCCTTCGATGTGGCACAGTTCCTTGCCCGACCTGTTCCCCACTCGCATGATGCCCATGCCGCCGATCAGGGCGTCGAGCACACACAGCCGGACGGATCGGGCGAGGTTGATTTCTCGGCACCAGTCCTCCAGCATGTACTGACGCATCCGGGCCTCGCCGCGGAGGAACCCGGTCTTGTTGCTGACCTTGGGGCGGATCTGGTTTCCGACGAGCTGCGCGAGGTAGGCGTGAACCATCTCGGCGAGCACGTTGACGGGCCGCTTTTCGTGGTCCTCGAGCTGCACGTCGCCGCGGCCGTAGTAGGGGCCAGCGATTTCAGCGGCGAGACGCGCGCGGAGGGTCCGATGCGCGTCCATGCGCATCATGCCCTCGTGAATCGCCCTCGTGAGAGTTGTGTCGTCGAGCCGCATGGGGGCCTCTCGTGTGAGAGGCCGCCGCCGTCAATTGCAGGGGCGGGAATCGAACCCGCGGCATGGTGATTATGAGCCACCTGTTCTACCGCTGAACTACCCTGCGGCGAAGTCTAGGCGGCTGCATGGGTGGTTGGGTTCCAGTGATTCCGAAGCCCGGAAGCCCATGAGTAGGCGTAGAACGCGCACATCGCCGCGATGCCCCATTGCTCATGAGCCACCGTCGTCCAGAGCCAGAAGGGTTGGGCGCACAGCCCGCAGACGTAGCCCCACCGCCTCACCTTCGGGGTTCGGCGTCCGACCAGCCACACGGCCGAGACGCCGAAGATCATGATGAACACCTGCGGGATGAATGACATCTCGAACTCTACCACCCCTTCCGCGTCGTCGCAGCCTTGTGCGCCGCCATTCGCTCGGCAACGCTGCCGGGCGGTGGCTTCTGCGGCGGTGCCTTGCTCGCGCCCATGAACTTGAACAAGTCGCAGAGAAGCGCGTCGGCGATAACTCGGTCCCCGTGCGGCGCTCGGGCCAGCTCTTCAAGCCCGTCACTGTCCGGGTTGATGCTCACCACCTTGCCCGACTGGTAGATGTATGTAAGGGTCTCGCGCATGGCCTTCTCGTCGGGGTTGGCGAACTTCCGCCCGCGCAGATCACCCGCGTACCCCAGAACCAGCGATTCCTTTGCCGCCGGCGTGCTCCACCAGCCGAGCCGCGAGGGGTCTACGCCCTGCGTCGCCCATTGCTCGTTGGTCCTGTACCGGATGCGGGGGTACTGGAGTCGGAGGAGCTCCCGGGCGAACTGCTCACCGCCGCCGCCGTTGGCCTCGAACCAGATCAACGCGGGTCGCTCCCGGCCTCCGAAGTAGAACCCGGCCGCTGCTGCCACCCGTGCGGCCTCCTCGGGGGTCACACCCGGCGATGCGAACGCTGCGAACTTCCGGCGGTCGTCTGCCGTTCCCACGCTCATCGTCGTGTTGCTCGAGCCCACGCCCGCGGACAGGTCCACTCCGATCCCGATGTCACCGATCCGCTCGTCGTCAGGCTCGCCCCACACCGACCAGGGGCCGCGGTCGTCGTCAAACGCAAAGATCGCATCGGTGTTCTTGCCCTGCATGATCGCCGTGAGCTTCCATTCGTCGGCCGTATCGAGCCCGATCCTCCCGCGCCAAGTAGGCTCCGTGCAGAACGCCGTGATGTAGTCCCGCACCATCTGACGGCCGAAGATGCCCGCCGCGGTGTCGGCCGGAACGCCCATGTACTCCTGCAACCACAGCCACTCGGGCATGGTCGCCCGAAGCCGCCTGATCCGTTCGAGCTCGTCGAGCGGGATGAATGGGTTGTCGAAGGTCGAGCACTGCCAAGCCTTCCATCCTTCGGCGCCGGCCTTGGCCTCGTCGAAGAAGTCGTTGAACTCGGGGCTGATCGCGTGCGGCGTCCCCAGCATGAGGAGCTTGCCGCGGCGGTCCATGAGTGTCTGACGCAGCGCCGAGTTGAACCACGGCCGCAAGCCCGCGACCAATCCAGCCTCGTCGATCACGGCGAGGTCGTACTGACGCGAGCGGCCCGCGTCCGGGTTGTTGTGCAGGCTCCAGCACTCCACCACTCCGCCGGCGGGGAGCGTGATGGTCATTTCCGATGCGTTGACCGCCCGCGCGACAGGCTGAAGCGCGTCCGCGAGCGCCCGGTAGATCGGGACCGTGTACTTGTGCATCGGCGTGAACCAGCCGATGCGCGGCCCGTGACGGAAGCCCCATTGCCGCTGCGGGGCTCCGATCGTCTCGAGCGTCTCGATGATGCCGAACTCTGACTTCCCGAACCTTCGTCCGCAGCGGAGCACCTTGAATCGTGCGGGGTCGGCATGAATCGGCAGTTGCCCCGCGTGATGCGGCCGGATGTGGATGTAGGCGTCGGTCCGCGGCACCTACTACCCCTCGGTCTTGCCCTCGGGGAGAATGCCGAGTGCGGGTGGATTGCGGTCGTCGCGCACGACGATGAGGTTGAAGCCTCCGTACTCGTACTCGCCGGGGGCTTTGCCATTCTTGCCGGCCCACAACTCAAACGCCAGTTTGACCATCGCGGAGTCTGGGCGTCCGGTCGGATCGCGCCAGTTGACGCCATCGCTGAGCGCCTTGAAAGCCCGCTCGATCATCGACTCGCGTTCGCCCTCGATGAGCGTCGGATCTTCCATCGCGTCCTGCACTTGGCGGAGGATGTTCCGCGGCACGGGGCCGGGGTGCTTGCGCTTGGCGCGAAGTTCGGCCGAGCGCTCGGGCGTGGTGATCGTCGGGCGGCCGTTGCGCTTTGGGCTTGTCATCGCCGCACCATCCGGCTGCTTCGTCCGGATGCTCCCGCAGATCCGCGCACCGAATACGCGAAACGAGTGGCCCGGTCGAGCAGGTCCCGAAGCGCCAACGCAACCTTCTCGCCCTCGGCCGCGGTGCTGGGGTGAAGCATGTGGAAGGGCGCGACCTGCCCGAAATACTCGAACAGCGACACCATCGGCCACCCGTTCTCGCTGCACATGCGCTCGATCTGTGCCTGTGCAGACTGGCAACGTGCAAGCGTGTCAAACGCGGAAGACTCGCCGGACCGCCACGGGACGATAATGAGCGGTACAAACTCGCCGGACGGGAACGCGGCAAGGTGGGCCGCGGCCAGCATTTGCACAAACGATTGGTAGTTGGTCCGGAACACGTCGTTCACCGTCGAGCCCGTGTAGTCGCTCGCCCCGTCCATGTTGTGGCCAAGCATGATCGGACACACGGTCTTCGCGGCCGATGCCAGCACCGTGCGGGTGAAATACTCCTGCCAAACGGTCTGGGTCGCGTAGCTGTTGAGCCAGTCTGCCACGTACGCGCCGCTCCGGCCGATCGCGTCGAACGATGCACCCGTTCCGTCGGAGTTCCACGGGATCGTTCCGCCCGCGTCGCATCTCGCGACAATGACGCCCTGCGGGATCAGGTTCAGGCCCGTCTCATCGACGCCCGTGGTCCCGTACAGGCGATACTGAATGTCGTGGTCGTTCAGGACTCCGGTTCCTCCGGTGGCAACGTCGTAGTCGTTGTCGTCGGTCCTGGTGTTGGTCCACGTCGATTCGAGGATCGTCGTCCCGGTGAGCGGCGTCGCGGAGTTGCTGGTGGTGATGTCGGTCGCGGACTTCCCCGCCCGATTGAACGAGTGGGTGAAGCTGGACAGCATACTCGGGCAGTTGTACCACAGGCTCTTGCATTTCAGGTGCGTCCCGTGATACCAGGGCCGAGCAACGCCGGACACCGCCGCGGACGAGAGGTCGGGCCACGGATACCCGAAGTTTGCGTTCGCGTTGGGGTCAAGCCCGCTCTGCACGCGGCGGTTGAGTTGCGTACCCGTTCCCAACAAACTGCCGTCGCCCGTGTTGCTGGCGTAGGTGCTGGTCCTGGCCGGCCGCAGAATGCCGTTCGGTCCGGTCGTGAGAGCGCCGTAGGAAGTGTCGGTTCGCACGCCACCGTAGTTGTTGGTGGTCCCGCCATACCCGAGCGTGTTACTGGGCACCAGGGCGCTCGTGTTGGACGAGTCCATCACGACGTAGTGATAGCGCAACGGGCTGATTCGGGGCCACACGGCCCAAAGTCTGTGCGGGATTGCCACTGTCTGGGAGTCGCCGACTGCCAGAACGTGGCTCTTGCCACTCAGCATTAGGTGCGCCGCGCGAGTCAGGTTGAGCGTCACGAGTCCCATGTTCTACCCCTCTCAGCACTGAGCCATGAACAGGGCCACACCCTGCGATGCCGCACCGTTTTGACCCCAAACTTCGATGAAGTTCGCGCCCCAGGCGTCCCACGCGGCGATCTGGTGGTTTGGCGTCGCGCCGCCGCCGATGAGTTCGATGCCCGCTCCCGGCAGGTAGCTCGTCGCCACCATGTCACACGGCGCCCAGGTCGCCAAACTACCCAGCACGTCCGAATGGGCCGTGAGGATCTGCGCCGCGAGGTTGCCGCCGGACGCCGCACCAGTCAACGCGATCGAGCCCACGACCGTGCGGTGGTACGTCTTGGTCTTGGTCGGGTCCTTCGGCGCAACCTCGTGGACGTGGACGACGTACAGAGTCGCCGTCTTGGCCGCCGGCGTCGTCGCGTGCCCGATGTACGGGAGCAGTTTGACCGATGAGGCCGCGCCGAGCTGGCGGTACACGCACTGGAGCGTGGTCCCATTGGGCAAGTCGTACCCGCCGACCTTGTTCGCGTCGGTGATGGCACTCTGGCTCGTGATGAGCGGCGCGTCCCAGCCTGCCGGCGTCATCGGCGTGAACGGTTCTTGCGACGTGCCGATGGCCTCGTGCCTCAAGCGGAGGCCGATGCTGGTGGTGCTCGCGGCGTTTGCCATGCCCGACTCCTCGGAGGGAGTCGCCGTCGGTGATACAGTAGGCGGTCACTTGACCGGGGGTCCTACCCTCAGAGTGCTCAGTCCGGATGTCTCACGCCAGGCTCAGACCGCCGAGGCCGCAGGCATGACCCAGCCGAACCTGTCTGACTGGCTCCGGGGCGTCAGCGACGTGCGGGGGGACACGCTGCTGCGGCTGCTGCGGGCCGTGGGGATCGAGCCATGCCGCGCCCGCGCGAAATGACAGTCCGGCCCATCGTCATCCACGTCAGGCGCGATCTGTCCGAGATGAGCCCAGCGCGCATCGTCGCCATGATCCTGGCCCGGCTGCCACATCTCGCAGGGGACTACCGGGATCAGGTCGCCGACATCGAGGTTGCCGATGAGGTCGTGATGGTGCCGCGCAACGGCGTCGAGTTGTGGCCCGCGCGCAAGGCCCGCATCATCCATGCTGGCGGATGGACGCGCGAGGTCCTCGCGTCCATCGACGAGCACTGCAAGCCCGTCGTCATACTTGGGGCCGCCAAACCACTCCCAGCGTCACGCAGTAGCGCACAAGGACCGGACGGCGGGTGATCCCGAGCGTCGCGGTCGCGGTGCGGAGCGTGTTGGCGATGGTGTCCTCGGCGCGGGAGAGTCGCACGGCGATTTCCCGCGTCGTCAGCCCGTAGGCCGCCATGCTCGCGATGAGCCTTTGGCGGTCGGTCAGGGCGTCCCAGCGTTCAGGCGTCGGGAGCGGGAGCGTTGGCGTCCTTGCGGGGGCGTCCTCGCTTCCGCGGCGCCGGGGGTGGGCTGCTCGCATCCTGCGGCTCCTCCTCCTGGGTTTCGGGTTCTGCTTGGACGGGTGAGAAGCCCGCGACCCTGATTCCTTGCCCGTGACACCACTCGCGGCCCTCGGGCGTGAGGACGAACGCGACGAGGTTGTCGGGGGGGTTGCGCACCGCGCCCTGGTCGATCAGCCGCTCGAGCTGCTCGATGTACGGGACCGCGAACTTTTGGGTGATCGCGTCGGCAATCTGCGACTGCGGCGTCGGGCCGCGGTTGGCGGCGATGATGCGCATGATGGCGGGCTGGATGCGGTGAGGGTCGATGGCTGGGCTTGCGGTGTGGACGAGAATCTCGCTCATGGGGTCCTTTCGGGGTGGGGAATGTTATCAGTCTTAGAAGCTCTCGCCGAAATGGTTCGGTAGTGGTTCGCGATGAGCCACTGGTTGATGCCCACGACAGCCATGTCGTGAACCAGCACGGACAAATCGGCACTTGCCTGTGCCGCGGCCCGCTCTGCGCTTTCGGCAAGTCGCCTGTGCAGAGCGCGGTGGTCCGTCTTCACCGCTCGCGCAATCGCCCGATCGTGAGCCCGCGCCGCCGCTCGCTCGCCGCAAAACTCCGACAGCGAGCGGAACTCTTCCAGCGTGGGCGGGTGAGCATCACGACAACGGCGCAGCAACGCCATCTCCACCTTCTCCCCATCCGTCGCGGGCTTGGGCTTTTTGCTCATGGCTTTACCTCGCGGAATCCAGAGTTCTGGTAGTCGGGTCCTGCCGACGGATGCACGGTGCAGATGATGTCGGGTGGCCACGTCCACCGTTGCGGAGGGATCTTCGGCCACTCGTCGAACCGGATGATGCCCGGTTGAAACCTCTGCGGCGCACAACACGCGGTCACGGTGATGGGGTGGCACGCTCCGCACTTGGGGCACTCCCACGCGGGGAGTGTGGCGGTCTGCTTCTTCGCTGGCTTCGTCTTACGCTTTGCCATTGTCAATCCTCACAGGTGGCACTTGCACCGTTCGCAGTAGCGGAAGTCGCGGTAACGCTCGCAACGCGCGGCATCCCAGTACCACGCCCGCCCCGTGTCATGCCCGACGATCAAGCACCAGAGGTACTTCATCCCTTCGCCTCCCTCTCCGCAAGCCCGCCCGACAACCGCAGATCTGGCGGGTTCCTCAGCAGACTCTCAGCCCTCGCCGCACGCTCCACCCGCTCGCGGCTTCTCGCATCCATCAGCGACCGCTGAAACGTCTCCGCCCGCCTCTTCGCCACCCGCTGCTTCGCACCCGGGTACTCGCCGCACACGTTGCACGGCCCATCCGCTCCCGGCACGCACTTGTGTTCCACGAGCACCACCGCCGCCATCAGCTTCGCCCGCGCGTTGGTCGCCTCTCGACCCGCGGCATTGTCGAGCAGCACCAGCAGCAGCTTCGCCTCGTTTACTGTGAGCCGCCGAGAGCACCGAAGGTCAACGTACTTGGTTCCCATCGGAAGCCTCCTTCACCGGACGCGGCCCCAGCTCCTCGAGCGCCGCCATCAGCATCTTCCGCCGATCCCCCTCGGTCGGTATCAACGCCGCGATCCTGCACAGCACCGCGAGCCGGTATCGGTCGGCGATCTCGTCGCCGGTGTCGGCGGTGAATGCGATCAGGTTGTCTCCGGCAGTCGCGCCCCACATTCGCGATCTCCCTGTTGCTGGGTGATCTCTGTACCACTCAATCTTGACCCGCACTGCGGCGCATGCACACCGCGATCCAATCGGCGGGAACGATCCACTTAGCTGATGCGCACAATGCCCACACACGGCCGTGCCTGGTGTTCGCCATGTGTCCCACACCTCCGGCATGGCCCTCGCCGCGCTGTCGAGTGTGAGGGGGTAGGGGTGCGACTTGCTCCACGTCCGACTCTTGAGCGTCGGATGGTCGTTCCATCGCCACCATGCCGTGACCGGGCAATCGGTACTAAGGTGTTCCAGCGTCCACCCGTCATCCTTCGCGCACCAGTCCGCGGCCTCCTGGGCGGTCATCTCGTGGTGGTTCATGGGATGCCACCGCTTTCGATTTCCGCGAGAGCTTCGGGCCTGTTGACGTTCCGCACGATGTCGGCGCACCGTTGGCGCTCGGCCTTCACCGCGCGGCGGATTGCGACGTAGATGCGGCGTGCGAGTCGTTGCCTGCATATGGCGTGGTCGATTGTTCCCTCGGGGTAAACATCGCCCGCGATCTTCTTGCCCACCGTCGCGGGTTTTGGTTTACGCTTGCTCACTGTCCCGCCTCCTTCACCGCTGCCGCGGCGATGGGGTTGGCGTCGGTTTGCTCTCGCATCTTGCCGAGTTCTCGCCAATCCATGTAGTGATCTGCAAGGTGGCGGGGCTCGTCCCATCCGTAGATCGGATCTGGTTCCACGCACACCCTAGACATCTCACACTCAGCAGCCAACACCCTCACCGCCTCCGCCTGCTCGTCGCAGGCCTTCTCCGCAGACGCAATCGCATTACCAGGATCGGCGTACAACGGCATCACCCCACGCGGCTCAGCCCCCTCCTCCTCGTCAGCGTCCAGAATCTCCGCTTGCTGCTTCGCGTCCTCGACGTGACCGAACACGGCGTAGTCGTACTCTTCGCCCTTCGGCAGAAACACCGCCCACGCCATCGGTTGTCCGTGGGTCGCCGTTGCTGCCTTCTCCCGGGCCATGTATTCGCGGATGGTGGCGGTGTAGTCCGCGATCACCTTCTCGGCGTTCGCCAGCCTCGCGCGGAGGTCGGCGTTCTCGCGGGTCAGGCGGTCGATTTCATCGGCCTTGACCATGCGAACCGCCGCAAATGCCTCGTCTGCCCACTTTGCTGCACACTCGGGGCAGTAGTGATTCTTCTTCTCGGCTTTGCACGCTGCACACACCCGATCATCGTCTTCCTCGCAGTACACGCCACACACAGGACAGTACCCGCTCATTCGCTCATCTCCTTCCGTGTCTTGCTGTCCTGCGGGTGAAAGTTCCACCCGAGCTTCTCCGCTGCGTCCATGCGATCGTAAATCGTCGCGGTCCAAAGGCGCTCCTCCAGCCCGCACTCGGCAGCCATGCCCATCACCGTGGGCCACGGGAGTTTGACCTTGCCAGCGGCGAACAGGCTCACGGTCGTAGGCGACAGGCTGCACCGACGAGCCATTTCGCGAACACCGATCTTGGTGAGGATCGTGTCGCTGAACTCGTCAGACAACAGCGTGCCGACTTCCAGCCTAACGCACGGCCAGCGGAATGTGAACTTCACTCCCCACCCCCGATCATCTTCGCCTCGATCATCGCGGCGGGAATGTGGCGACGCACGATGTCGGCATAGCGCGCGAGGGCTTGGGTTGGAGCGGCGGCGTAGGCGGCGGCGTCGGCGGCGTAGGCGGCGGCGGCGGCGGCGGCGTCGGCGGCGTAGGCGTCGCGGTCCTTCTCCAGTTGCGCGATGTATTCCTGTACGTTGTCGGGTGCGAGTCGTAGATCGGCGTCAGTTGGCTTTCTCATCCCTCCACCCCCTTCAACGCACCAGCCTCGTCGGTGGCGGCGCGGGCTGCCACCTTCTTCGCGTGTGCCAAGTTGTGTTTTTTCACCCACTCCTCTGCTTCCGACAAGGATTTAGCGGGCTCCTCGTCCAGGATGAAATCCTCGAACTCTCGGAACGCCTCGCACTCCGCCCGCAGAAGGGCGTTGGCCTTCTCCGCACGCTCCGTACGCTCGGTCAGCGCGATGATCTTGTCTTCCAGCCGCTGGATGGTCTCAAGGCCCAAGCACTTCTTGTCCGCGAGTTCCGTCGCAAACAGGTGTGTCTCGTCCTCGGCGGCTTGTAGTCGGCGGAGGAGTTCGCCGTTCGCACGGTCGGCCTGCGATACCTGCTCGGTCAGCGCGGCGATTCGGGCGTCCTGCTCAGCGTAGTTCGGGTGGTCCGTACGAGCATACGTGCGGAGGCACGAGCACCCGTGCGCGCAGCACCCGGAGCGCCCGTGGTTGTCGATGTCGTGCCCGCAGATTTGACAGTCGCTCATGGCGTCACCTCGTCCAGCTTGCGGAGGGCGTCGTCGGTGTTGTCTTTGAGCTTGCAGTACCCGGAAATCAGCCTCTTTTCCACGTCCATCACCCGTTCCCCTTTGGCGTCCAGATACGACAGCGTGTATTCGCAGCACCGGCGGCGGAACTCGCGGGCGTTCTCGATCTCCCGCTGCTGATCCTCCACCACCGCGAGGAGCGCGGGGAGGGCGTTACACGACTCCGACAGCAACGCCGCGCCGTCTTCGCATCGCGACTGCTCACGTAGGTACATCGCCGCGATAGCGTCGCCGTTCTCGGCGATCACGTCGAACCGATCGGGGCATCCGACTTCCATGTCTCCGTCGGTGCGTTCGACTTTCGTCGTGCCGAACTTGCACCTGTCCAACAACTCCCTCAGCCGCTCAATCGTCTTCATTCCTTTCGCTCCTTCCCTTGCCACAACACTCCCGGCGATGCGTTCAACGCACGCGCCGCATAACCAGCCTTCACGATCACGCCAGCCCTCGAAGCCGCGTTGAACACCGAGCCCCACGCCCGCGCGTCGGGTGGCTCGGGCACGGTCCCCGACGACGCTGCTACGCACTCCTCAGCGGTCCAGGGCGTTGCCCGCGACGCCGCGAACCGCGCGAGGAACTCCGCTGCCGCACGCTTCCATCCTGCCCGCTCGCGCTCGGCATGATCGGCCGCGGACTCCATCGCCTGGGCGCGTACTGCCCAGAGCGAGTCGGCGGGTGGGGGTAGTTGGGTCACACCAACCCCCTCTCTCGCCACATCGCGTACCGTGCGATGAGCACCGCGTCTGCGACGTTCCCCGCGTACGTCTTTGGCCCGAGCGAGCCCGCCTTGAGCCCGTACGTCCTGCACACGTACTCCACTCGTGCGGCCTTAGCTGAGTCATTGCACGATGGCACCCGATGCCGCGTCCACTCGTCGGATGGGACGCTCTCGACCCTCGCGCTCTGGCCCATCGCCAGGCCCACGACGCACGCGCCAACCGCGGCACCGTAGATCGGGATGGTCATGGCCGTACCGCGGAACCGCTGCGCACCGCGCACCCGGCCCGTTGCCGCTGGCGTCTCCACGATGATGCGGGTCGCGTGCATCTCCCGGGCCCGGGCGAGAATGCCGCTCGCGAGGTCCTTGAGCTTCGCGGCGAGGTCGTCGCTGTCGTCGGGCTGGATGTACCCGCCCGCGATGTAGCGGCCGTCGTGCGAGCCGTCGTCGTCGATCAGCGCCCAGCCGGTGCAGCTCATCGAGGGGTCGAACGCGAGGATCTTCATGCTTCTGCCTCCGCGGTCAAGCACACGCGGAACGGGGGGACCCACTCTGCGGTCGTCAGCACGAGCCCGCGCCGCCGGAGCGCCCGGACGCACACCGTCAGCTCCGGCGTCTCGGTGGTCGTCCATTGAAGCCGCTCGCGGAGATCCCCGAGCGTGCTCCACCCGTGCCCCTTGAGCGCGGCGAGTATGCGGTCGGCCTGTTGCTCGGTCATCATGGTCATGGCTTTCCCTTCGGCTTCGCCGGTGGCTGAGTGGTGATGGGTGGGATGCTGGTGTAGCACTGCGGGCACACCAGTCGACGGTCGGACGCTCGATGGAGCATCCCGTTGCAGTCCTTGTTGCACGCCTGACAGTGACACATCGCTGGCCAACTCGGCCATGCTTTGTGCATCGGCCTGCACTTCGGGCGGCAGCGTCAACTCTTGCCCCTCAGCACACTCTTGCAAGGTGTTGAGCAAGCGCTGGGTGATGACATCAGCTTGGTCTAAAAACAGCAAATGGTTGACCACCTCCAAGCGCTCGGCCGAGGGTTCTTTGTCGTACTGTTGGCGCAACAACAAACCACTGAGCACCTGCGACGCAGCGCTGGCAGCAATCGTGCTGAAGGGGCGCTCAGGCGCAGTTTGCAAGCCCTTGAAATAGCGCCAAGCCAGGCTCCAAAATGTCACCCAACCCGGTTGCGTTTCTTCTCTCAGTTGCTGTTCGCACAGCGCCAGCAGGTGAATCACCGAGGGCAAATGCACGATCGGACGGTGCCGCAGCAGCGCCAGCAAATGCTGCTCAAAGGTGCTGCGTTGGGCCATGTGCGCGTGCCCGATTAGATTTGGACCATCTCAAAGTCTTCTTTGCGCGCGCCGCACTCGGGGCAAGTCCAGTTCATGGGCACTTGGTCCCAGGGCGTGCCAGGGGCGATGCCGTCGTCGGGCGCACCGGCCTCTTCGTCATAAATCCAACCACAAATCAGACACATCCAGGTTTTGGCCACAGTCGTTCTTTCTTCAACGCATAGAATGAAAAGCATTGTATCGACCGGCTTATGGCGCAAGAAATCACCCCACCCACCCACGACACTGAGGCAACAGACGACGGCTCTGGCAGCCCGCCCTGCGTGCTCACCTTCAACGCCAACGACCCCAGTGGGGCTGGGGGCATTTCAGGCGATGTGCTGTCTTGCGCGTCAGTGGGCGCTCACGCATTGAGCGTGGTCACGGGCACTTACATGCGCGACACGGCCGAAATTTTTGACCACATTGCCTTTGACGAAGAAGCCGTGGCCGAGCAGGCCCGCAGCGTGCTCGAAGACCTGAGCGTGCAGGTCATCAAGGTCGGTTTTTGCG
>ERZ650311.357-NODE-357-length-29848-cov-5.796496_pt1 | contig 29848 bp, 50 predicted proteins | sample MGYA00376247_ERZ650311 | MGnify/ENA primary metagenome ERZ650311 (study PRJEB26733, sample SAMN07839324) | wastewater metagenome | biome: small river; feature: stream; material: water | place: USA: North Carolina | collected 2016-07-28 ...
ATACGAGATCGCTGATCGTGACTGGAGTTCAGACGTGTGCTCTTCCGATCTGTTGGCGGGGGACTTCGGGGTGGCGGGAGTGGATCATGCCAGTCTGGTCATCGTGCATGAGTTGACCAAGATGGCGGGGCCGGGCGGTGAGAATGTGGCGAGGACGTTCAAGCAGCTGGTGGGCGGGGATCCCATGCCGATACAGAGGAAGTATCAGGACGTGCAGGCGGGCGTGGTGTGTAACGCGGGTGTGATGGTGCTGAGCAATGTGGTGCCGGACCTGCCGAATGATGCGGCGGGTCTGAGCCAGAAGATGGTGGTGCTGCCGTTTACGAGGACGTTCGACGGGAGGGGGGCAGATCCGGCACTGGTGGAGAAGCTGGAGAGGGAGAGGGAGGGGATCGCAGGGTGGGCGCTGAGGGGCTTGGCCGACGTGATGGCCGCGGAGGAGGGCGAGAGGTGGCCCATGCCCACGGGGAGCGAGGGGGTTGTGCGGGCGTATCGGGTGCTGAGCAACCCGGCGGACGCGTTTTTGGAGGAGATGTTTGTCAAGGACGCGGCTGGGTTTGTCCCTGGGCGGATCGTGAGGGACATGTGGGACCAGTTCTGCGCGGATGAGCCGAGGGCGAGGGTGGTGGGGAAGAAGACGCTGGTGGAGTGGCTGTGCCGGAACAGTACGGGGTGGGAAATCACGCAGGACCGGAGGCGGGTGGGTTCGGAGTTTGTCAGAGGCGTGAGGGGGATGGGGATCAAGAAGGTCACGGATGGATGAGTGTTTGGTGTTCGGGTGTTTGAACCGCGAGGACCGCCGTCAGCTTTTCTGAAGAGTAGCTCTATATATATATTATGGATTACTTTTTAGAGAAGAAATGGTATTATGGTATAAGAGGGAAAGAGAGCCCCGAAACTGCAGACTGACTGAACCGCGAAAAGTGGCACAACCCGGTTTTTTTCTGGTATTTTTTCAAAAACGGGTGGTGTTTCACCCTGACATGGAAAACCTTGACGAGGGGGTCCCCGCCCCCATCAAAGTCCGACCCACCGTAACCCCCGACATGGACAACCACACCCACCCCCTCCTTCTCCTTGACACGTACCCTAACAGACGGACCTGCGGGTAACACCCCCGTGTTACGGTACTTGTGAGGGTTGTTCCACGTGGAACAAAAGTTGAAGGGGTCAAAACCCCACCTCTCTTTCTCTCGGGGTTTTCGGGGTTGATAGCCAGCACTGCTGGCAGGAGGTTCACATGACCCTACGGATCGGATCGTACGCAACCTGGATCGCCGTCTCGTCCCACGGGTGTGTCTGCTCCGGCTTCTTCCAAGGACTGGACGGCGCAGGACGCCTCGTGTTCATCACAGTAAACGGCCTCCGCGCCGTTGATGCCAACACGCCCCTCAGAACGGCAGACGGCAAAACCTACCTGCTCATCGAATACACAGGAAAACCACTGCCGATCTCGGCAGCCGCAACCTAATCCAACATTCGGCGCTCCGTCTGCCGATGGAGAGGCGCTTTCCCTCTGATTCGGGTCTGTCGGTGTTGATAGGCCCATCCTCGTTTCTCCCTGTTTCAGGAGTTCTCGTATGCGTAGCACTCAGTCTCAGCGTCTCGCCTCGTCCGCGTTCATTCTTCAGCCACGCGTCTACGAAATGAACGACGGCCTCTCCCGCGTGGTCCTGGTCCTCGGCCGCAACGACGGCGCCCCCATCCACACGCTCGACGGCGAGCCTCTCCAGAAGGTCGAAGTGACTGCCGTCCTCAAGTCCCAGCTGATCCCGGCCCTGCGTCGCGAGGTCTCGACCCGCATCGACGCCTTCACCTCCGGCCGGGCCGACGGCACCGCGGCCGAGTCCTTCCTCGACCACCTCGTGGACAAGGGCTGGACCGTCCGCGCCCCTTCGATCCCCTACTACGCCCCCGGCGAGAAGCCCGCTCCGGGCATGACTTCCCTCGTCGCCGGCGGCGGCACGCCCGGCAGTTCCACACCCTTCGACCTCTTCCTCCCCACCTCCGCCGACTCCTCCGCCGACTCTGCCTTCGCCGCCCAGTCCGAACGGGACCCGGCCCACAACGCCTGACCCCTCGGCGCCTGCCCCCTCCTCCGGGAGGGGGTTCTTTTTTCCCACGTCTCCCTAGACCGTCCCCGACCCTATCCGCGCTCCCTTTCCCTCTTTTCTGCGCATGCTGCCCCTTCTTTCGTGCAGAGGCAGCATGCTCTTGTTGTTTTCTCTGTTGTCTGCCCTTTCGGGCTTGCTAGTTTCATAACCCCCCTTGGAGACCCACCATGTCCCTTCCCCGTTCCGCCATCCGTGCCCTCCGCGCCCACGAGTCCGCCATGGACGCCCGCGACCCTGCCCTCCTCCCCACCTCCGATTCTTCCGACCCCTTAGTCCCCCTGACCCCGGCCTTGGCCGCCCAACTCAGCTCCCTCGCCTCCCTGACCACCCGCGAGTCCGAACTCCGTGCCCGCGAAGCCTCCGTGGCCGCCCGCGAAGCCGCCCTGGCCTCCGCCCGGCGCCTCGCCGCCCTCCGCTCCTCCTGCCGTCCCCTGACCATCGGCGGCCGCGACGGATGCGACCCCTCCTCCCTCGACATCCGCGTTGAGCCCGACCCCTTCGACGCCTCCCGCTCCATCGCCTGGGTCCCCGTCCCCCTTTACCCCCTCCCGATCCCTGATCCCAAGACCCCCTTCTTCGTCTCCCGCGCCGGCGAGAAGATCCCCAACCTCGTCCTCGGTGAGACCCGCATCTCCGAGTCCCTCGCCGTCGCCTCCGTCCTCACCAACCAACCCCTCCCCCTCCCGCCTTCCTCTCCTCCCTCCACCCTCCCCTCCTTCCGTTCCATCGAGGTCTCCCTCTGCGGCTTCGCCCGCATCACCGTCTCTCGACACACGCCCGAGGACGTCGCTTCCCGCCTCTCCCGCCGCGACTCCAAGGCCCGCGACGAGTCCGTATCCCTCCCCTCCGATTCCGACTCCGAACGTGACGCCCTCGACGCCGAATGCACTACCCCCGCCTTCATCCCCTCCGCGGTCTCCGACCCCAACGCCCGCATGCAACCCTCCGGCCGCATCCTCCACCACACCTGACCCCCTCCCGTCCCCTCCCGCCCTTCCCGGTTGGAGCGGACTTCGTGTCCCATTTCCCCTCCCATCCCCCTTTCTTAGGAGCCCACCATGGGTGCAGACCTGTACATCCCCGCCCTCCGCACGCCCGCCCTCCTCTCTCCCCTCCAGTCCGCCTTCGACGCCGCCTGCCTCGCCCGCGACTCCCTCCCCGATTCCGCCTCCCCGTCCGAGCGCGAGGCCGCCCAATCCGCCGTCTCCTCCGCCCACTCCGCCCTCTACTCCGCCCCCTCCTACTTCCGCGACTCCTACAACGAATCCTCCCTCCTCTCCCGTATCGGCCTCTCATGGTGGACCGACGTCATCCCCCTCTGCGAAGCCTCCTCCTGCCCTCCTTCCTCCGAGTGCAACATCGACGTTCCCCACCTCCAGTCCTTCCTCTCTCTCCTCTCCTCCCGCGCCCCCCGCGGCACCGCCCTCCCCTTCCCCGCCTCTCCCTCCGACGACCCTTCCTACTTCACCTCCAAGCTCGAACGCCTCTATTCCTTCCTCGACTCCGCCATCCTGCACGGCGGCGCCTACTTCTCCCTCTGACCCCATCCCTTTCCCCCTCCCGTCCCTCCGTTCCCTCCGACGGGAGGGGGTCCCTTTTCCGGAGCCCTGCTATGCCCCACCCGCCCAACATGTACGGCCACGCCCTCTCCATCCTCCGCTCCTCCATCACCTTGGGCCCTCCTACCAACTCTCCGGCCTCCGCGCCCCCGCCCGCCCCCTCCTTCGAGATCTACCCGTGCGGCGACCCCCACTCTCGGGCTTGGGACTGCTCAGAGACTGACGATACTGGCACATACTACCGGGGCGACATATCGGGCAGGTGGTCCAAACAGGCCCTGCTCATGTACATCCGCACCAACCATCCGGGGTGCAACGTCTCTATCCGAAAGTGACCACCCTTCCCCGCGCTCAACAGTGCGGGGGCGGATTCACGTTCATTCACCCACCCCGAAAGGCCAGACCATGACGTACCGCAAAATCAACAGGTTGTTGGGCGAGTTGACAAGCAACGCCCGCTATGACGCCATCGAACTAGCCCGCACCCGACTGAAGGCCCGAGCGTACCCCCGCAACTCACGCGGGTATGCGAGCTATGAGCCTGTCATGCGGGCCATCAACCCGCCCACACTGACGTTCGCACAGTGGCGGGCCGTTTACGCACTTGCTGCATCCTCACTGAAGTAACCCCTCCGCCCGTGCGTAACCGTGCGGGCCGGGCTTCACGTTCGCAAACCCCTAGTGAAAGGCTAAACCATGCTTATCCAAGATCGCGTCGCTTCCCTCCGTGAACCGTTCTACGACGTTGGCGCGTGCATCGACGCAGCTCGAGTCCTCGCCAACATCACCGGCGATCCGCAGACCATCGACCTCGCCAACGCCCGCCTCATCGCCGCCGCCCCGGACCTGTACGCGGCGTGTGAGGCGTTGTGGGAGGCGTGGTCCGATGGTGAGATGGGCGACTGGCGGGGAGCACTGGACAACGCCCTCCGCCTCGCTACCGCCGCCCTCGCCAAAGCACGCGGCGAACCCACCACCTGAAACCATCCCAGCCCCTCCCGGTCCACCGATCGGGAGGAGCCTTTCACTTCTCATAAGGAGCCTCTTATGTCCACTGATAATCGTCCGAAGTTCACGCCCGCGTCTCTTGAAGTTCTCGACGGTTACGACCCACCGATCGTCGGCTACCTTCGCCTCGACGGTGATGTTCACGTTTGTGACGTGATCGCCCAAGAGAACGATGCCGACACGGACGGATATGCAAACCTATTTGCCGCCGCCCCGGACCTGCTGGCGGCCCTGCAATCTCTGGTAACGCTCCACGAGCAGGGCCAAATGACCATCGACGGCGAAGCCGGACACTCCGATCCGTGCATCATCGAAGCCCGCGCCGCCATCGCCAAGGCCACCCGCCCCGCACCATGACCCCTTCCCGTTGTTGTTTCGCTGCGTGCCCCCTCGCTGCGCTCGGGAGGGGGCACTCCGCTTTTCCTGTTCAGTTTTCCCGCATACACTTCCTTCTAGAAGGAGTCCTCCATGTCCATCCTCTTCGGTTCCCACGGCACACCCGTAACCCCCACTGACCTCGCCGCCCTTCCTGCCCCGCCCTCCCTCGGTCCTCGCCACCATCCCGTCTCCCATTTCACCTGCCTCTCCCTCGTGCGTCGCTACCTCGCGCCCTGCGGCCTCACACCCGTCTCCGACGGCGAACACTTCCTCTCCGAGTCCGGCGCCTCCTACATCGGCGCCATCCCCGTCGTGCACACCCCCACCGCCTCCCTCCCCGCGCTCCCCAACCACACCTTCTCCGTTGTCATCCGCAACTCCGTCAACCAGTCCCGCGCCCTCTCCGTCCTCTTCGGCCTCAACCTCCGCCTCTGCTCGAACGGCGTGGTCTTCGGCGACGTCACTTCCTCCGTCCGCCGCAAGCACACCATCCCCTCCGACGACCCGACCCCCGTCCTCTCCGCCCTCCTGATCCCGGTCCTCCAGTCCTACGAGACCGTCCTCACCCGCCACTTCTCCTGGGAATCCTCCCTGCGCACCTGCGAAGTCTCCCCCGCCCAAGCCTCCGACATCTGCGTCCGCGCCGTCCGTGCCTCCGTCATCTCCTCCTCCGACATCATCCCCGTCCTCGACTTCTTCTCCTCTCCCTCCTCCATGCTCGCGCCCTCCTTCTCCGGCGACTCCTCCGACGCCCTCTCCTACTACGCCCCCACATCCTCCTTCTGCCTCTACAACGCCTTCACCGCGCGCCTCCGCGACGTCTCCTCCCCCCTCTCTCTTCCCTCCCGCTGCGCCTCCCTCCTCCCCCTCCTCCCATCTTCCCCCCTCCCGTCCTGATCTCTCTTAGGACACTTCTTGCCGTCCGCCCCCGGGTGCTGAGCAAGATCGTTGAGGCCGACTGGTGGAGAGCCTCACACGCCGGGCACGTCAGGGACCGGCACTTCGGGAAGGTAGCTCAGTGGTAGAGTGCCGAGTCTTGGGTTTCTAGAACCCCTGCACAGCGTCCGGACGCTGCGATGAAGGAGACTCGGAGGTCGGTGGTTCAAGCCCACCCCTTCCCCTTGCGAGTGCGGCGTGGACGGTGACACGCGAGCAAGAGTAGCGAGTGCGTATGGGATGGATGCGGCTTTCGGCAACGAAGGTATACAGACAGCATCCCGAGGGTGATAAGGGCACCAATCTCCGAACCCGACCATCTACTCAGCCAGTGGCATCCCGGTTACATCGCCATTGGAACACGCACAGCAGCCGGTTCGACTCCGGCCACTCGCATTTACGACGAAAGGACACACACATGGGCGTAAACGCACAAATCTCATTTCGCTCCTCCAACTTCGACGCAGTTGACTGGTCGTACCGCATCCGCGAAGGCGGCTACTGCCTTGCGTGCGGCCGTTCCGGCTGGTTCTCCAACGGCTCCCTCCTCGAAGAAGGTCCTTCCTCATGACCTTCCCGAAACCCACACCTCCCCTTCCCTGGTTCAGATGCTTCCTCATCTGCACCCTCTTCGTCTCCCTCGGCATGCCCCTCGCCCTCCTCATTGTGACCCTTCTCCTCCGACACATCCATCCTCGATGAAGGACCCTCTCCCATGAACCGAATCCCCCACATCGTGAAGCGCTCGAACGGGTGCTGGAACGTTACGACGACCTTGGCGGAATTTGATGGAGGGTACTTCCTCTCCTTCTTTGGGCGGTGGGCGAAATATGTACAGGAATCACCGCGCAACTGGGGCGTGTTTAGCACAGAAGCCGACGCCAAGCTGTTTCTATCAAACGCTCCACCCGTGCCCGCCGACGCGGTGTGGGACGGGCCTGTGGAGCCCGCCGCGACCACCCCGCCCGCGATGGAGTGGAAGCGCGTGGCGGACACGCTGGATGAGTTGAGGGCGATGCCTGAGGGTGCCAAGGTGGATGTTTTGTACCCATCGGGCCCAATCATGACATGGATGGCTTCGGAGGTCTGTCGGTTCACACCCCCCATAGAACATCGCTGGACCATCATCCCCCGTCCCAAGCCCGCCCCGACTGAGACGGAGTTGGAGCGGGAGGTGGTGGAGGCCCTCGAACAAGAGACGGACTACTACCGATCCGTCGCCCGCCATCGCCCCGACGATCAGCGGTGGAAAGGTTCTGATGTTGCAGGGAAGTTGGCGGAGAAGACGGATGCAGCACGCGCCGCCCTCCTCGCCCACCGCAAGGCCAAGGGAGGTGCGTGATGGACCTGACGAAGATGAGCGTGGAGCAGTTGGTGATGATGGCGGCAAACGACATGGAGTTGGGCATCGGCGTGCGTGCCAAGGACGCCATCGCCGAACTCACCCGCCGGATCGGTGAGGCCGACACCCTGCGTGCGGCGGTGTCCGACCTCAAACGAGTGTTGCGAAACACACAGGCCGACGCCCAGTACCGCGTTGCTGCCCTGCGTGCGGAGGTGGAGCGTCTGTCGATGGAGCGTGATACGTTCAGGTCCGTGATGTTCAAGTTGTCCGACATCGTCTACACCTTACTTGGTTACGAAGATCCGAGGGCGAAGAGGACCGGCGAGTTGGTGAAGAACGCATGCAGCGCTGTCAACGGAGTGCGCGGGCCAGTTCGCAAGTCCGGACCAGGACCGTCCATCATCAAGTCGCTCAAGGGTTTTCGAGACCTGCTCGCTGCCAATACGGCCAGTGGTGCGGGGGCGGATCCGTTTGCGGGTGGGGATGGAGGTGAGGAGTGAGTGACTTCAAGCGCGGCGACTTGTGCGTGTGGTTTCACACGCCAAAGGGCGGGTATGGGTACGTCTCTGTCGTGCCGTGTGTGTTCATGGAGCAGGGCCCGAAGAAGATTCGGATCGCGGTGCGGATGAACAGCGGCGTGTGCGTGTATCGGTGGGTGCGTGCAAACTCCATCGATCGTGCCGGCAACGCGCACAACGTTGAGCTGGCCAAGCAGATCAGGGAGACGGTGAGCGGCGATTGGGAACGCAAGCGGCTGAAGCTGGCCGTGGCTGAAGGGAGTGGAGGATGAGCGAAAAACCTTACATCGTGCAGCATTCCAGCGGACGTTGGGTTGTGAGCATGAGCAAGACACTAGATCGTGGGTGTGTTTTGTTATCGAGAGATGGCTTTTGGACTGTCAAGCAGGCGTATGTGACATACAAGCTCTCTTTTTCATCAGAGGCAGAGGCACGCGAGGTGCTTGCCAAGGCCACGCCTGCCCCGGCCCGCATGGTGTGGGACACGAAGTCTGAGATGGAAGCCTTGCGTGCGGAGGTGGAGCGGCTGCACCAAGCCTACCGCGATGCTTGTACTGAGGCGGATGAGCATTTGGCAGAGGTGAAGCGGCTGACGGCCGAGCGGGAAGCTCTGACAAACGAGTGTGTTCGCTGGCGAATGGAACTCGGCAAAGACGAACCGCCAGGCGGCATGGATGAAGTAATGGCGGAAACCAACGCGGCGTGTCCGTGTATGGACCCCGCCAACGACGCCCGCCAGCAGGGAGGTGGGACGTGAGCGATAACTGGAAACCAGCTTGTTGTCTGTTTCCAAGCGGAACACGCGTGTTCAGCAAGTTGTGGAAACAACATGGCACCGTGATCTCGGCCTTGTTCAACGTAGTTCGGGTGAGGATGGACAACGAACCGCATCGCGTGACTTGGCACACCAGTGACCAACTTACCGCTTCCCGCCAGCATCCGGGGAGCGAAGGGAGCCGAGGATGAGCAGCACGCCAGACTTCGACATTCACACGCTTGTCGTGATGGCGCACAAGGCTACGGACCAGATCACGTCTGATCGCCTCGTGAACAAAAACGGGATGCCTTCGTGGGGTTCTGTCAAGGCTGCATCAACCGTGTTTCGCATGATCGCAGAGCAGTTGGAAATGCACGCAGCACTGTTGAAAGACGCCGGGCAACACCCCAAGATCGAAGGGAGCGGAACGTGAAGATCGACCCAAATAAGCGAATCGAAGCCCGTCTCACATTCTTCCGTCCTACGGGAACGGTCGAGGTTGAACACTTTGAATCAGACAAGGAAGCAAAGGCGTGGATTGCCCGCCGCTGTCGCCAACTCGACCGCGAGGGATTTGCCACCGACCGCGACCACATCAAGCGAGAGGTGTCTGTGTTGCCAGTGGCAAGGAGCGGAACGTGAGCACCATCGACGAACTGATCGCAGCGCTGGAGGATCCGGCTATCACTCGCCGCCAGGATCGTCTCGAAGCCGCCACCCTCCTCCGCCAGTTCCGCGAGCTGGGGTTCATCGACGAGAAGGGCGAGGCGCGGAAGGTCGAGAAGATGTACTGGCGTGCCGACTGCGATGAAGGGGATGCCTGCGAAGAACTCGACGACATCGCCGACAGCATGGGTGACGGAGAGATGTTTGAGGTCACGCCGATTCTGATTCTGCCCAACGAGTTATATGTCGCGTCCGTAAATCAGGACGGAACTGGTGACTATCGGCCAGCGACATCAGAAGAACGCCAGCGTTTTTCTGACATGCAGGCCGATTGGAAGCGACGGGCGAATCGGCTCCCAAACACCCCCGAAGCCGCCGCCGCCGCGAAGGAGGCCAGCAAGTGAAAAGGCTCTGGGGAATCAGGCACATTCGGTACTTCATCCTCGCTCGCAGGCTTGAGCAGTGGCGGCGGGCGTGGGGATGCTTGTGGGCAGCCGAGAGCGACATCGAGTATCTGGAGGCGGTTTGGAACGGGACGGATAGAGAGGCCCGCAAGTAACCCACTCCCGCCCCGCGAGAGCGGCGCGGGGGTGTTCGGCGGGAGCGGTGGTATGGGGTGGGTGGCGAAGGAGGACGCATGGGCAGTATGTACGCCAAAGACACCAGCGTGAGCGTGGAGCGATCGCGGGCAGAGATTGAAACCGTGCTCTCGCGCTACGGGGCCGATCGGTTTGCGTATGCGACCGAAGAGGGGCGAGCCATGATCGGATTTGCGATCAAGGACGTGACGCAGACGCACCTGGCTATCCGCATGACGCTGCCTCTTCCGAAGAGAGACGAACGCCGGTTCACGCACCGAAAAAAATACTCGCAAGAGGTGCGGACCACGCCGGAAGAGCAGGTCAAACTCTGGGAGCAGGCGTGCCGATCGTCGTGGCGATCGCTGGCGCTGGTGATCAAGGCGAAACTGGAAGCGTGCGCCAGCGGCATAAGTACGGTGGAACGTGAGTTTCTGGCCGACGTGATGACGCCAACCGGGCAAACCATCGGCGAACACATCCGCCCGCAACTGCAAGCCATGAGCGAGCGCGGAGAGACGCCGCGGCTGCTGTTGACTGGCTCTTGAAGTGTGGCGGGTGGAGGGTGAAGGAGGCCGACGATGGCGAAGCGTGAGGTGGTGCATGGGTGGTGCAATCCGCATGTTGCCCACACATTTGCAACCGAAGGGTGTTCGATGCGGGTGTACGACTGTCCGTTGGTGATGAGGATTGATGGGTTGGAACACAGACGGAACAACTGGAACAGGCGGTTCCACTTTGTCCACGACGACACTGCCGACCTCGCCATTCGCGGGCGGGCGGTGGAGGTGCTGAAACACAAGCCGCAGCACATCGCAGCCGCCGTCTGGGGCGCCGAGAACATCACCATCGCCCTGCTCGACGCCGTGTGCGAGGTGTATGGAGACAAGCGATGACGTACAAGAAACTCGCTGAGTACCTGTTGGCGTCCAAGTTCTGCGTCTTTGACGCGGACCACAAGATGGACGATGGGGAACATGAGGCATACGAGCGTGCCAAGTCACTTGATCCACTTGTGATTGGGAAGGACGGAACAGCAATCATGGCGTCATGGGCTGACTTCAAGAACTTGCAGGAATCTCCCGCTGGGTTTGGCGACACTGAGATTGAAGCGGTTGCTGATCTTCTTCAACGCACATTCAAGGAACTGGAGCCCCCCACATGCTGACCCTCGACGAAATCCGCGACGACCTGGCACGGAGGGCGGGGTGGCGAGAAGAACACGCTCCATCAGACACTGGCAACTGGCGATGGGCGCGCACAATGCGTGATGGTCGTGTCGAGCGCCGCGAGGACCACCCCTTCCCCCTCAACCTCGACGCCGCCGCCGATGCGATGCCGGAGGGGTGGCACTGGCGGCGCAAGATCACGCCGCTCGAAGATGAAACGTGGGAGGCGTACTGCGAATCACCCATGCACTTCATCCGCATGGCTGGCACCGGCGACGAGATCGACGACCGATTCCGCCTCGCCCACGCCGCCGTGGTGGCGATGGAGAAGGGGAAGAGCGATGGATGACGACACCGCAGGATGGCTATTCCTTATCGGGCTGCTTGTCGCGATCATTCTGATCATCGTGGCCGTGTACAACTCGGGCCACGACGCCGGAGCCAAGGCCCACGCCAACGGTCAGGTAGTCGTCACCACACTGCCAGACGGCTCGCAGGTTGTGACCAAGGTGAAGAAGGAGGAACAGAAGTGACTGACTGCACCATCTGCGGCACCACCATCTACCGTGGCCCGCTGTGCTTCGACTGCTTGAAGAAGTGGGCACCGTGCCTGGGAGGTCCGATCGACGGGGACGTGTGGCGACTGCACGCCCTCGCCGAGCGCGTCAACAAACGGCTTATCGTGCAGGGGTGGGAGTACGTGTACGACGACGACGCAAAGGCGTATGTGTGTGAAGGAGCCCGCCCGTGAAGAATAAGAGTCGCACGCTTAGCACACGCCGCGACCGCCGCAAGGCCAAGGCGTCCAACTGGGCTCGCCCCGGACGAAAGACATCCGGCAAGGTTGCGCACGGAGGACCGGGGCAGGACATAGCCAAGGTGACTCCGTTCACCGGGAAGGCCAAGCAAGCCAAGGCCGACAAGCCGCCCCCAACGCCAGCGTCGGAGCCGCTTATCCCAAGAGGACACCCACTGCGAACATGGGCGGCAACAGCAAAGGAGCCAGCGTGAGTAACCGAGGAACATGGTCCTACAGGTCTCGCAAGCCTCGCGGAGGGATTTACGACTCGTGCCTTCGCAAGGCCGCGTACCCGTCGTATGAAATCGCCATGTCTGTTCGACGACAGCTGAAGAAGATGGAACTGCGGGTGTACCTGTGCGACGTGTGCGGAAAGCACCACCTGACGAGCAGGCCGGAAAGGAAGGCCGCACCGTGAAATCGCAATGGCTTCGGTACTCAGAGTGGGGACGACACGGGCGACGAATCTGTGGGTGGATGTGCAGGCTCTGCGGAAAGCGCTACGGCATGGAGCATCCCGACAAGTGTGAGTGTCAGAGTGACACGAAAGGAGCCGCCCGTGAGTGAGCCAGTGTACCGCATCAAGCCGCTGGAGTGGAAGGAAGTGCGCGAGAGCCGCAAGTGTGAGCCGCAATGGGAGTCATTTACTCCGATTGGGCGTGTGGTTGTGGTGAACCACATCCATCTTGGATGGAGCTACCACTTCGGAAGCGAACCATCCAGAGTTTCCACCGGACCAGACGCCGCCAAGTCCGCCGCCGAAGCGTGGTACCGCGAGCGCATGGCGTCGGGGTTGGAGGAGGTTCCTTCGTAACGGCAAACGCACGACCCCTCCTTGTCCCTCCGCCTTTGCTTTCTGTTCGTGTGTGCCCGCGTGCGCGGGGGCACACACTCTCATTGGAGTATTTATGATTTCCCTATCCATTTCGCAGAACGAAGCCCTCCTCCTCGCCGAAGCCTGCCGCGCGCACCACGCCTCTCTCCTCTTCTATTCAGAACGCCACCCCTCTCTCTCGACTCCTCTCTCCAAACTCGATACACTCCTCTCTCTCAACACCCGCATCCAGTCCCTTCTTCCCCCTCCCGTCTGTGAAGAGGAGTGCCCCGGCCATGCCCGTACCGCCCGACGATCTCCGCGTAGGTGACTACGTCGTCATCTTCGCCTACCGCATCAAACACCTGTCCCCGCTGGACTCAGAACAGCGCACCATCTCCACCCCTCCCGTCTCCTCCGGCCTTCCCCTGCGCATCGTGGATCTTTCCTGCCTGCCCTTCATCCTCGTGGAGGTGGTGGCCTGCAACGGAGTGGTCGTGAACGTCTGCACCGTGGACGCCCGCTGCTGCGACTTCATGCGGCTGACTGATTCATTCATGTCTGCAATGAAGACCTCCTATGCCAACCTCCACCAGCCCGCAGCCCCCTCCCTTCCGAACTCCGGTGTCTCTTTCCTTCCTTCCCCCCTCCCGCCCTGACTGCACTCTCTGTCCGCTGCATTCCGTGGCGACCTCCGTCGGCGTCCCCTGCACGTACCACCCCGGCTCTCTCCCGCCTTCGCCCTCGACACCAGCCGTCCTCCTGATCGGACGCAATCCCGGCCTGCAGGAAGACCGCGCCGGCCTTCCCTTCGTCGGCCCCTCCGGACGCCTCGTCCAGTCCGTCTACTGCGCAGGCATCCACCTCCAATCCCTCGCCTCCATCTACTTCGTCAACACCGCGCGTTGTTTCCACCGTGACGGCGCCAACGCCCCTCGCCGCTGCTACTCCCTCTGCTCTCCCTACCTCCTCGCCGACATCTCCGCCATCCTCTCCTCCTCTCTTCCTCCCCTCCGCGTCCTCACCCTCGGCGCCGAAGCGGCCACTCACTTCTACGCCCTCTGCGGCCATCCCAAAGTCAACCTCACCTCCGCCTTCTCCCGTCAACTCTCTCGCCTCTCCGTCCCCCTCCCGTCCGGTCCCGTCCCTGTCACGGTCTTCTCCACATTCCACCCCGCCTACGTCCTCCGCGACCACAACATGATCCACGCCGTCCGCGACCACCTGGACCTCCTGCGGCTCTCCCTCCTCGGTCGAGAGCCCTCCGCCACCTCACCGGAGTTCATAGCCCCATGCTCACCACGGAAACTCTCTACGGTCTGGAACCCATCTCCTTCCCAGACCAGCCCCCTTCCCTCACCATCCGACGCCTGATCTCCTCCTCCTCCGACGACCTTCTCTCCACCTCCTGCGCTCTCTTCCCTTCCTTAGAGAAGTGCCTATCCAAGCTACCCCCTCCCGCCTTTCCTCTGCCCTTCGTCTCTCGCGTCCAGTACCGATCAGGCTCCTCCTACAACCGCACCCCTCCCCGACTTCCAAACCTCCCCGACAGCCACCTCGGCCCCCTCTCCCACAGCGTCAACTACTTCCTCCAACGCGCCCTCACCGACGGCCTATACGTCCTTGATGTGGACTTCCCGATCCTCCCTGTCTCCTCCCTTTCCTCCTCTCCCCTCCCCGACGTTCTCCGCTCCGTCCTCTCCTCCGGCCCCGTCACCATCCTCCCCCGTTACTCCGGCCATTCCGTTTCCCGCGCGATTTCCGACTTCATCTCCGCCCATCCCGCGTACACCCGCGCCTCCTTCCCTCAGTTCGGCGTGACGGTCCGCGGCATCACCCTCCGCAAGCGCGCCCCCAAGCCCCGGCCCTCTCCCCTCTCCGACGATCCCTCTCCCCTCCCCGAGGGACCCTCCGCCGCACGCACCGCGTTCCTTCGCACCCACCACTGCCTCTCCCTCCCCTTCCTCACCCACGCACACTCGCACTTCGTCTCCCTCTTCGACATCCCCGCCTCCACCCGCCCCTCCGATCGCGAGTTCTTCCGCGACTCCCTCTACTACCACTCTCCCTGTCGGCACACGATGAACAAGCCGAAGACTCTCTACGACCACGCCCGTTTCGCCTCCCGCATCGTCTCCCGTTTCTCCGACTCCTTGCACACCATCGTCTTCCAGGAGCGCACTTCTTCCTTCTGCGTCCCCTCCGTCAACCACCTCGGAAACTCGCGCGGTCCCTTCCGCACGCCCTCCGTTTTTCTTCTCCGCCACCGCGCCCCTTCCCTCCGGCGCTGGCTTCGCCTCTGGGCTCCCATCTTCCCCCTTCTCTCCACCTACCCTGACCCCTGCAAGCGCATCAGCGCCTCCGACCGCGCTCATTTCTCTTCCTCTTTCCTCTCCCTCCAGCAAGTTCTCTTCCGCCTTCATCGAATCGCGGGTGGTCGCCGTGGCTTCCCACACGTACCCCTCCCTCCGGAGGACCCGTTCTTTTTCAAGGAACCCCTGTATGTCGAATGACACCCCCGTCTCCTTCGTCCCGCCCGTCATCCAAACCATCCCCTCTCACATTCCTCCCGCTCAGCAGATGGTGGCCTTCCAGCCCATCAGTTCGTCCATGGCCCAGGTCCAGAACACCCTGGCCTTCAACCAGGACAACCTCGCAGCGCTCGCCGTCGCCCGTGCCGAGACCGCCCTTCGCGAACGGGCCGCCTCCCTCCGCGACGAGATCGCCTCCCTCAAGAGTCAGATCACCACCATCGAAAAGCGGCGCGCCGACTTCATCTCCTCTCTCCCCGCTCTCGCCGAGACCGGCGCCGGCCCCGGCTTCCAACCCCTCGCAGACGCCCTCCAAGCCTTCTACCGCGTCGTCCCCCGCATCCGCAGCACCTCCGGCCCGACCCTCTGCCTGACCTCCAACCCGCCCACCTACTCCGTGGACCTGGACCTCTACCCGGAACACGGCAGTAACTTCATCCTCCGTCACACCTACACCGCCGCCCTCCCATCCGACAACACCTACATCGCCGACGGCGAGGCGCTCGCCGCCCTCCGCCAGCTGCAGACCAAGGCGGAAGCCGACTTCCTCGCAACTCGCTCTGCCCTCGGCAACGTCGAGACCATCGAACGCCGTGCCAAGGCGGCCCTCGCCAAGCACCTCGTCTCCGCCACTCAAGAGGGCAAGGAGATGGTCGCGGCCATGGAAAGCGCCATCGACATCGACAAGCTCGTCGAACACCTCGCTTCCTTCTGACCCCCTCCCGTCTGATGCGACTTACGGGGCGTCCTGTCTTACCATGGGACGCCCCTTTCCGGAGACACACATGCAGCTTCCTCCCATCTGGGTCGATGATTACTGGGGATCAACCCCCTCCTCCTACCTCTCCACGTGGCCGGGCTGGCAACTCCCCAACACCTTCCCCATCATCACCATCTCCTTCAGCGAAGCGTCTTCCCACTTCAACTCCAGCTCCACCAACCTCGCTTCCGACATCTTCGACCGCATCGTTTTCTTCATCAACGAACTCATCACGGCCAAACGCTGGCCTTCCGGCAAGCCCTTCCGTTACTGCCTCCGTCTCTCCAACCAGTCCACCCCCACCACCAAATCCCTCCGTCTCTTCCGCAACCCCTACGACGACTGCTACGACACCTCCACCCCCGTCGGCTCCCGCAACCCCGCCCTCCTTTCTCCCTTCCCTCACACCGGCGTCGCCCTCCACACAGCCATCTCCACCACAACCTTCACCGCGCTCCGTTCCCTGCTCCTCGCTTCCGGCCTCACTTCCGACTACCTGCCCTCCGGCCTGATCCTCGACGACGAGACCATTGGCGACACCTCCGACGTCTCCACAACCTGGCCCGCCATCCTCGCCTGTTCCTCTTCCGGTGCCGCCACACCCGCGGGCAAGCACACCAACAACTACACCATGCTCTCCGGCACGACCGTGGCCTCCTGGATCACAGCCAACGCCACCACCCTCTCGGGCGACACGATCCCCGCCTACAACTCCGGCCTTTCCTACGCCCCCTACCAACCAGCCAACGCCTCCTACCGCGCCCGCTGTTACGCGCTCCTCGCGCAAACCCACCTCGACTCCCTCCACACCGCGATCTTCGCTCCCTTCAAGACCGCCTTCCCCGACGCCACCATCTGCACCAACTGGGACTCCGTACTCTCCTCCTCCGCCTCCCCCTTCTACTACCACCCCTTCTCCTCTTCCTCCACCGCACCCGGCACCCTCCGAACCTGCACCTCCCCCATCGTCGCGCCTTCCTCCCTGACCCATCAGTGCCTCGTCGATTACGGCACCGACCACTACGGCTACCTCGGCCTCGACGACTCCTCCGTCGCGTACCACACCGTCGGATACGGCACTGTCTACGCCTACGAATCCCGCTACGGCCGCTCCCTTCCACACATCTGCGACTACTCCTCCGGCAACAACCCCGATTGGCTCCGCCGCTCCGTCCGCCTGACCCGCCTCGCCATGCGCGAGCGCCTGACCCGTTGCCTCGTCAACTCTCCCACCATGATCTCCATTTCCCGCTCCTCCTTCTCTGACTCCGTGGAGTCCTCCCTCTTCCCACTCCTCACCCGTAAAACCGGCGAACTGATGGCCCGCGGCTGTTCCGGTCTCTACCTCTGGGAACCCAACCTCGCCACCTCCGGCTCCACCGGCGACCACGTCCGCCTCGTCGTCCACGAATACCTCGCCTCTTCCAACCGCACCTTCTTCTCCCTCTCCCACTGACCCCCTCCCATCCTGTTGTTCCCCCTCCCGTCCTCTTCCCTTGAGAGACCCGTTATGCCACGCGCTGTTTCTCTGGACGTCGAAACCCACGGCAAGGCTGCGTGGCTCCCACCCCAATCCTGCTTCACCCCGCGCCGCATGTCCTTCGTTGACGGCGTCTCCCCTCCGCACCAACTCGTCTCCTGCTCCCTGACTTTCACCCCTCCCGTCCCTTCCTGGTCCGCGGCGTCCCTCGCTTCCCTCCGCCCCGGTCCGACCATGGTCCTGCCTTTCGTCCCCCTCCCTCCAGCACGCCGTCCTCATCCCGCCCTCTCCGCGAGTTGCCGACTTCCCCCCTCACGTTCCATCGAACTCCTCTGTCAGCACCTCGCCACCCACGACACGCTGATCGGCATGAACCTCGGATACGACATCGCGGTCCTTCGTGCACATTCCCCCGCCCTGCGCAGCGTCCTCTTCCACCGCTCCCATCTCCTCATCGACCTCTCCTACGTGAACTTCCTTGAATGCGACTCCCGCCCCGAGCGCTCCCTCAAAACCATCTCCCCCCTTCTGGCCACGCACGTCTACCGTTCCGATGAGAAGACCACCCGCTACTCCTGCCCCATCGACCTCTTCTCCTACAACGGCGAAGACACGCACACTGCCATCCTGAACATCGCAGCACTCGCCTCACGCATCCTCCTCCAACCCCCCTCCGCCAAGCTCTCCTCTTTCTGTCTCTCCCTCTTCTCAGACACAATCTGGGACTGCATCGAGATGACCGAAAACGGAGTCCCCTTCCACCGCCCCTCCCTCCTCTCCCTCGCCACCCGCCTCGCCTCCCGCGCCACGCGAGCCACCCGCATCTGCGCCAACTCCTCCCTCCTCCTCTCCGGCCCAGGCTCTGAAAAATCCCGCCTCTCCTTCCTCACTTCCCTGATCGACTCTGTCCCCTCCCTCCCCTCCTCCTCCCTCCAGTTCACACCCAACACCCACGAACTTTCCCTCTCCGAATCAAACCGGGACCTCATCGTCTCCAACCTCTCCCCCTCTTCCCGCGGAGTCCGCCTCTGCTCCGTCTGGAACTCCTACGTACACGACACCAAGCTCCTCTCCACCTACCTCCTTCCTCTCCTCTGGTCAAAGTCCCGCCTCCGCAACAAGCACCTGGTCCGCACCTCCCTCCTCGTCCCCCAGGAAACCCACCCATGTTCAAGTCTTTCATCCTTGCCTCCGCTCCCCGAGATCGTGTCCTCATTCATCCCAAGCACGTCACCCACGTCGTCTGCTTCGCCCCCTCCCCCGCCTCCGCCGACATCTACCTCACTTCCCGCGCCGACCCCATCCGCGTCCTCGCTTCCGAAGAGGAGATCTCGAAGTTCCTCTCTCCGCCACCCCCCAAACCATGACGTCTGGCTCTCCCACCCTTCATGGTTCATCGTCCCCACCGCCTCCAAGGACGACTCCGGTTCCGCCGGCGGCACCCTTCAGTCCCGCATCACCTGCAAAGACGCCGCGCACCAGACGGACCCCCCTCCCATCGAGGACTGCCGCCGATCCCGCTTCCTTTCCGGCTGCCTCCTCTCGATGGACCTCGTGCAGATCGAACTCTGCGTCCCCGCCCTCCTCTGCGGCGAGCCCTTCTTCCTCTCCGCCTTCACCTCCGGCCTTGACCTCCACTCCCGCGCGGCCATCCGCATCTGGTCCACCCTCTCGATCCTCGACCGCTACCCCGCCCTCCGCCCCCATCCCTCTTCCCCCGAACTCTGGAAGAAACTCTGTCCCGCCTTCGCCAAACGCGAACGCCGGGTCGGCAAGCGTGTCAACTTCGCCCACCTCTTCCGCTCCGGCGCCGAGACCATGCAGACTTCCGTGCACAAGGACATCGGCGAACTCCTCCCCCTTTCCCTCTTCGAGAACATCGTCGCCTCCCGCGCCACCGATCTCCCCGTCCTCTGGTCGTGGCAGGAATCCCTCATCGCCGAAGCCCGTTCCACCGGCCGCGTCCTCCTCCCCCTCACCGGCCAGTCCCGTTCCTTCCGCGGCGGCGACAAGTACGACGTCTCCGAAATCGTCAACTTCCCCGTCCAGACCACCGCCTCCAACGTCGCCCGCCGTTTCCAGACCCTCATCCATTCCGAGATCCATCGCCGTCGCCTCTCCCACCTGATCCTCCCCTTCCTCAACGTCTACGACGCCATCAAGTTCGACTGCGCCTCCCACACCCACGCCTCTCTCCTCCGCTCCGAGATCATTCCCGCCGCCCACCACACCCTCTGCACTTCCGACTACTGGCACATGCTCCAGTCTCACTTCTCCCGCACCGTGCCCCTCTCCTACGAAATCGAACTCAAAGCCGCTTGACCCCCTCCCATCCCCTCTCTACTCTCCTGCATGTCTTCCAATCAGAACCGCGTGCCCCGCATCACCCGCCTTCTGGACTCCGGCCTGTCTCCCTCCGTAGTGGCACGCCGCTGTCGCTGCTCCACCCGCTGGGTGAACTGGCTCATCAACAACCGCGGGCTTCCTTCCAACCGCCCACTGAACCCCTCCCAGCTCGACGCCCTTGTCACGCTCCGCGACACCTACTCAGCGCCCGTTTCCCTTCTCGCCTCCCTCTCCTCCACCGCACCCTCTCTCCTGCAGAAATCAATCACCCAGCACAGACGAGCCCGCACCCGCGCAGACTGACTACTCCACACACCCCTTCCCGCACCTCACGGACGGGAGGGGGTTTCCCCATGCAGCGTGACTGGACAGTCTTGATCGACTCCCGCGAACAGCGGCCGCTGCCCATTCCCTCCTTTTACGTCTGCTGGGATCGTTCGTCGACCCCTGTGGGAGCGCGGCCCACGACTGTCCGCGTTTCCCACAGGGTCGCCACGCTCCCCACCGCCGACTACGCCCTCGACGGGCACACCCACCGAGCCCTCGTGGAGCGCAAGGCCAATCTGACCGAACTCTTTTCCAACCTCATGCGTGCGGACGGCCGCCGGCGTTTCACCAACGAACTGGTCCGCCTCCGCTCCGAGTGTTCGCACCCCCTCCTCGTCCTGGAAGGGTCCCCCCTCGAACTCCTTGCGGTCCGCGACCCCTCTCTCAACCCGGCCGTCATCAGAGACGTCCTCCAACAGACCCTCTGTGAGTATCGGGTTCCCTGGCTGCTCCTGCCCTCCTCTTCTCCGAGTGCCCGTCGCCAGATCGGCGAATGGGTGGTATCCTTCCTCATCAGCGCCGTTCACTCTGGAGACGACCCATGCCCACCCCGCTTCGCGTCCTCAACTCCGCCTTCGTCCGACACAGCAGTTGCGACGCCGGCGCCATCGCCTCCCACATCTCGATCCCGCAGATCCTCCACGCGGACCTCACCAGTGCCGCCGCCTCCGCCGACACCGCCCGCACCCCCGCCTCCTGGACCAACGAATCCGGCGCCGGTTGTTTCGTCTCCTGCCCCGACGGCGCCACCTATCTCGACATCTTCACCGTCGGGCATCTCACCGACCCTCTGACCACCGCCCCCATCATCCGCGCCTTCGGCTTCATTCCCTTCGATGGCAACCCCGCCCCCCAAGGCGCCTTCTCACTGCCCACATCCGAGAACACAGGTGCAGCCAGTCACCTTTCCAAAGCCACGCTCCAATCCATCCTCACTTCCGCAACCGAGAGTGGAATCTGGATCCCCCTGCGCAACGAGAACACGGACGACTGGGAAATCACCCTGAACGGAGAGTGGCACTCCACCCTCGGCGCCAGCACTTCAGGCAACGGTCTCCGCATTTCCGCTCCCTACACCCTGCACATCAAGGGGGTGACCCAGATCCACATCGAAGTCGTGACCGCCGCTTCCGAATGGTGCGCCGCGCTCGGCGTCTTCCAGCGTTGACCCCCTCCCATCCCTTGTCCTGTCTTGTCTGGAGAGACCATGCCTGTTCCTGTGTACCACGGTGAAAGACTTCGACGCGCTTTGACGGCCCCCCTCTCCCTCACAGGCAACGCGGGCCGCGTCCACTTCGCCTTTGTCGGCGACTCCAACCAGTTTCAAACCCCGTCCGACGACGCCACCTACCGCGTCGGCGGCTTCTCCGGCTCAGGCTGGGGCGGTCACTGGGAAGGCTTCAACGAGGCCATGTACGAACTCTTCGGCTGCTACGGCGGACCCGTCGGCGGCATGCACTCAAACGGCACTTCGTACACGGATCGCAACCACCTTTTGTTCAGCATGTCGAACGCAGACAGCACGCACTACGTCAAGACCATCAACGCAGGATTCCCATCCGCCGTCAAGGCCACAGAGGTCGGCCAGACTCCGCTTGTGACCGACCGAAGCCCGACGCTTGCCAGTGCCAGCATCGACAACAACGTCAACGAGCGGTTCGTGTTTGTCCCGCACGGATTCTTCAGCGGCACAAAGTCCAAGGGATCGACCACGATCGGCCTTTCGTGCGACGATCCGGCGCTCGCCCACATGGGCAACATCAACACGTCCGGCCACCGCGCCGTGTTTCGCTATCACGTCAGTTCAGGCGGTCGATTCTCCGTCCGCGTATGTAACGGCTTTTCAAGTGCCGGGCTTGCTGAGTTCTCGACAAACACGCCCACAACCGGCTTTGTAACCGGAGACTTCGCTGTCAACCCCGGTGGCGGCACCAGCTACCGCCCCTTCTGCCTCGCCGGCGCATCTCCGAGCGGCCAAGACACGGTCGGCCCCGTTGCCATCGGCGGCATTCAGTACGTCCGCAATGACGTGGCGGCAGACGCTGGCGCGGGCGGCATCGCCGTCACTCCGTGGTTCGGGCAGGGCGGCAAGACCCTTACGGACTTCCTCGACTCCATCTTCGCCTGCGCCGATCCCGTCGCGGTCATCGCTGAGTACATCGAAGCGTTCTGCATGCGTGCCGACCACTTGGTCATCATGCAGAACATGCTCGGCAACGACGTGAGTGTCAGCACCCACGCCTCGCGCAAGCCCGACGGAACCACCGGCGCCGACACAGGCGGAAGCGGCACCCACCCCGATGGTTGGCAGCAGTCGCTCGCCACGTTCGTAGACCTGATTGGCCGTGCATTCGTTGCAACCGGGCGGCCCAAGAAGAATCTCACCATCGTCCAGGCGTTCTATCACCTGCAATCTGGGACGGCTACGAAGAACGCCCTGTACGAAGAAGCTGCCCGCGACCTCTCCGACGGCGTGCTGCGAACCGGCGTCATTGGGACATCGTTCTACGACCGACTTGTGGTTGTGAACTCGGCGGCAATCGCCGGTGTGGACGACATGACGGCCACCTTCACTCGGCAGGGCGCGACCATGACGGGCAACGACTACTACGCCGGTGTCGACACCGCCCACCTCAAGTGCATCGCATATCGCCGTCTCCAGCAGCTTCAGGCCAAGGCCCTCGTGGCTGCCGCCGGAGTCGAAGGCGCTGACATCCCCACCGGATCCAGAAACATCAACCGACTGTCCGCCACCGGCGGTCGCTGAGGAGCTTTCATGCACCGTTCCCTCCTTGCAGCCCCCATCGCTCTCGTCTGCACCCTCCCCGCCTGCACCCAGCTCTCCAACAGCCAGCGATACGCCCTCGCCAACGACCTCTACATCACCTCTGTCGAGACCATGACCAACCTCTCGAAGGCGGGCAAACTGACCGTCTCCCAGATGGACGAGTTCGAGGCCCTCCGCGCCCCGACCAGCGCCCTCCTCAAGGACTGGCAGTTCGCCATCAACAACAAGCAACCCTTCGACAGCCGCGCCGCTCTCGACGCCCTCCTCGACCGCCTCATCGAGAAGTCCGCCTCCCTTTCCCGTTGACCCCCTCCCGTCCTGTCTGTCCGTTCCTCAGCTCGGAGCTGCCCATGCCGACCAACATCCTCCTCGCCGCCCAGTTCGTCCGCACCCTCGTAGACGCCGCATCCGGCGCCATGCAAGCCATCGAACTGGCCACTTCCGAAGGCCGTGACTTGTCCCCTGCCGAGATGGATGCAATCATGACCCGCCGCGGAGACGCCGAGGCCGCGTGGGCCCGTCAGCGAGCCGAAGCACACAAAAGGACCGACCCATCATGAGCAACGCCCCCACCGACCCTCCGAGCGACTTCGTCGTCCTCCTGCCTGCCATGATGCAGTCCGTCGTCAGGTACGCCCTCACAGCCACAGCTGGGTACCTGGGGTACAAGATCGCACCGGAACACCTCGAAGGCGCAGTCGCAATCGGCGCCGGCCTCCTCGTCACCGCCATCGCCCTCGTATGGTCGTACGCGAACAAGAAGACGCTGCTCCACACCGACCCGAAATCCAACTCCAGTCCCTCCTGACACACCACCTACAACCACCCACAACGGGAGGGGGTCATCTTCATGGACCAATGGGGCCCGATCCTTGCGACCGTCTGCGGCTCAGCCGTCTTCCTCGAACTGGTTCGCTACGGCATCGACGAACTGAAAGTCAGACGCCGTCCCCGCATCACTGCGGCACAAGCCCTCATCGCCTCCAGCCGCATCAACGCAGCCCTGCTCCACTACTGCGAGGTAATCGGCGCCCACTCCGTTCTCATCATGGAGTCATCCAACGGAGAAAAACTCTCCCGCGCCGGACAGGTGATGCTCGTCACCGTCACCCACGAGATCTGCCTGAGCGCTCCTGAACACGCGATTCAGACTTCCTTCATCGAACAGCCGGTGGACGCAGGCTACAACAAGATGCTGCTGTCCCTTCTGAACGCCAGCGACGGATTCCACTGGACCCACAACCCGGACGAGATCCCAAGCCCCATGTTTCGAGACATGTACAAGGCGAGAAAGGTCCAGACCGCCTTCCAGTTTCGACTCCAATCCCCCGACTGCATCATCCGATACCTGAGCGTCCGCTTCATACGCCCCGTCTCTGAAAACGACGCGCTCGTCCGCGATGCCACCCACACCTGCGCTCGTGAAATCATCTCGGCGATGACGGGCAAAGGCTCCCTGTAAGGACCCCCTCCCATGTCGAACACTTCGGAACTCGCAATGGCGAGCTTTGTCCCATCCGTTCCCACCATCCGCGCCTCCGACTACAGCACGGTCCTGAACGACCCCTTCCTCTACTTCCTCACCCGCCGGCTCGGGATGACCCCCTCCCTGTCTTATTCTGAGTGCCTGTCGCACGGTTCGTGGGTGCACGCCGCGGCCGAGTGCGACCCATTCGCCAACCCCTCCTCCTCAGAACCCGCCCTCCTTGCCGGTGTCCGCTCGCGCCTCGCCTCTCGCCTTGGCGAACTCCGAGCCTCCTGCACCCGCTGGAATGTCACCGGAGAGTCCCTCGCTGCCATCCTCCGCACGGAGGAGGAAGACGCCTACGAGGGTCTGGCCATGTACAGCGCGGCCCGGGACTACGTCTTCAACGACGGCACCAGCATCCGCAGCAAACTCGCCTCCTTCGTTCCCGTCTGCCGCGAGCAGGTCCTCACCCTGCACGACCCTTCCTACCCCGACTGCCCCCTGGTCATCCAGCCTGACCTTCTCGCGATCCACCGCATCCGCGACCTGAACTACCTCTGGATCATCGACTACAAGACGACAGATAAGCCCGCGGCACTCCGCCTCTCCATCTGCCCGATCGAACACCAGACCCTCCACTACATCTACGTCGTCTCCCAGCTCCTCGCCTCCGGCCAACTGCACGCTCTCTTCCCCAACCTGCCGAAAAACACCACCCTTGCGGGCATGGCCCACATCGCCATCGGCAAACCCGGCATCCGTCTCTGCAGCAAGGACCGCCCCTTCACCCTCGACACCACCCCCTTCAAGTCCGGACCGCGCAAGGGCACGCCCCGCAACGAACGCATCTACCACGGCGAGCCTTCCTTCGAGAACTACCTCACGCGAGTCCTCTCCTGGTACACAGCCACCGACGAATACTGCCACTTGGCCCCGGAATGGGCTGCCTCGCCACCCGTAAACATCTCGTGGATTCGGTGCCCCGCGCTTCTCGGTCGCCATCTGGCCTCCTATCATGCACGCACTCGTCTCATCTACGACTACGCGACACGAGACCCCGACCCCCTCCTGTTCCCCATGAACCCGAACAACCTCATTCCGCACCGGAACGAATCGGTGTGGTTCCCCTTTGCCTTCAAGCCCATTCCCGAGTGGCCGGCGCTGATGCGCCGCAACCGCATCGAAATCAAACCCCGACCCGGAGACCGCCCGTGACCGCAGACCCATCCGTCAAAACGACCCGCCGCGCACCCAAGAACCGGAAGTGGTGGCTGGCCCATGAAAAGACCATCGTCACTTCCGTATTCATGCCCACGCTCATCGACCTCCTCGCCGTCGGCGTCAAGTCCCGCACTGACCTGCACGAGAAGTTCCAGAAGAAGACCCGCTGCTCCGTCGATTACGCACGCTTCCGCACGTGGCTCAGCATGACCGACCTGGAGCGCCTCTTCACCAGCAGCAACGTCATCCGCATCGCGACGGACAAGCCCGCCTCCGCCGACACGATCCCCCTCCCGTTCCCGCCGGGCACGAAAATGCCCTCAGACATCCCCGGCCAGCTCGGCCTGAACGGGCACCCCATCAGCCCCACCAACATCGACGGATTCGGCACCCCACAACGGGAGGGGGCCTATGAAGACGAGGGCGACCGCGGCGACGACTCGTTCGAGAGCGACCCGCCTCCGGTTATTGGGGGTGCTCACGCCTCCGCTGTTGCGGGAGGCGATCGCCCCCCTGTTCCAGTTATCAGTTATGGTACTGGTCCCGGCGAGACCCTCTTCTAACATCCCCGCCCTCCCTCCTTGAAGGACCACGAAATGCAACAGTCTCTGCAGCACGGCAACCCCATCCAGACCAAGTACGAGGGTCTGGGCGGGCAGACCACACCTGTCCTCATCCCAGCCGCCTACTCCACGTCCTTCCTCTTCGGAATGAGCAACAGCGGCAAGTCCGCGCTCATTCAATCCAACCCGGACGCCTACGTCTTCAACCTCGACGCGACCAGCACCGTCACCCCAACCAGCAAGGCCGTCCTCTGGCCTCGCATCGCACCGGCTGCTGCCGGACTCTTCATCGACGACTCCGGAGTCCCCTTCGTTTTCCGCTACGAACACATGGCCGAGAAGGTCGCCAAGCTCATCGAGCTTGCGCAGCAGAACAAGCCCCGTCCCAAAACGGTGTGCTTCGACAGCCTCACCGCATGGCAACGGATGCTCGTCGAGTACATCCCGCGCAACGCCAAAACCCTCGGAATCTCCGCCAACAACGACCTCCAGTGGAAGGACCTGCACGGCCCCGCGGCGTGGGACCTTCTCTACGAGTCCATCATCAACACCATCATCTCCCTGCGCAACGCGGGATACGGCGTCTACGTGGTCGGCCACATCACCCGTCGATGGATCCCCATCAACGAGAACCAGCACAAGCTGGAGTTCGAGTTCACCATCACCGACAACTTCTGGAAGCGACTCGTCCCCATCTTCCAGCTCTCGGCGTGCATGGCCACCGAGAAGGGCGTCACCACCGAGCGCAAGGTCACGAAGGTGATGGCCAACGGCAAGGAGCATGAGGTCACCAAGGACGTCAACACCGAGACCACGAACCACTACCTCTACTTCAAGCGAGACGACCTGATCAACATGACCAAGGGCCGCGTCGTCTCCTCCAAGATCCTCATCCCCAAAGACAACGCATGGGCGGCCTTCGAGTCCGCGTACGACTCGTCGCCCGTGTGACCCCCTCCCGTTCCCTGCGGTCCTCGTGTGAGGCCGCCCTTTCTTTCAGGAGTCCTGTTTCATGAGCAGCAATCTCGACAACGAAGTGATGAGCATGTTCGCCGCCGCAACCACCACCTACAGCGAAGCGCAGGCCAACAGCGGCGACGGCGCCCAGGGGCCGTGGCCCAGCCCCGGTGACCACCTGTGTTCCGTCGATGGCATGGTGGTCAAGCGCGACGTTCAGAAGGAGAAGACCTCCGGCAACGGCGACCAGCTGGAAATCCCTTTCATCTCCGTGCAGTTCTCCTACACGGTCAAGGAGCCCGAGGACCCCACCAAGACCGACGAGGTCGACATGCGGTTCACCGGCGAAGTCTTCCGCCTCTTCACTGACGCGGACGCCAAGAAGCTCCCGACCGACGGTAAGCGCACGGCCAGCCGCATCCAGTGGGAGCGGTTCAAGAACCACTGCGAGCAGCTCCTCGGCAGCCCCGGCCAACCCGCCACAGCCAACACCAACCCGGCGAAGGACATCGAGGCCATCAACACCCTCCTCGCCAGCACCTCGGTCCTCGCCAAGATCCGCTGCGTCTACCGCGAGGGCAAGGCCAAGGGCGCCAACCAGAAAGCCCCCATCTACAAGACCGAGTACGTCCGTGAACGGGTTGCCTGATTCCCCCTCCCGTCGGTGGCGAGCGGGCGTCCCTTCGGGTACTCTTCAATGATTCACCCCCTCCCGTCAGGGCCGGCGTAGCCGACAAAGCGCGCCGGCCCTTTATGCATACACACTTCTCGGCGGCTCGCCTCTCCCGCATTCTGTCCGGTGAGGGGGAGTGCTGTCTCCCGTCCTCTTTTCACGTGGACAAGCCCTTCTGTCCGGAAGCGGCCTGCGTCTCTCTCACCATCTACCACGACCCCCTGACCGACGTCTGGCGCCGAGACCTCTGGCTCTGGTTCCCAATCCTCTCCACCAGTCTCTGCCCGACCGAGCGGCCGTTCCCTCTTCCCTACCCACCGCACATCAAGGCGCGTGAAATCCCCTGCCGTTCGTGCGTCCTCTCACTGCACCCACTCGCAACACCCAACCACGTTCGCTTCCGCGTGCGCGCACGCATGCCGCTCACCTACCACACGCGAGACACCAGCTTCATGCTCAAGAACCAGGACACCCCCTGCTTCCAGCCACACCCCGCGGATCCCGGCATCATTTTCTCCCGAATGGAACTCGCCCCATGTCCCGATCAGAACTCACCATCAAGATCTCCTACGACTCCCTCACCCTCAACATGAACACGGAGTGCTTCCACACGCACCTCAAGAACCTCACGGCCTCACCTCACACGACACGCGACCTTGTCGCAAAAGAAGTATTGACGTTCGTGGACGTCACTCGCCGTTTCATCGACATCGAAATGGCCGGCTCCCGAGTGCGCTCGGACGTCCTCGCGATCCTCGCCGGCATCCTCCCGAATCTGCTGTTGGCCGCTGCCACCAACTTCCTGAAGGACGAGGGACCTACTGGAGACCCGCTCAGTGTCGAGCCCGACAAGTTCCTGAAGCTCCTGAAGAACACCGCCGAGGCCCTGCCGACCGAAGCCTCAGACAGGTGCGACGTCTCTTACCGCCAACAGGTCACTGAAAAGCCTGAAAGCCGGAAAAAGAACCCCTCTCCTCCGGAGGACTCTGGCTTCTCTGAATGAGCGAGCGCACCTGCTCCTCGGTGACCGCGTTCTGCCTGAAAGCATCCCTGTCCCGCGACGTCCCCACTTCCTCTGAGAAGGCGCCCTGTCTCAGGTTGGGTACCCGTCCCTCCAGCATCTTCGCGTACTGCCACCGCACCTCCGGAGGCACGTAGTTCAGCACCCGCTCCGACCGCACTCTGGACTTCGACTCCAGAAACGACCTCACCTGCTCCTTGCTCACCGTCAGCGGCACGCCCTTGAACTTCCGGCTGAACTCCTTCCTGATTTCGTCCGCCCGTCCAGGATCGTTCCCCGCCAGCGCATCCAGATACTTCTTCCTGTATCCCAGAATGACATCCCGCTGTTTCACCAGATACCCATCCAGTTGCCCCTGATTCTGCCACCGCCCCATGTCCACCCCGAGCCCTCTCAGCACGAGATCCGTCGGGCTCCGGTATCCGATGAACGTCCCATCCTCCTTGTACACGGGCACCTCGCCGGTCGGCAGACGCTGACCATAATCGGCATACGTCTTCTGCACCATGCCCGGCACGCCCGCAATCGGACCATCCAGCTCCGGCGCCACACTCAGCGCCTTCTGCAGGGCCATCCCCCCAGGCACCGCCCTGGCCAGCGCTCCGGCAACCATCTGATAATCCTGACCCATCACCCCGCGCGCCAGATCAATAGGCACACTCACCACAGGCGGGAGGGGGACAACAGCCCCTTCGCCATCGCGTGCGATGCGGGACCCCCCAACCACGTCGAACACGCTGGATGCAAACAGCCCGCTGCTGAGATCCGCGCCGATCGTGTGCTTCCCCACCTCATACACCAGCGCGCTCATGCCCATGCCCCTGAGCATGGTGCGTGCGAGCCCCTCTCCGTACGTCTGTTCGCCGGCAAGAGGAAACGTCCTAAACGCACCCACCGTCGTCCTGATGGGAAACGTCAGGAACTGACGGAACAGGGGCATGTTGAACGGCGCCCTCAGAAACAAACCGGGCGTGTTCGCATCGTTCTGTCCAAAACTCACCTGCATCTGAAATCGCTCAGCGTCCGAGATGAAGTGCGGTTTGGCCAGCAGCATCTGATCCGTAACCTGCGC
>ERZ650311.358-NODE-358-length-29749-cov-10.540951_pt1 | contig 29749 bp, 30 predicted proteins | sample MGYA00376247_ERZ650311 | MGnify/ENA primary metagenome ERZ650311 (study PRJEB26733, sample SAMN07839324) | wastewater metagenome | biome: small river; feature: stream; material: water | place: USA: North Carolina | collected 2016-07-28 ...
ACCCCCGTCCAAAGCCTAGAAACCTGTACTTCTACGTGCGTAGTTTCACTATTGTTTTACTCGACCCCGGTCATAGCGTGAAGCAACCTAACCGACGGGCCCAGCCTGAGCAAAAGTCCCGAGCAGCCCTAAGGCGTAACTACTCAGCAAGATTTCTAAATGACGCCAGAATCCCCTACGAAATCAAAAGAGGTCTGACGGACTTCGGGCTCGCTAGCGCTTAGGCAGCGAGGGCAAAGTCAGCGCGATTTGCATCAGCACTTATATTTTGCAGCGGACATTTACGAGTTGACGCTACATTCTCGGCACGCTTCTCCAAGCATCAATAGACACTGTCGAAACCGATCATCCCCATATTTAGTTACCAATCTCGATCGCTCGAGAGTTCAAGGATACGACAACATACAGACATTTAGGCTGTGAGTTTGCGGTGAAGCGCTACCAGTCTTTGCCCTTGGTGGACATCGCACGCGCTGCCTCACGGGTATCTTGCTGCTCGCGCAGAGTCTGGCGCTTGTCGTACTCTTTTTTACCCTTGGCCAATGCAATCTCGACCTTGGCCCGACCGTCCTTGAAATACAGACTTAGCGGGACCAGCGTGTAGCCGCTCTCCTTGATTTCTCTACCAAGCTTCAGGATCTCCTGCTTATTCAGCAGCAGTTTGCGCTTGCGGCGGGTCAAGTGATTTGTCCAGTTACCCTGCGAATACTCGGGGATGTGAACGTTTTCCAACCAAGCCTCACCGAAGTCGATGCTTGCGAAGCCGTCCACCAGGGATGCGCGACCAGCACGCAACGCCTTCACCTCGGTGCCGGTGAGAACCAATCCGGCCTCGTAGACATCTTCGATGTGATAGTCGTGGCGCGCTTTACGGTTGGTGGCCACAACCTTCTGACCACGTTCTCTTGGCACGATTCACTCCTGATAATCAGCCCAACTCGGGCTAGCAGGTCAGTTTACCAAACGGCTAGATCTTGAGGTAGCGACGAATAGCTGCACCCGAGGCCACGGCCGACAACAAGATTCCCACGCCGATTAGAACGGGGGCCACAATCGCAGCCTTGTCGACACCGACGAAGCTGGTGAAAGGAAGGGCCTGCGAGAGGTAACCCTGCACGAAGAACTGAACCACAGCGAAGACCGCGCCGCTGGCCAGGAGACTTCCGATGGTGGCGGCAACCACGCCCTCCAGGATGAACGGTAACTGGATTGTGAAGTTGGAAGCACCCACCAGACGCATGATGCCTAACTCTCGGCGACGTGAAAGCGCGCTGAGGCGAATAGTGGTGGAAATCAACAGCGTTGCCGAGAGCAGCATGAGAACAGCGACACCGATGGCGGCCAAACTGGCGGCATTCAGAATGCTGAAAATCTGGTCTAGGTAGGAGCGCTGGTCGCGCACCTCTTCAACGCCGGGAACACCGTTGAAACTCTGAGTGATGATCGCGCTCTGGTTCGGGTCTTTTAGCTTCACCCAGTAGGTCTCATTCAATTGGGCGCCGGTCACGTACTTGGCAATCGACTGGCCCTTGAATTGGGCCTGGAAATTTTCGTAAGCCTTCTGGTGATCCTCGAAGTAATAACGCGAGATGTAGGGCTTGAGCAGCTCGCTATTCAGCTTCTCCTTGACCGATACCTTTACGTCTTCACTAGCCTCCCCCTGTGGGCAGGCGGCGCTCGGGCTGGTGTCGGTGCACAGGTACACGGCTACCTGAGCGCGCTCGTACCAGTAGTTCTTCATCTGTCCGATCTGAAACTGCAACAGCAGCGCCGTTCCAACAAAGGTAAGCGAAACCAGAGTCACCAGAACGATGGAAATAACCATCGAGACGTTACGACGAAGGCCCTGAGCGACCTCGCTAAAAATGAACCCGAGGCGCATTAGTTGGCCTCTTCTTCCCAAAGGTTTGAAACTACCGGCGCCTGAGCCGGCTGCTCACTGAAAGCATCTGTCTTGTCCACCGAGACATACCCCGACTCACGAACATCTGAAATGATCTTCCCCTGGCTCAGCACGATGACTCGCTTCTGAAGGCGGTCCACGATGCCACGGTCGTGAGTCGCCATCACCACGGTGGTTCCCGCCGCGTTGATGCGTTCGATCAGTCGCATGATTTCTTCGCTGGTAGCCGGGTCTAAGTTTCCGGTTGGCTCATCGGCCAGCAGAATCGCTGGTTTATTCACGATGGCTCGGGCCAACGCCACGCGCTGCTGCTCGCCGCCGGAAAGCTCGGTGGGCAGGTTGCCTGCCTTGTGCCCCAACCCGACCATGTCCAAAACGTCTGGGACGGCGGTTTCGATGAAGGCTCGGCTCTTGCCGATAACTTCCAAACTGAAGGCCACGTTCTGTGCAACTGTCTTGTTTGGCAGAAGCCTGAAGTCTTGAAACACCATGCCCATTTTGCGACGGAAGTATGGCACCCGTCTGCCGGGGATGCGGCGCAGATTCTCACCGAGCACGAAAACTGAGCCGCGTGACGGCACATCCTCGCGAAGAATCAAACGCATGAGGGAAGATTTACCGCTACCCGAAGCACCCACCAGAAATACAAAGTCTCCTTTGTCGATTTCTAGGGTGACGTCATCCAAGGCAGGGCGGTTGGCTCCGCGGTAATGCTTGGTGACGTTTTCGATGCGAATCATGGTGGCTTCAGCCTAACTTTTGCCAGCGTGATTGCTGGGTTGGCACACCGAGCGGGTTAGTTGGACTTGCGCCAGCGGATTCCTGCGGTGATAAATCCATCCAAGTCGCCATCGAAGACGGCGTCAGGGTTGTTCACTTCAAACTCGGTGCGAAGATCTTTCACCATCTGGTACGGGGCAAGTACGTACGAGCGCATCTGGTCACCCCAGGATGCAGTAGCGTCACCCGCAAGCTGCTTTTTCTGCGCTTCTTCTTCGCGGCGGCGAAGCTCGAGCAGGCGACTCTGAAGCACACGCATCGCCGAAGCCTTGTTCTGAGGCTGGCTCTTCTCGTTCTGGCAAGAAACAACAATGCCAGTGGGCAAGTGAGTGATTCTTACCGCCGAATCGGTGGTGTTGACCGACTGGCCACCGGGACCCGAGGAACGGAAGACGTCGACACGAATGTCGTTGTCGGGGATTTCGATTGCGTCTGTCTGTTCAATCACTGGGACGACTTCCACAGCTGCGAACGAAGTCTGGCGCTTGCCAGCCGAGTTGAAGGGGCTCATGCGAACCAATCGGTGGGTTCCCGCCTCGACCGATAGATTGCCAAACGCGAATGGCGCATCAACTTCGAAGGTGGCGCTCTTGATGCCAGCACCTTCTGCGTAGGAGATATCCATCACATTCGCCTTGTAACCGTGCTTCTCGGCATAGCGAAGATACATTCGCATCAGCATCTCGGCGAAGTCGGTGGCATCGTCGCCGCCAGCGCCCGCGCGAATGGTTATGACCGCACTGCGCTCGTCGTATTCGCCGTTGAGGAGTGTCTGCACTTCGAGATCAGAGACAACGCGTTCTAGCTCGGCCAGTTCCTTCTTGACCTCGGCTTGGACGCCGGCGTCTTGCTCCGAGTTGGCCATCTCTACCAGAACGTCCATGTCATCTATTCGAGCGATCGCATCTTGGACGCGCTTGAGCTGCGCCTGCTTGTGACTGAGAGCGCTGGTGACTTGCTGAGCTTTCGCTGTGTCATCCCAGAGATTTGGTGCGGCCGCCTGCTCTTCGAGAACGGTGATTTCCGAGCGCAATTTTGGAAGATTGACCACGGTGCTCACGCTCTCCATGGTCTTTCTTAGCGCTTTGATTTCCGCGGAGATGTCTAGGTCAGCCATTTGTTCTAGTTTAACGTCAGCAAGCCGCCTGCCTTTCGAATGGCCCTCAGCGGTTGCCTTAGGCTTGACCTGTGAGTGACTCCGGATTCAGAAAACGCGACCTTGTTGTTCCGGTTTTCATTCCCTCAATCCTCTTTTCCGCCGGTGAAGGCGCAATCATTCCGGTCCTGCCTACCGCAGCGCAACAGCTGGGTGCATCGCTGCCGGTCGCGGGTTTCATCGCGGGTCTGACGATGCTCGGCACGGTCCTCTTTGACATCCCGGCTGCCCGTTTGGTTCGCCGGTTTGGCGAGCGAACGGCGATGCTAGCCGCATCCCTAATCGCAGCCGCCGCTCTGGTTTTGGCCATGTTGGCTCAGAACCTGTGGCAGCTCGGCGCCGGTGCGCTAATTGCCGGTGCCATGATCTCGGCTTTCGGTCTGGCGCGACACTCCTACATGGCGGAGCAGGTTCCCCTGCAGCAGCGGGCCAGGGCCCTCTCACTATTGGGCGGAATGTTCCGGGCTGGCGGATTCCTCGGCCCGATGATTGGCGCTGCGATTGTGTTCCAGTTTGGAGTTCCAGCCGTTTATTTGGCAGGTGCGGTGCTTTGCCTAGGTTCCACGATCGTGCTGTTCAGCACGCCCAAGGAAACCGCCCACCGAGAATTGAACCTGCAGCAGTTCACGGCACTGGCAATCGCGAAACGCGAATGGAAGAAACTGGCAACCGTTGGGGCTTCCGCGTCCATTTTGGCTGTGATGCGTACCGTGCGTCAGGTTGGGTTACCGCTTTGGGGAATCTTCATCGGGATGCACCCGGGTACCGTTTCGCTCTTCATCGGAATCGCCGGATTCCTCGATCTAATGCTCTTCTACAGCAGCGGGCAGATCATGGATCGGTGGGGTCGTCGTTGGGCTCTCATTCCCACTTTGATTGGGATGGCAATCGCTCACGTGCTTTTGACCACCGCTCACGACGAAACATCATTCCTTTGGGTCGCAATCGCGATGAGCCTCGCCAACGCACTGGGTTCAGGGATTGTGCTTACCATCGGCGCCGACTTAGCCCCTGCTGACGCCCGGTCCGAGTTCCTGGGAGCCTATCGATTGCTGGTGGATTCTGGAGCAGCCCTGAGTCCGGTACTGCTGAGTTTGTTGACGGTTGCAATCACGCTTCCCGGCGCGATGTTTGCGTTCGCCGGAGTTAGCCTGGTCGGCGCTTGGCTTGGTTGGCGCTGGTTGCCTAAGTTCAACATCAAGTAATCGGCATGGCAGTGCTGGCGACACAGACCTCGGTGCCAGGCCCATGCGGAAGTAGATAGAACTTATTAGGCTGACAGAGCCGCACCGTCACCCGATTCTGCGCTCCGACGCTAGCCGACACTAGCCACTCGCCTCGGTTGCTGCCGAGGATTTGCAGCGCTTCGGCCGCAAATTCGCTGACGTCTCTGGCTGGGTTACGGACCTGCGCTTCGGCCGCGGCGAGCGCCACCGCATCAGCCACTCCATTCAATCTGCGCTGCTGTGCCAGCCCCGAGGTTGCCGTGACTGCAATCAAACCTCCGAGAACCAGCAGAGCCGTTCCAAATAGAAACAGCGGCAGAGCCGATCCTTGATCGCTGTGGATACTTAGCTTTGGTTGCTTCATCGATAAATCAGCATCCTGGCAGCCTCGCTGTGGTTGTTCACGACCACCGAAGCAACCGCAACTTCGCCCAGCCGGGATGGGTATTGACTCAGAGTCAACGACACCGAGGCGGACTGCGTTAAGGCTTGACCCCGGAAATCATTAGCCAAAGCGGTTTCCAAGCGACCAAACTCTTCGGGTGGCACCCGCTGAGCGACGACCACCCTTACGGCATGTCGGGCAAGCTGCTGAGCCTGCATCTCCGAACGCTGTTCACCGAGTAGCTGTAAACCCAAACCAACAACCGCTATCGGGACCAGCATGCCGAACACTAGAAGCTCGAGTGCGACGCTACCGCAATCGGATTCACGCCGGAGCTCACCCAATTTCATTTAGGGCCTTCGCGCTCTGAGTCACCGGGATTAGACCAAAACCTAGGTACGGACTGCTTACGCTCACGGTCATTATCTGGCGGGTTCGCCCGTTGAATTGGTCCTCGGTGGTTGCAACTTGAAAATCAAGATTGCCCGCCAGCCCCTTCAAAAGGGATTGAGCCTTCTCCTTGGCGGACGCCGGAGTGCCGCCGTATGCGGCTGCGATACCAGCACCCTCGCTGGCGACGTCGAGCGCCGCATTTGCAAGGTAGCCCGCCCAGAGCACCTGGAACGCAAGAATCAGGAGTAGCACTCCTGGCACACCAAACGCCAAGAACTCGACCACCGCCGAGCCGCGATCGCCTCTGGTGCGCCCCTGCCGCATGCGATCAGAAGCTGGCAACTTTGCTCATCGCTTGGTTAAAGACCTGGCTTAGCGCGGGCACCGCCAACCCCCAGAGGACGACGACGAGAGCCGCGGTCATCAGAGTGATCAACACCCAGCCCGGTACATCCCCGCGGTCACTTGCTAGGAAGTCTTGATTCTTGGCCATTTTCTTTCCTTTCTAGAAACCAAGCTGCAACAGTTGCAAACTTGGAAAAACTGCGAATGCGATTGTCACCGGCAGGATCATGAAAACCAGCGGAATCAACATCTTGAGTTCGTTTCGCCCGGCGGCGCGCAGCTGGGCATTCTTCAACTGAGAACGAGCTGCCGAGGCAAGTAAATGCAATTGCCCCGCCAGCGGGGTTCCCCGCCTCAGCGAAAGCAGGACCTTCGAGACAAACTCAGAAACCAGCTGCGAACTCGCCTCCTCGGCGAACTGGGTAAGCGCGGCATCAATTGACTCACCGAGTCGAAGGCGGATTGCGACCCGAGTCAGCTCGTCAGCAACTCTCCCCCGCCCCTTGGCGTGGTTCACCAAGACCGAATAGAGGTTTTCGGCATTTTGCAGCCGAGCAGCCATGAGCTCTAGGTGCTGCGGCAGTTCCAGTAGGTATGGGTCCAATGCCACGGACTTTGCGCCAACCCTGACACGGGATGCGGTGCCTGCACCCAGCGTGACTTCGAGACCGAGTCTCCGGCTCAAACGGCTAGGCGACATCGGTCAGCACCCTTTTAGACCTTGGCAAGCGGCTGGCGGCGATAATCAGGGCGTATGCAACTAGGCAGAGGACCAGCCCGCAAAGCAATAGCGCAAGGCCACCCGGTGAGGCATAGAAAGCTTTGGCCTCGGGCCGAGCAGACAGGAACCAGACGATCAGCCAGGGCGCCACCAGTCCCAACTTGGCTGTGCCAGTAACCCAACCCTGCTTTGCCTCCAACTCGGCCTCCAAAGCCCCTTGGGTTCGAATCACTTCGCTCAGCCGATTTAGATTTGACACCAGCCCTTCACCCCCGCGGCGCAGGCTTACCTGGAGAAGCTGAACCAGCTGATCTCCGAACGCGACGCCTAGGTCTCGCTGAAGCCAACTGAGCGAATGTTCGAGCGGGATACCGATTGACTGCTGAGAGGCAAGCTCTGCCAGAGTCTTTCGGAGAGCCTTTGGGCCGTGGTCGGCCTGTGAAACTAGGGCATCTCCAAGGTCTTGCCCGCTTGCCACACTAGCCGCCAGCGCCTCAATGACTTCGGGAAGCGCAGCGACCAAACTCGCAGCACGTTGCCGTTCTCGCAGCTTTAACACCTCCAGGACACCGGCAGCACACAGAGCCGCAGCGGCTATCCCCATTCCGTAAATACCCGTGGCCTTAAGCACCGAGAGCGCTACCCCAAGGATTAGGGCGCCAGCCGCCAGATTTACTTTCCAAACTGGGAAGTGGCCGAGGCCCGCAGCCTCGTATAACTGGCGCATCATTGAAGGTTCACCGGCGTGAGTCGCGGGCGACCGTCATCACCGGTCGCAATCTCGGCGATTTCGGTAACCCGCCGTTTGCCATTGCCCAAATGGACACAATGGACCACTAGATTGACCGCGGTTGAAACCGTATTCAAAACAAACTCGGCCGAAATGTTGGGGCCAGCCAACAGGGGTAAAGTGCAGAGTTTGGTGATTGCACCCTGGGCGTTGTTGGCATGGATAGTGCAGGCGCCGGTCACCCCAGAATTCATTGCAATCAGCAGGTCCAGAGCTTCCGCCTCGCGGACTTCCCCTACTACCAAGAGTTCGGGGCGCATACGAAGCGCCTCTTTCACTAGGCGCCGCAATGGGATCTCGCCCTTGCCCTCCAAGTTTGGCTGGCGCGCTTGCATCGGAACCCAGTCCTTCAGGCTCACCCGCAACTCAAAGGTCTCCTCACAGGAGACCAGTCGAGTTTCCTCTGGCAGTTCCGAAATCAAGGCACCGAGCAGGGTGGTCTTCCCAGAATGGGTGGCACCTGAAATGAGCACGTTTGCCCCGGCTTGGAATTTGCCACTCAGGTAATCGGCCTGCGAAGGGCTGAGGGTCTGACTTTCGACCAAATCCCGCAGCCTGAGAATTTTTGGAGGAAACTTTCGGATGTTTACGCTCCAGTTGGTGGCAGTTACGTCTGGGATAACAACATGGAGTCGCGATCCGTCAGGAAGGACTGCGTCCGCAAATGGCAACGAGGAATCAATTCGGCGCCCGGTATCGCGAAGCATTCGCAAAATCAGGGTCCGCAGTGTCTCGGTGGATAAATCGACGCTAACCCGACGGACCTGTCCTTCGCGGGCCAAGTAGATTTCGTTGGGGCGGTTGATCCAAATTTCTTCGATTAGCGGATCGTCCAAAAACACCTGCAATGGCCCAAAGCCGAATAGTTGACTCTTGACCTCTTCCTTTAGAACGGATTCCTTGGGCCCCAGCATGCCCTCTAACGCGAATTGGTCTAGCGCGGCATCTATAGCCGCACCGTCGACCTCGCCAGACTTGCTGCTCAGTGCATTTTGCCTGACTGAATGTGAAATCTGATCGATTAGCGACAATGCTGTTGACCCTCTCTGGTTTGGGAGGTCTGGTGATGCGACCGTCTCCGATTAGAGGGTGCCAAAAGGTAGCTGGGAGCGGCGAAAGTTTTCCACAGCATTCGGTAGAATGTTTAGGTTGCGGGAGTGGCGAAATGGCAGACGCGCTGGATTTAGGTTCCTGTGCCGCAAGGCGTGTGGGTTCAAGTCCCACCTTCCGCACCAAGAAAAAGAGAGGTCCGAAAGGGCCTCTCTTTTGCTTTAACTTGGCTTTAGTTGAGGTTCTTCAGGGCGTATTCAATTGCGGCCCCAGCATCCACGATGCCAATGCCACAGCCAAGATCCTTGGAAGCAGTGCTGCAGAAAGTTCCCGTTGCCCATGGCCTAGCCGTTGACTTTAGGGTCAACCAAATCTGGTCCGGGGTGATGTTTGGCTTCACCGAATAGAGCAATGCAGCGATTCCCGTGACCACAGGTGCGGCCATGCTGGTTCCCTCCGCGCCTTCATAAATCGGTTCACCAATTGAGGTGGTTCCATCGTTGAGCGTGCTCCAGATTTGTCCCTGGGTTTCCGGCGGTGAATCGCCACGGTTTTGCTCGTCACCACCGGGAGCCGAGATGTCGACTCCTTGACCGAAGTTCGAGTAATAGGCACGATCGCCATCGAACCCCGTAGCGCCCACGTTGATGGTGGGATAGCAGTTACCCGGGTAGGAGTAGAAAGCCTGAGTGTTGTCGTTACCGGCAGCCGTAATGACCATGATGTTGGCATCATGCAGGGCTTGCATCACGCTGGCCGTGCCAGTGTCACACTGGGCGTAGCTGCGATTGCCTAGCGACAGGTTGACTACCTGGGCCGGGTGGAGATTCTTTGGAACCCCAGGGACATCCTTGCCGGCAGCCCAGTTGAGCGCGGCCATTAGGTCCGCCGCAGTTCCACCTCGGCTACCAAGCGCTCGCACCTCCAAAAGCTTCACTCCCGGTGCAACACCAACGACACCGATGTTGTTAGCAGCAGCAGCGATGATGCCTGACACGTGGGTGCCGTGCCACTCGTTATCGGCGTTTGGGTCGGTAGGGTTTGGATCCCAACCGTCGCCGTCAGCCGAACCATTTGCGTTGCTGACGAAGTCGTAGCCGTAGGTGCTGCCATCCAGGTTTTTCCAAACCTGCCCATCCAGGTCCGGGTGTGGGGTGATTCCAGAATCGACTACCGCGACCGTGATGTTGCTAGCTCCGCGAGTGTGCTGCCATGCGGCTTCGACGTTGACACCATTCTTCGAATTGAGGTGCCATTGCAGTTTGTACATCGGATCGGCGACTGCAAAGCCCGACACCGAGGCGCTAGCGCCACGCTTGTTTTCGGAGCGCACCTTCACCGCGTAAGTAACCCCCGGCACCAGATTCTTGAATGTACAGCTGGCTCCCGACGTGCTGCAGATTACATCCGCTTGCCCGGCCGCTGTTGCAGTGGCCACATAGGTAACGGGCAGTCCACCGGAGTCCGCAACAGACAGAAGCTCCCAAGTGACGACCGGAGAATCACTGGTTATTGCGGGACCGTTGAAATTTGGCGGCAGCGGAACGGTGGTTGGGACCGCACTCGCCCAAGCTGAATAGGCGCCAGTCTTCGTGGTCTTTCCATTCGAAGTGGTTGCCGCAACCCTGATGTAAACATGGTTACCGGCAACTAGGCCACTGCTGAGAATTGCTGTGTTGACCTTTGGACCGTAGGTGGTGGGAAGGTCTTGGTAGGTGACGCCGGCGTCCAAAGAAGCCTGCAATTTGTATCCGGTCAGCTTGAAACCAAAGAGATTCTTGGGTGCCTTCCAGGAAACCTGGACCTGCGGAGTCGCCGGGGTTTTGCTATTGAAAGCGTCCTTGAGCGAGACGCTCTGCGCAGCGGTGGCTCCATGGAAAGTGACAGCAGCTGGACTTCCGGTGACACTGCGATTGGACGCCACAGGTGCGCTCGCTGCCGCAGCGATGAACTGGTTGACTGCGACAGAAGTGACTCCCGGCTGCTTGGCCATGACTCGGACAGCTTTTTCAGCAATCACCGAGTCAACCGGGCCCGCGAAGTTCAGCACGTGCCAGCCTGCGCCAAGTGCGCGCTGGGTGCCCAGTGAGATGCCGGTTGCGGCAACCGCATCCTGACCCCGAAGGGTACCAAACCAACCATTTGCCTCGAAGCCGTGCTGGAAGTGAACCAGAAGTCCAACCGCTGCTCCATCTACAGGAGTCGATTTGTAGCTCCCCTGAGCAGCGCTAGCCGGAACAGCGAAACTGAATGCCCCCAGAACCGATACAACCGCTAGGGCTAGGGCACGGATTGACCGTTTTTGCAACATCACAAGTCTGAGATTAAAGGAAAAGATCATTCGGGGCCCCCAGGTTCAGCGTCTCAAAGCATTTTCACAGGAAGCTGGCACTACAAACTGCGCTGCAACAGCACGGTGCCAAGCCAACGGCCAAACTTGAAACCCACTTTGCCCAGGTGTCCTTGATGCTTGAATCCCATGCTCTCGTGGAGCTGGATCGAAGACTCGGCACCTTTGTCCGAGACAACCGCGACGATTTCTTTCACACCGGAGGCTCGCGATTTGTCGATCAACTCGGTCATCAACTTGGTCCCAATGCGTTTACCGATTGCCGACGGGCGCAGGTAAATGCTGTCCTCCACCGTGCGCTTGAAGGCTGCCTTTTGACGCCACGGCGCTACGTAGGCAAAACCAAGAACGTAGCCACTCTCGCTCACAGCCACCAAGAACGGCAGCTGCAGGCCCTGAATCCAGCGAAACTTTTCAATCCAGTCATTCAGACCCATTGCCTCTAGATCGAAGGTGACCACCGAGTTCTGAATGTAGTAGTTGTAGATTTCCATGACCGCGGCCATGTCGGTCTCATAGGCGCCACGGATAGTCACCTCACCCGATGTCTGAGCCGGCGCCGCCTTAGCCTTGCGTGCCAGACGCCAGCGGGTCTCGGAATCAAGGGCCACGTTTTCTCCAAATACTTCGCAGAGGCAGACGCTCTACTGCAACCAATTTATCTCGCTCAGGCCGCGTTCCCGAAGCACCGAGTTAATTGCACTGAATGGCTTGCTGCCAAAGAATCCGCGCCTAGCCGAAAGCGGGCTGGGATGAACACCTTCGACTATCGAGACTCGCTGGCCGGCAGCTAAGAGGTCGAGCTCCAAAGTCTCCTTGAGCAGCTGTGCCTGCGAACCCCAGAGGACCAACGCCGTGAAAGGGTTGGCCGCAAGGAGGTGCCTTACCGCCGCATCCGTGAAGGCATCCCAACCCAGCTTGAAATGGGCCCCGGGTTGCCCAATCAAGGTTGTTAGGTGGCGATTGAGTAGCAGCACTCCTTGGTCCTGCCAGCCGGAAAGATCACAACGAGGGCCCGCCACCGCTTGCTCGAAATCGAATAACCCGGGTGCATCCGCACCGCCTAGCTCGAACACAACTCCTAGGTCAGCTTGCAACTCCTGAAAGATATTGCGAAGGCTCGGCGGTAATGGCGGTTCAGAAACCGCAAAGGCCCTGCCGACGGCTACGGCCTCGGTGGGATAGGGGTCCTGCCCAATGATTACGACTTTTGTGGTCGAAGGGTCGCCGGAAAAAGCAGCCATCACGATGTCGCTGGTTGGGGATAGATTGGGCAAGTGGGCAACCTGCGATTCCAGGTCATGCAGCAGAGGTTCCTGATCGGCCAGAGCGGCCTGCCAGGCTGGGTGCATTTGTTGGAACCACATACCTGCCAGAATAACCAGTAGCACCCACCGAGGACTGATCAGTCAGCCACTCGGTGGATCAAAAGGTAATGGAGCCAAGAATGCGTTTAGTCGAAGAGGCAAAGCAGCTGCAACCGGGGCTAGTGAAACTGCGCCGCGAACTCCATCAAATCCCGGAATTTGGCCTGGACCTGCCCCAAACACTTCAAACGGTGTTGCGCGAGGTCGATGGCCTCGGTGAGGTCCGGTCTGAGCCGGAAATCTCTTGCGCGACCGTTCTGATCCGCGGTGCCCAGACTGGTCCAACCGTGTTGCTTCGTGCGGACATGGATGCTCTTGCGGTTGTTGAGGACACGGGTTTAGATTTCGCCAGTAAGAACGGCTACATGCATGCCTGTGGGCACGATCTACACATGGCAATCGGGGTCGGAGCAGCGCGGCTAGTTCACGCTCACCGAGAGCAACTTAGGGGCAACGTCCTGATGTTCTTCCAAAGCGGCGAAGAGGGCCACGGTGGAGCAGACCGCATGATCGAACGCGGCATGCACCTTGACTCGGGCGAACTTCCCAAGGCAGCCTTTGGTATTCACGTTTTTTCATTCGGTAAATCAGGTGTCTTCGCCACCAAACCAGGCCCCATGATGGCCAGCGCTGGCGACATGCTGGTGCGCTTCAAGGGTAAGGCCGGGCATGGAAGCATGCCTTGGACCGGCAAAGATTCCATCACCCCGATGATCCAGGCAATCAACTCGATCCAGCACCTAACCACCAAGTCCTTTAGCGCATTCGACCAAGTGATTGTTAACGTCGGTTGGATTCGCGCTGGGGACACCCACACCACAAATGTGATGCCCGAAGAGGCGGCCTTCGGCGCCACGATTCGCACCTTCTCGGTGGACCACTTCCACCGAATTCGCGCCGAGTTAAAGCAACTGATGGAGTCCGTCGCGTCGGCTTTCGGTGTGCAGGTCGAGGTTGAGTTCACGCCGTCCTCCAAGGTGGTCATCAATGACCCAGCCGCTGTCGAGCAGGTTCGCAAGACCGTGACCGAAAACTTCGGTGCGGAGAGATTCGAATACATGCCCGACCCGATAACCGGCGGAGAGGACTTTTCCTCGATTTTGGAACTGATTCCGGGCTCCTTTATCTTCCTGGCTGCGGGGCATCCGGACATTGCGCCAGAACACTGGCAAAGTAATCACTCCAACCGGGCGGTTTATGACGAGAGCGTTATTTCAGACGGTGCCGCCCTGCTGGCTCAGCTTGCCTTCGACGTGCTGGCATAATTCTTAGGTAGCCCATTCGGGCGAACCAAGGAAACCATGGAATTTCAGAGCCCTGAAGACTCGCTGCCGTCGGGATTTATCACCGACGAGATGAGTCGCCAAATCGCCGGACGGCCACCCGCCTCCGGTGCTTGGCGCGACGGCGACCCTGCCGGGGATAGAGAATTCGCGCCAATAGCGGGACTCAAGCTGGAAAGCGGCAAGGAACTGGGTGTGTTCCGCATCGCCTATGAATCCTGGGGAACGCTAAACGAGGACTCGTCGAACGCAGTTCTGGTCCTGCACGCTCTCACGGGCGATTCCCATGTAATCGGAAACGCTTCCAAGGCCCACCCAACCGAGGGTTGGTGGAATGGAATCATCGGTCCAGGCTTGGCAATCGACACAGACAAATTCTTCGTGGTTGCACCAAACATGCTGGGCGGCTGCCAGGGCTCCACTGGTCCATCTTCGATGGACTCCAAGGGCACCGAGTACGCCTCGAAGTTCCCTTTCCTAACCATTCGTGATCAGGTACGCGCCCAGAAGGCTTTCTCCGATTCGATTGGCATCACCCACTGGCATGCCATCATCGGTGGCTCGATGGGCGGAATGCAGTCGCTGGAGTGGGGTGTCATGTACCCAGATTCCATGACTAATCTGGCCGTGATTGCGGCTCCACCGGTATCGACAGCCGACCAGATTGCACTGAACTGCGTCCAGATTGAGGCGATCAAGACCGACCCAGCTTTCAAGGATGGGCACTACTACGAGGCCCGTGCCGGCCAGGGTCCGCACCGCGGTCTAGCTTTGGCGCGCCGCATGGCGTTGCTGAACTATCGCTCCCCTAGCGAACTCAATGACCGCTTCGAACGCACCTGGCAGTCCTCGGTGAACCCACTCGGTGGCGGCGGAAAGTTTGCTGTCGAGTCCTACCTGGATTTCCACGGCAATAAGTTCACGCGCCGATTCGATGCCAACTCGTATATCACGCTGGTCAACGCCATGAACTCGCACGATGTGACTCGCGATCGCGGCACAATGAAGCAGGCGCTGAGCGCAATCAAGGCGAGAACACTGGTTGCGGGCATCGATTCCGACCGCCTGTTCCCAATCAGCGGCCAGGCTCAGATTGCCGAAAACCTCAGCTGCCCGATGGTCGGAGGCGGTCTTCAGACCATCCCATCGGAGTTCGGCCACGACGGGTTCCTGATTGAAAAGGACCTAGTTGGTCCGCTGCTTACGCAGCTGCTGGAGAACTAATTCGGTCAGGCGCGTGTTGGTGAACACCAACAGAGCGATTGCCCCCAGATTTCGCGCACCCAGCACAGCGGTTGCGAACTGATCACCCGATAGCAGTTGCCCGTAGAGCAGCGGATAGACCAGGCCGGTCAGAGCCATAATCCCACCGAGCCACATCAACACAACCCGCCAGTTCTGGATGCGCAGGACGATGCCCAGCACCGCGGGAACAATCAACCACCCGTAATACTGCGGCGAACCTACTTTGTTGAAGACGATCATGTCGAGCACACCGGTCAGCACAGTCCAAGTGAAAACTTCGTTTCTGAGAGGAGTGGTTTCGTGGGTGACGCCACGAAGTGCCAGCCAACCGAGCACCAGTGTGATCCCCAATGCCAGATAAAAAACCGGGCCCAAAAGATCGGCGATCACTTGGGTTAGCGGGCCTTTCACCTGAAAGGTTTGCAATTGCTGCGAGTAATAGATCCCAAAGCCCTGATTCTTGGCGATGGAACCCCACAACCAGGGAGTCGCCCACGGAGACTCAATTTGGATTCCCCGCCCTGTCTGCTGGGTGACAAACGAGAACAAGTTTTGAAAGCCGCCCATAACAAGGCCCGCAATCGCAATAATCAGCCCGGTTCCGATGCCCCAGATTGCTGCGGCTTTGCGTCGCCTTGCTTGGGTGAGCGCGGCAGCGAGCAACATGACTGGCCAAACTTTTATCCAGGTGACGATCGCAAACCAAACACTCGCAGCGGTCTCTCGCTTCTTAACCCACAGGATTACACCCACAATCGCCAAAGCCACCGAGATTGTGTCGAGACGAGAGATGGAAACGGGACCGAGAAGCAGCTGCGCAAAAAACCAGAACCAAACAGCCTGGACTTTGGCGGCGTCGTAATCGGTGCGCCAGAAAAGTAGACAAGCGGCCACCGCAACATCGATTGCCGCCGCCATCAGCAGCCACGAAGTTTGATAATCCGCTATTGCCAGCCAGTGCGGCAGAAACATGAAGATAAGGTCTGGGAACGGGTAGACCCACGGTTGATTGATTCCCAGCAGCGAATGGCTCTGAAGCATCTGACCGACCCAGGGCAGATAGGCAAAGTTGATGTCGCCCATCGGGAATGCTGGGTTTTTCAGTCCGTACCAAGCAAGCCAGATGTGCCCGGCGGCGAAAACCGCCAGCACCAGCCAACGATTCATCAATCGGCCCAGAAACCGCTCGATCATCGCGCAAACCGCCGTTTGATTGCCACCGGCACGGCGGCCGCCACTGCCGACGCTGCCACTGCACCTGCTTCAGCAGCGATATCGGCTGCGGCCGAGTGAAGTTCTACCGCAAGTCGAGCGATGTCGAGCCAGTTGACGGCCGCGACCTCGGGGTTTTGGGCAGCAATTCCGCCCAGCAAACCCGCCAAGACATCTCCGGTGCCAGCGGTAGCCAGCCAAGGTGAGTTTGGGCCAATCCTGACATGCTCGCCATTCGGGGCAACCACAAGGGTGGAAGAGCCCTTCAGCAACACTGTGTGGCCGGCCAGGTCAGCCGCCATTGCTGCAGCCTCGGCGGCAAACTCTGGATCATCAAGTTGCTCGGGATGCCAGACACGAATCGGGTTCAGGCGGTTCAGCAACCGGCAAAGTTCACCCTGGTGCGGCACCAAAATGTGATTGGCATCGGCAGCAAACTCGGTGGCACCAACCAAGTCCAGCGCTCCGGCGTCGATTACTGCAACCTGCGCCTTTGCGAGTACCGTCTTGACATTGGTGAGTTGGGCCTGCGCCGAGGCAGGTACCCCCGACCCGACCACCCAGGCTTGAGCAGGCGCACCGGGGGTCTCTGCAACCACAACTTCGGGGTGACTCAGCAGAACCAGTTCTGCCACTCGCCTGGGGCCGACATAACGAACAAAACCCGGGCTGGTCGCCTGCGCACCGGAAATGCCGAGTAGAGCGGCGCCAGGATATTCATCCGAACCGGTTACAAAGCCAACGGTCCCCCGAGTGTACTTATCGTCACTCGCGGTGGGGACTGGTAACAGCAATCCCAGCTCGTTGGCATCCATGCTTCCAAGTTAGGCTATTGATGTCCCGACGCGGGGGCGATTCGCCGGCCAAATGCCAGGAGCTGCAGATGTCGAAGTTGTTTACCCCCATCAAGATTCGGTCGCAAGAATTCCGAAACCGCGTCTGGATTGCCCCGATGTGCATGTATTCCTGCGACGACCGAGACGGCGTTGTTGGCGGTTTCCATGCTGCTCACCACACCAAATTTGCGCTAGGTGGGGCTGGGCTCATCATTGCCGAGGCGACCGGTGTTACTCCAGAAGGCCGCATCAGCCCGTGGTGCCCAGGAATCTGGAACCAGCAGCAGGTAATGGCGTGGAAGGTGGTCGTAGACCAGGTGCACGCCCTCGGTGGCAAGATTGCCATCCAGTTGGCGCACGCTGGTCGCAAAGGCAGCACCAATCGCGGCTGGCCTGGCTACGAACCGGGTACCGTGTCTCTGGCGGATGGTGGTTGGCAGACCATTTCCAGCACCGATCAGGCCTTCACCGGCTACGAAGCCCCTCGACGCTTAGAGACGGAAGAGATTCCGGGCCTGGTGCAGAAATTTGCGGAAGCCGCAGCAAATGCAGTTGAAGCAGGCTTCGACGCAGTCGAGATTCACGCAGCCCACGGCTATTTGCTTCACCAGTTCCTGTCTCCACTTAGCAACGATCGGGATGACCGCTACGGCGGTAACCTCGAGAACCGAGCCCGCTTCCTGATCGAGGTTGTGGCGGCAGTCAGGCGCGTTGTCGGCGCACATTACCCAGTGCTGTTGCGCATCAGTGCAACCGACTGGCACCCCGATGGATTCAGCCCGGAGGAAGCTGCTCAGGTTCTGAAGTGGGCAGGCGAAGCAGGGGCAGATTTATTGGATGTCTCCAGCGGAGGCCTGGTAACGGGTGTCGAGATTCCGGTGGGTCCGGGATACCAGATTCCGCTAGCGGAATACATCGCGGAACACAATGGCGAGCCCGTCGCGGGTGTAGGCCTAATCACCACCGGCACTCAGGCAGAGAGTATTTTGCAAGAGGGTCAGCTGTCGGTGATTCTTATTGGTCGAGCCGCTCTACGTGACCCATTCTGGCCAGCCCGGGCCGCTGCAGAACTGGGTGAGACTATGGCCTACTGGCCACCGCAGTACGTGCGCGGCTGGTTCCCAAACTAACGGCGGGTGGCGTCCTGAACCTCGCCGACCAACTCTTCCAAGATGTCCTCGAGGAAGATCACTCCCAGAACAGTTCCGTCATCGGCAACCGCCTTGGCTAGGTGCTGCCCTCCGCGGCGCATCGATGCCAACGCATCTTCCAGCTCGGTGCCGGTTGAAAGGTTGATCAGGCTGCGGACGCGCTTAGTCGGGAAAGGGCTGTGGTACTCGTCGTCATCAAGATCCAGCACGTCCTTGATATGCAGGTAGCCCTCAATCTCGCCATCCGCAAAGAGGGGGTAGCGGCTAAATCCGTGTTTCGCGACAGCGGCTTCGACGGCTGCCGGCGTCACCGTGATATCAAAAGAAATGAGTCGGTCGAAGCTGACGACGATGTCTTTGACTTGCTTCTCGGTGAACTCAAAAGTGTTGCTGATTGCGCCCGAGGTATCGCTCAAGACGCCCTCGCGGGTCGAATGCTCCACGATGTCTTCAACCTGATCCAAGGTGTACTCGGTGTGAGCCGAGTCACGCGGCACCACTCCAAATGCCCGCAAGAGGAGGTTCGCGACCGCATTCATGGTCCAGACGATTGGACGAAGCACCATGGCAAGGCCGTAAAGTGCAGGGACCAAAACCAGCGCAATGCGCTCCGGCACAGCAAATGTGATCTGCTTCGGGATCAACTCACCGAGGATCACGTGCAGCGAGGAAACCACGACCAATGCCACAACCAGAGTGACTATTTCGGTGGTTGCAGCCGGAAGACCCCAGGCCTCGAGCGGAACGCTGAGCAGGGTGTGAATCGAAGGCTCAGCAACCAACAGGATGGCGAGCGAAAATACCGTTACACCGATCTGGCTGGTTGCCAACATGATTGGAACACGTTCCATGGCCTTGATCGTGATCTTTGCCGGACGCGACCCCGCTTCGGCGCGCGGTTCGATTTGGGCGCGACGAGCCGAAATTAGGGCAAACTCAGCCGCTACGAAGAATGCGTTACCCACCAGCATCAGCAGGAACCAGAGCAGACCCAACCACGCCTCAGCCATTGCTCTCACCTGCCTGAGGTACTGCTTCCGGTGTGAAGCGAACGCGGTCTACGCGCCTGCCATCCATGCGATCCACTCGAAGCGTGCCGCCATCAATCTGCAACTCATCGCCCGCCGCGGGGATCTTGCCCAGAGCCGACATCAGGTAACCGCCCACGGTTTCGTAAGCTCCGTGTTCGGGAATCTTGATCGCCAGTTCGCGGAGCTCATCGGGCCGCAGCATTCCGGGGAATATCACGCTGCCGCCAACTCCGCGGCGAATACCCACTCGGTGGCGGTCATGTTCGTCGGCTAGCTCGCCAACAAGTTCTTCAACCAGGTCCTCCAGAGTCGCAAGACCTGCGGTTCCGCCATACTCGTCAACCACGATTGCCAACTGCAGCCCCTTGGAACGAAGCAAACCCATGAGAGATTCCAGCGGCATCGTCTCTGGCACGCGCTCCGCCTCGACGGCTATTGCCGAAACCGGGACCTCGGCGCGCTTCTCGCGGGGCACCGCAGCGGCCTGTTTAACGTGGGCGACGCCGATGACGTCATCACTCGAGCCGTCGATCACAGGGAAGCGACTGTGACCGGTCTGATTGCAGAGTTCGATAACGCGAGCGACGGACTCGTCACGGTCAATGACGTGCATGCGAGGACGCGGGGTCATGATGTCTGCAGCCATGAGCTGGTTGAGAGTAAGAGTCTTGGTGATTAGGGTCGCCGTTTGTTGATCCAGCGCACCCAGGCTGGCGGCACGGCGAACCAGCGATGCCAGTTCATCGGCGGTTCGACTGCTTGATAACTCTTCGCGTGGCTCAATTCCCAAGGCGCGCACCGAGGCATTACCGATGACCATCAAACCGGAAATCATCCAGTTGAATAACCAGGTAAAGCCCAGCTGGAACGGAATCACAAACCTATTGACACCAACGGGGTTGGTGAGAGCCAGCTTTTTCGGGATCAGTTCACCAAAAAGCGATGAAAACAGAGTTGCCAGGACCATGGTCAAGACCGCCGCGGTTCCGCTGGCCGCTCCCTCGCTGAGACCTAGTGACTTTAGGCCGGGACTAAGCAGCTCATCCAGGGCTGGTTCGGCAATGAAGCCGGTGAGCATTGTGGTGATAGTGATTCCCAGCTGGGCCCCGGACAGGTGCCTGCGAGTTTCTTTGAGTGCCTTAATCGAGTTAGATAAGCCGCGCTCACCGCGATCACGCCTGGCCTCGAGCTCGTTGCGTTCAAGGTTTACCAGCGAGAATTCCGAGGCTACAAAGAGCGCAGAACCAATAGTCAGGACGACACCAACTGCAAGCATGAGCCACTGTTGCATCAGCGTTGCCCGTCAGCCACTAAAAGGCGATAACTATGGTCGTCCATTTCACTTTCCAGCATAGCCCCGAACACTGCCTCGCTGGCCAGAATCTCGGTGGCTTTGTGCCAAAAATAAGCCTGAGAACTTGGGGCTTAGCGGCAATCTCATCCCTATTCAGGAGTAGGCTTTAAGACGCTATTGAATGGACAATGCGGGATTTAGAGGTGAACTCTTGTCGACTGAAAACGGTCACGGGGAAAACGAATTCGGAGCCAACGAATGGCTCGTCGAAGAAATGTACGAGCAGTACAAAAAAGACCCAAACTCAGTTGACGCTTCCTGGGTAGCAACCCTGCAGCGATACGAGCAGCACCTGGCAACTCGTGCAGCCGCTAGCTCTTCAGCAGCAGCCCAGACTCCCCCAGTTGCCGCCGCAGCTGCTGTGACCGCAGTCTCGACAGAGACCGGCGCATCCCCAGTTCTCGTGGCCAAGACCACTCGCGTTGAGGCCAAGTCGGCCCCAATCCCGGCTCAGGCTCCAGCCACCAGCAGCATCGCAGTTGTCGAGGGCGAAGCCGAAGACCAGGTGACCGTGCTCAAGGGCATGCCAAAGGCGCTTGCAGCCAACATGGATGCTTCGCTTGCAGTTCCTACTGCCACCAGCGTTCGCACCATCCCAGCCAAGTTGATGATCGACAACCGCATCGTGATCAACAGCCACCTTTCGCGCACCCGCGGTGGCAAGATTTCCTTCACCCACATCATCGGATACGCGCTGGTTCGTGCCCTAAAGGAATTCCCAAGCCAGAACGTCTACTACGCCGAGGTCGACGGCAAGCCGGCCATGATTCAGCCGGCGCACATCAACCTGGGCCTGGCGATCGACATTCCAAAGCCTGACGGCACCCGTGCACTTCTGGTGCCAAACATCAAGCGCGCTGAGCGTCTGAACTTCGCCGAGTACCTCAATGCTTACGAGGACATGGTCAAGCGCGCACGCAAGAACGAACTGACTGCCAGCGACTTCGCTGGCACCACCATCTCCCTGACCAACCCAGGCGGTATCGGCACTGTCCACTCGGTGCCACGTCTGATGCAGGGCGCCGGCTCCATCATCGGCGCCGGAGCGTTGGAGTACCCAGCAGAGTTCCAGGGCATGACCGAGTCCCAGGCCGCAAAGCTTGGCATCAGCAAGACCATCACCCTGACCAGCACCTATGACCACCGAGTCATTCAGGGTGCCGGCAGCGGCGAGTTCCTGAAGAAGGTTCACGAGCTACTGCTGGGCCAGCGCGGTTTCTACGACGAAATCTTCAGCGACCTGCGAATCCCTTACGAGCCAGTGCGCTGGACCAACGACTTCGAGAGCGACGAGAGCGACGACCGCAGCAAGGCTGCTCGAATTCAGAAGCTGATTGAGGCTTACCGTACCTCGGGTCACCTGATGGCCGACATCGACCCGCTGGAGTACAAGCAGCGCAGCCACGAGGACCTGGACATTCTGAACCACGGGCTGAGCCTTTGGGATCTGGACCGTAGCTACAAGACCGGCGGATTTGGCGGCAAGCCAAAGATGCTGTTCCGCGACATCTACAAGATTTTGCGCGATTCCTACTGCCGCACCGTTGGCGTGGAATACATGCACATTCAGGACCCGGTTCAGCGCAAGTGGTTCCAGGACAAGCTGGAGCACCCTTACACCAAGCCAAGCCACGACGAGCAGCTTCACATCCTCGAGAAGCTCAACGAGGCAGAGGCCTTCGAGACCTTCCTGCAGACCAAGTTTGTTGGCCAGAAGCGCTTCTCCCTAGAGGGTGGTGAATCGACCATCCCATTCCTTGACGAACTGCTCCAGCAGGCCGCAAACACCGGCATGTCCGAGGTTGCCATTGGTATGGCTCACCGAGGCCGCCTAAACGTACTCACCAACGTGGCCGGCAAGACCTTCGGTCAGGTCTTCCGCGAGTTTGAAGGCAACTTCGACACCTCGACCGTTCAGGGTTCCGGTGACGTCAAGTACCACCTGGGCACCGAAGGTACCTTCACCAGCACCCAGGGCAACAACGTTGCCGTTTCGCTGGCCGCAAACCCAAGCCACCTCGAAGCAGTGAACCCGGTTCTTGAGGGAATCGTTCGTGCCAAGCTGGATCGCCTGGGCCAGAACGCCTACAAGGGTGAGTTTGCCGTGATGCCCGTTTTGGTCCACGGTGACGCCGCATTCGCTGGTCAAGGCGTGGTTCCAGAGACTCTCAACATGTGGAATCTCCGTGGTTACCGCACCGGCGGAACCGTTCACCTGGTTATCAACAATCAGGTTGGTTTCACCACTCCCCCATCGGAGAGCCGCTCCACCACCTACAGCACTGACATCGCCAAGGGCATTCAGGCTCCTATCTTCCACGTGAACGGTGATGACCCTGAAGCCGTGGTCCGAGTGGCACAGCTCGCCTTCGAGTTCCGCCAGGAATTCAAGAAGGACGTTGTAGTCGACCTGGTTTGCTACCGCCGTCGCGGTCACAACGAGGGCGACGACCCATCGATGACCAACCCGCTGATGTACAACCTGATCGAGCAGAAGCGCTCGGTCCGCACCCTCTACATGGAGAGCCTGGTTGGCCGCGGTGACATCACTCAGGAAGAGTTTGACGCTGTAAACGCCCGCTTCCAGGCCAAGTTGGAGAACACCTTCAACGAGGTTCACGAGGCGATGAGCAAGCCGGCCGAACTACAGCCACGTCCGGCCGGAATCGGTACCACCGCCAGCGACCACCCAGTTGTCAGCCGCGCCACCGCGATTACCAAGCAGGTCGTTGAACTCATCGGTGAGGCACACAACAACGTCCCACCAGGCTTCAATGTTCACCCGAAGCTGCAACAGCTTCTTGCGAAGCGCGTCGAAATGTCGCGCGACGGCGGAATCGACTGGGGTTATGGCGAGCTGCTCGCCCTCGGCTCGCTGCTTCTGGAAGGCAAGCCAGTTCGTCTGGCCGGCCAGGACTCGCGTCGCGGCACCTTCGTCCAGCGTCACGCCGTATTCCACGACCGCATCAACGGCCAGGAGTGGATGCCACTGCGCAACCTCTCGGAGGACCAGGCGAAGTTCTGGATCTACGACTCGCTCCTGAGCGAGTACGCCGCTATGGGATTCGAGTACGGCTACTCGGTGGAGAACAAAGACGCTTTGGTCATGTGGGAAGCTCAGTTTGGTGATTTTGCCAACGGAGCCCAGACCATCATCGACGAGTTCATCAGCAGCGCCGAGCAAAAGTGGGGCCAGACCAGCGGTCTGGTGCTGCTACTGCCTCACGGCTACGAGGGTCAGGGTCCTGACCACTCGAGCGCCCGTATCGAGCGTTACCTGCAGCTTTGCGCCCAGAACAACATGACCGTGGCACAGCCTTCCACTCCGGCATCGCACTTCCACCTGCTGCGTCAGCAGGCGTATATGGAGCACAAGCGACCTCTGGTTGTCTTTGCACCGAAGTCGATGCTGCGCCTGAAGGCAGCATCCAGCCCGGTTGAGGACTTCACGAACGGAACCTTCCGTCCGGTGATTACCGACGAGCAGGGACTGAACCCTGCCGAGGTGACCAAGGTGCTGTTCTGCTCGGGCAAGGTCTACTGGGATCTGCTTGCAGAGAGCCAGAAGCGCGGCCAGCGCAACACCGCAATCGTGCGTGTGGAGCAGCTGTACCCAACCCCGGTAGACGAGATCAAGGCCGCCTACGAGCAGTATCCGAATGCGGAACTGGTCTGGGTGCAGGACGAGCCGGCCAACCAGGGTCCTTGGACCTACATCGGCCTCTTCCTGCCGAAGTACATGGACGGCCAGGTCGCAAAGCTTGTGTCTCGCCCTGCATCGGCATCCCCTGCCGCCGGTAGCGCCAAGACCCACGCAGCTGAACAGGCCGACCTGATCGCTCGCGCGTTCGCCTAGACCGAAGGAAACCGGTGACCCGCAAAGATATTCGAATCGTCATTCTGGGCGACTCGACTATCAGCGCCACCGGTGACCCTCGCGGAATGGGTTGGGTCGGTCGCGTCACCGCCAAGACACCGAGCAACATCCCGAAGGTTGAGATCTATTCGCTTCCGGTTCCGGACGAGACCAGCGGTCGCCTAGCGGAGCGCTGGAAAGACGAGGTAAACCGTCGTTTCAGCCCAGATACCGACAATCGCTTGGTGATTGCACTAAACAATCTAGACCCGGCCAGCGGAATCAGCATCAGCCGCAGCCGACTAAACGTCGCGACAATTCTGGACGAGTGCAAACGTGCCAACATCGGCACTTTCCTGGTGGGCCCGCTACCAAGTCACAACCCAGAACTCAACCGCGACATCGAGCACCTAGCCAGCGGGTATGAGGATGTCGCGAGCCGTCGCGGCATTACGTTCGTTGACTGCTTCCGCCCGCTGGTGAACCACGAGGGCTGGAACAAGGAAATTGAAGCCTCGGATCACAATCTTCCGGGGCAAGTGGGATACGGACTCATCGCCTGGTTGGTGCTCAACCGCGGCTGGTATGAGTGGCTGGAGCTTGAGGCTCCTGAGGCCTAGACCTCGTAGCTGCCGTGGTTCTCTTCCAGAACCTCACGAATCTTGAACAGGATACGGTCGGCTAACTCCTGAGGCGGGGCCTCGGTGCAAGATCGCTGAATCACCTGATTGAACATGACTTCGAAGTCGTAGTCACTCTCGCAACTGTCGCAATTGGCAAGATGCACGGTGATGTCGGCCATCTCCTGCTCCGACAGTTCCTGCTGCAGGAACTCGTGCACGTGCTTCTTGGTTTCTTGGCAATCGATTTCAGACATGGTTACTTATCCCCCTTGTCGGTTGATACGTCATAGCCCTCTTCAAGGGCATAGTCGGTGAGCGCTTCTCGCAGCGCCTTTTTTCCGCGATGCAAACGGGACATCACGGTTCCCACCGGAGTGCCCATGTTTGCGGCAATCTCGGCATAAGGCAAGCCCAGAACCACGGCCTGCAAAACTACTTCTTTGAACTCGGCTGGCAGTGCGTCGAGCGCCTTGACTATCGATTCGGCCGGCAGGTTATCCAGCGCTTCAGCCTCCGCCGACTGGCTGGAACGGATAGTCAGCGACTCTGCGCCACCGACCTGCCAGTCCTCTAACTCGTCAATCGAGCCACGCGACTTGTCGCGGTTGGACTTCTCCAGGTTGTTCAGGTTGGTGTTCTTCATAATGGTCAGCAGCCAAGCCTTCAGGTTGGTTCCCTGCTGAAACTGCCCCCACGATCGGAAAGCCTTGATGTAGGTTTCCTGAACCAGATCTTGGGCATCTTCTTCGCTCTTGGCCAGGCGTCTCGCCATTCCAAGCAAAAGCGGCATGAGGACAAGCGTCTGCTCCTCGAACTCTCGCATTTGAGCGGGAGTGGCCATGCCTTTTCGTTCATTCATCGGTTGCGAGTCTACCGCCGGGGGCTTCTCGGTGAAGGATTCTGCAGCACGACTCATCGTCATACTCATGCGCGGACCTTTCATGCAACATAGTGCGTGGTAATTTTGAAACCAATGTCGCAAGCAAATCATTCCTCCCAGGCCGTGCAACCTTGGAAAGCACCGAGGGCGTCCCGCGCACTCGCTGCAACCGTGCCTCTGCCAGGCTCGAAGTCGCTCACCAACCGCGAGTTGGTGCTTTCGGCCTTGGCGGCCGAAGAGACCTTGCTGACCGCTCCCCTGCATTCTCGCGACAGCAAGCTAATGATTGAGGCACTGCAGTCGCTTGGCGTCAAAATCGAACAGAATGCAAACGGCGACCTACTGGTGTCCCCCAAGCCGCTCACCGGCCCTGCCGTGATCGACTGCGGTCTGGCGGGCACAGTCATGCGATTCGTGCCGCCACTGGCCGCGCTTGCCTCAGGCGAAGTTCGCTTTGATGGAGATGCGGCTGCCCGCCGCCGACCGATGCACACCACCATCGACAGTCTTCGCGCCTTGGGCGTCGAGGTTGATGACGCCGGCACCGGATCTTTGCCATTCACTTTGAAGTCGACCGGTTCGGTCCGGGGTGGCGAACTCACTATCGACGCCTCGGCCTCCAGCCAGTTCGTATCTGGCCTACTTTTGAGTGCGGCCCGTTTCGATGAGGGCATCACTCTTCGACACGAGGGCGAGCACCTTCCCAGTCTTCCTCACATCGAAATGACGCTGGATACTCTATCCAAGCGCGGCGTTCGGGTGTCAAACCCGGAACCGACCGTGTGGCGCGTAGAGCCTGGGCCAATCGCCGGCGGCGTGGTTGCCATCGAACCTGACCTCTCGAACGCCGGTCCCTTCCTGGCCGCCGCAATGGTGGCCGGTGGATCGGTGACAATTCCAGGCTGGCCTGATGTAACCACACAGGTGGGTGACGAGTTTGACGGCATTCTCCAGCAGATGGGTGCCAAGATAGTTCGCGATGACCGCGGCCTCACCATCACCGGTGACGGGAAAATTAAAGGCATCGAAATCGATCTTTCGATCGGTGGTGAGTTAGCGCCGGTAGTCGCCGCTCTTGCCGCGATCGCTGAAACCCCAAGTCGTATCTGGGGCATCGCGCACCTGCGCGGGCATGAAACCGACCGTCTCGCTGCATTGGCCACCGAGATCAACCGGATTGGCGGCGTTTGCCGCGAAACAGCAGACGGCCTCGAAATCGACCCGAGCGATAACCTACACGGGGCGCTCTGGCACAGCTACGAAGACCACCGGATGGCTACCGCTGGCGCCATAATCGGCCTGCGCGTCCCCGGTATCGAGGTAGAAGACATCGGCACCACCAGCAAGACGATGCCTAACTTCGCCGAGATGTGGCTGAACATGGTGGGGGCTCAGTAGTTGAGTTGGCTCTACGAACCCACGGACGGTGCTCACGACCTCGATGAGACCGACGTTAGGGTTCGCCCCAACCCCAAGGGCAACAAGCCGCGCACCAAGATTCGCCCGCAGCACGAAAGTGCCCCGCTGGGAATGGTCCTTGGCGTAGACCTAGGGCGCTATCGCATCCTTCTCACCGAGGAAGCCCGGATGGTGGATGCGACTCTGGCCAAGGAACTCCGGAAACAAGGCCCCGTTGTAGGTGACCGAGTCGCTCTTGCCGGAGACATCAGCGAGACCGTTGGAGCACTGGCTCGCATCGTCCGCATCGAGCCCCGAACCACACTGCTTCGTCGCAGCGCCGACGACACCGATCAGGTCGAGCGAGTGATTGTTGCTAACGCTCAGCAGATGATGATCGTGGTTGCTATTGCCAACCCCGAGCCCCGAACCCGACTCATCGACCGTTATGTGGCGGCGGCCTTTGACGCCGGCCTAAAGCCAATTCTGTGCATCACCAAGACCGACCTAGCCAATCCCGATGCGTTCATTTCGCACTTCGCCGGGCTGGATATCCCAGTGATTCTGAATCGCTCGGATGCTCCGAGCCTGCCAGCCATGCATGCCCTGCTTGATGGAAAAACGACTGTCGTGGTTGGTCACTCGGGGGTGGGTAAGAGCACTCTCGTTAACGCTCTGGTTCCTGGAGCGATGCTGGCAACGGGGCATGTTAACGCAGTCACCGGACGCGGTCGCCACACTTCCACGGCAGTGCGGGCAATTGCGTTGGATGGTGGGCTGGGCGCCACCGGATGGATCATTGACACCCCGGGCGTGCGCTCCTTCGGCCTTGGTCACGTCAACTTCGAAAACATGATCAAGAGTTTCGAGGACCTTTACCGAGTCATCGAGAAATGTCCACGAGGCTGCACCCACCAGGCTGATGCACCAGATTGCGAACTTGACGCGGCTGTTGCAGACCAGTCCCTGGGGCAACACGGCGCTGCACGTGTCGATTCGCTGCGAAGACTCATGGGCTCACTGCAGGACAAATCCGATTACTAGCGGCAATCGCCCAGCCCGCTGCGACTAAATTTGAACCATGAACGATTTCACGGCAGATCTTGCCCTGGCACAGGTGCTTGCCGATGCGGCCGACGAAATTTCATTGGCTCGATTCCGTGCGCTGGATCTGACCGTTGAGACCAAGCCAGACCGCTCCCCCGTGACCGACGCCGATCGCGCTGTGGAGCAGGCGCTGAAAGCCATTCTGGCAAGCCAACGCCCGACCGACGGGATCATCGGTGAGGAGTTTGGCACCAGCGGCAACGCTGACCGAAAGTGGATCATCGATCCGATTGACGGTACCGCAAACTACCTCCGTGGCGTTCCGGTTTGGGCAACCCTTATTGCACTCTCGATAGACCAGAGGCCGGTTCTAAGCGTGGTGTCGGCGCCAGCCCTGGGTCGCCGCTGGTGGGCAGCACCTGGCGTTGGTGCATTCACTCGCGATGTAGACGGTTCGGTCCGGGCAATCACCGTCAGCGGCATCAGTGAACTCGAGAACGCCTCGCTCAGTTACAACAACTTGCAACTCTGGGACAGCTACGGCTACCTAGACCAGCTGATGGCGATGAGCCGCCAGGTTTGGCGCACCAGAGCATACGGTGACTTCTTGTCCTACATGTATCTGGCCGAAGGGTCCGTTGACATCGTGGCCGAGCACGACCTCAAAATCTACGACATCGCAGCCCTGGTTCCAGTGGTAGAGCAGGCGGGTGGCCAGTTTGGTGCCATTGATGGCCCACTCACCGAGGAAACAACCTCGGTGCTGGCGACTAATGGGAAGCTCCAGAGCGCCAGCCAGAAAGTTTTCGCCAAGCAGGACTAGTTCTGCGGGAAACCTAGGTTGATTCCGCCATGGCTTGGATCTAACCAACGGCTGGTTATGGCCTTGCCGCGAGTGAAGAAATGTACTCCCTCATCACCGTGCGCCTTGGTGTCACCGAAGAGGGAGTTCTTCCAACCGCCGAAAGAGTAGAAAGCGACGGGCACCGGTATCGGAACGTTGATGCCGATCATTCCCACTTGAATCTCATTCTGGAATCGGCGAGCAGCACCACCGTCATTGGTGAAAATTGCAGTTCCGTTGCCAAAGGCACCGCTGTTGATAAGTTCAACGCCGGCCTCGTAACTTGGGACTCGAACCACAGAGAGTACCGGTCCGAATATTTCTTCAGTGTAGACCCGGCTGGTTATTGGAACATGATCCAAAAGGGTTGGACCCAGCCAAAAACCGGCTTCATCACCGTCATACTGAGCGGCGCGACCGTCCACGACTACTGTTGCACCATCAGCCGCGGCAAGGTCGATGTAACTGGAAACTCGATCGCGGTGTTCGCGGGTCACCAGAGGTCCCATGTCACATCCTCGGC
>ERZ650311.359-NODE-359-length-29744-cov-17.654350_pt1 | contig 29744 bp, 34 predicted proteins | sample MGYA00376247_ERZ650311 | MGnify/ENA primary metagenome ERZ650311 (study PRJEB26733, sample SAMN07839324) | wastewater metagenome | biome: small river; feature: stream; material: water | place: USA: North Carolina | collected 2016-07-28 ...
GAAGACACTCTTTCCCTACACGACGCTCTTCCGATCTCAGCCTCTTGTGCGGCCGCAGGTTTTGCGATAGGGGGTCAAAATGGGCGCCAGGGGGCCTAAAAAGCGCCCCACAGCGCTCGCCGCCTTGCATGGGAACCCGAGCAAGAGAAGGCTGCCAACGAACGAGCCACAAGGCCAGGGCGACCTCTGGGCGCCGCCTGGTTGGTTCGACGACGACCAGCGAGCTCAGTGGGATTACGCCGTCGAGCACGCCCCGCCGGGGCTCCTGACCGGCACAGACCGCGAGACCCTGGCAATTTGGTGCGTCGCCTGCGTCGAGTACGCCAGAGCGGTGAAGACCGTACGCGCTGAAGGCCAGATCGTTGAGACGACGAACGGCAACGCCATCCAGCACCCCGCGCTCGGGATCATGAACAAGCAGGCTCTGGTGATGCTCAAGGCCGGCGCCGAGATGGGCTTCTCGCCATCAGCGCGCGCCTCGCTCGGAACGCGGGCGATCGAGCATTGGGAACCGATCGAGGGCGGGATGGGCCGATCGAGGAGCAGCGAACTTGCCGCGTACCTCGAGGAAAAGCCCGACAATCTCAATTGACGAAACAACCGCTTGGGCGCGCTCGGTCCTGGCCGGCGAGGTGGTGGCCTGCGAGTTGGTCAAGCTGGCCTGCAAGCGTCACCTGCGGGATCTGGAGGAGGGCGGCAGCCGGGGGCTGATCTGGCGGCCGGACGCGGCGCAATTCCGCATCGGCTTCTATCCGCGCTTCCTGCGGCACTCGAAGGGCGAGTGGGCGCGCAAGCCGGTCGAGCTGTCGCCCTGGCAGAAGTTCATCGTCGGCAGCGTCTACGGCTGGAAGCGGGCCGATGGGACGCGGCGCTTTCGGTACGTCTACCAAGAGGTCGCGCGCAAGAACGGGAAGAGCACCATGCTGGCCGGCGTCGGCCTCGACATGCTGGTCTGCGACGGCGAGCCCGGCGCCGAGGTCTACGCGGCGGCGACCAAGAAGGACCAAGCGCGCATCATCTTCGAGGAAGCGAAGCGCATGGTGGGCTCGTCGCCCGCCCTGTCGAACGCTCTCAACAAGTTCAAGCTGAACATCAGCATCGACGCGACGGCCTCGAAGTTCGAGCCGCTGTCGTCCGACGAGAACACGCTCGACGGCCTCAATCCCCACTGCGTCCTGATCGACGAGCTGCATAAGCACAAGACCCGGGCTCTGCTCGATGTGATGGACACCGCGGTCGGCGCACGCCGCCAGCCGCTGATCTGGATCATCACCACGGCCGGCGATGACAACCCGGCGTCTGTCTACGCCAACGAACACGGCTACGCAGTCGATGTCCTTGAAGGAACGCTTGAGAACGACAGCGTGTTCGCTTTCGTGGCGACGATAGACAGTAAACCGCGCGACGAGGTATTGACGGGCATCAGCGCCCTGAGACATCTGGACGAAACATGCATTTGCGGCAATGTTCCTCCCACCCTGGTAAAGCAGTTTTTGTCGGAGGCTTGTGCCAACCATGCTACCGACGGTGGCGGAAAGAAAACGCGACTGGCAAATGTGCCAATCATCCCGATCGGCCCAATTACGCAAAAGGACTGTGTAAGTCCTGCTACAACAGATCCTCTCTCGTCGCCGACCCCGCTCGAAAAGAGCGAGCCTACGCCGCTGCCACCGAATGGGGTAGGGCTCACCCAGACCGACGTCGAGCAATCACCGCTAAACACCGGGCAAAGCCAGACTCAAAGCGAAAAGCGATCACCGCGCGACGACTGGCGAACTACGGAATCGCCGAAGCCGAATACAACGAACGCTATGCCCAACAGCAAGGGCGGTGCGGGATATGCGGGGAAAGATCCAGGGCTCTATGCGTGGATCACGAACACGGCACGAAAGTTGTTCGGGGACTTCTCTGCCGGAAATGCAATTCGGGAATTGGTTTTCTCGGAGACTCTGAGGAACATCTACTTCGCGCACTCGCCTACCTGCGCGGCACGCAAGGCGCAACTAAAGGATAACGGCCTTCTAGTCACCATCCCGGCCGACCGCTGGGACGATCCGGTGGCTTGGGCAAAGGCCAATCCGAACCTCGGCATATCGGTCAAGCTGGACGACCTGAAGCGCCAGGCGCTGAAGGCGAAGGGCTCGCCGTCGGCGCTGAACGCATTCAAGCGGTTGCGCCTGAATGTCCGCACATCTGACACCGACCGCGTCATCGACGCCGAGACATGGAACCAGAACTCGAGCGGGCGATGGGACCCTGACAAGCTGCCGCAGAAAATGCGGTGCTGGGGCGGCCTCGACCTGTCGAGCAAGATCGACATCACGGCCTGGGTGAAGCTGTTCGAGCCGGACGCGGCCGGCGTCATGAAGGTGGCCACGCGGTTCTGGATGCCGGCCGATACCATCGACCAGCGCTCGGATCGTGACCGGGCGCACTATCGGCAGTGGGTCAACGAAGGCTGGATCGAGCCCACGGTCGGCAACGTCATTGACCACGACGAAATCTATCGGGCGATCATCGCCGACAAGGACCGCTTCACGATCGAGAGCATGGCGTTCGACCCGTGGTCGAGCCAGCAGCTCGGCATCAAGTTGAACGGCGAGGGCGTCGAGGCATTCGAGTTCGTCCAGGGCATCCGCTCCTACACGGCGCCTACCAAGGAATTGCAGGCGCTGCTGGCGGCTCGCCGGCTCGACCACGGCGATAACCCCGTGCTCCGCTGGATGGCTGCGAACCTAGCGGTGCAGAGAGACAAGAACCTGAACGAGATGCCGCACAAGGCGCACTCGACCGGGCGCATCGACGGCATGACGGCGCTCATCATGGCGATCGGGCGGCAGATGCAGCCGGCTGAAGCAACCGGTTCAATCTACGACGACCCGTCGAACTGGGGTGAATCGGATGTGGCCATTCAGCCGTAACGAGCCCAGGGCGTGGGAGCGCATCCCGCCAACTTTTAGGAACTCGACAACGCTGGAGAACCCTGCGACTAGCCTTGCGAACCCGGCGGACTGGCTTCTCGACGCAATGGGCGCGGGTTCGTCCTGGGCTGGCCCGTCGATCAGCGAGACGTCGGCGATGCGCAATACCGCGGTCTTTCGGTCGGTTGCGCTGAAGTCCGGCGTGATTGCGAGTCTGCCGCTTCAGGTGTTCAAGCGCGGCCCCGGCGGTCGCGAACTTGCCGAAAGTCATCGTCTCTATCCGCTGCTGCACGGCGAGCCAAACGACTTGATGAGCGCCTTCATCTGGAAGGAATTCATTGTCGCCAACCTCATGCTGGCGGGCAACCACTACAGTGTCATCGAGTACGACAACGCGACGCGAGTTGTGTCGCTCCTGCCGGTGGCGCCGCAGCAAACGACCGTCGAGCGCGTCAATGGACGCAATCGCTACACGTTCCGGTTCAAGGACGGCCAAGAGATCCTAGATCAGGAAGACGTGGTGCACGTTCCTGGCATTGGCTTCGATGGCGTGAAGGGAATTTCGCCGATCCAGTGGGCGGGGCGGCAACCCGTCGGAACGGCCATGGCGCTGGAAGAGTTTGTCGGCCGCATGCACGCCAACTCGGCGCGGCCGTCGGGTGTCTTCAATGTGCCGAAGGGAATCACGAAGGAAGGTCTCGCGCGCCTGCGCGCCGAGTTCGATTCGCTCTACAGTGGCCTGCGCAACAGTGGAAAGACGGTTTTCGCGGACGCCGAGTCGACGTGGACGCCGATGCAGTTGACCATGGCGGACGCGCAGACGCTGGAGAGCCGTCGCTTTCAGGTCGCCGACATCGCGCGGCTGTTCGGCGTGCCGCCTCACATGATCGGAGAGACCGACAAGACGTCGAGTTGGGGAACCGGCGTCGAGCAGCAGACCATCGGCTTTCAAGTCTACAACCTCGAGCCGGAACTTTCCCGCATCGAGGGCGAGTTGAATCGGAAGCTCTTCGTGGCGCCGTACTACTGCGAATTCAATCGCGAGGCCTTGAGCGCGATGGACGCCAAGACGCAGTCCGAACTGTATGCCAGCGCCGTGATCAACGCCGGCATGACGCCGAACGAAATTCGCAAGAAGCGCAACCTGCCTAGCGTCGGGCCGGAGGGTGACAAGCTCTACGTTCAGGGCGCGGTCGTGCCGCTTGACCTGGCCGGCACTGTTCAGCAAGGCGCCGCCGCGCCAAAGCCGGCGGAAGCCGGCGGAAAGCAAGGAGAGCAGCAGCCATGAAATTTGCCACGAAGGACGCGGCCCGTGCCGCATGGCGCGAGCGGTTCAACAATCGCGCGCCGGCGAGCCGCGAGACCAAGAAGATCGAGGTCCGGGCGAAGTCCGATGGGGTGACGGAGATCTTGCTTCACGATGAGATCGGCTACTTCGGCATCACGTCGAAGGCCTTCGCTGAGGTCCTGGCTGGTGTCTCGACCCCGAAGATCACGGTGCGGGTCAACTCGCCTGGCGGCGACGTGTTCGACGGCATGGCGATCTACAATTCGCTGAAGTCCTACAAGGGCGACGTTTCGGTGGTCATCGAGGGAATCGCCGCTTCGGCCGCTTCCTACATCGCCATGGCCGGCAACACGATCTCCATCCATGAGAGCGCGATGATGATGATTCATCGCGCGTGGGGATTGGCGATCGGCAACGAGGCCGACATGACCGACATGGCCGCCACGCTTCGCAAGATCGACGGCCAGATCGCCGCGATCTACGCCAAGCAGTCAGGAAAGACCGTCGACGACATGCTCGCCCAGATGGCGGGCGAGAGCGACGGAACGTGGTTCACGGCAGCGGAGGCCGCAGCCGCCAACCTCGTCGACGAGGTCATCTCGGACGAGGACGAGGCCAAGAATGCTCTGAACGAGGCGGATGCGGCGCGTATCGCCGCGATGCGCCGCCGTCTCGCCCTTGCCGAGCGCGACTAGCCCGGCAAACCCATAGCGCGCGGGCTCCCGCACGCTGATCGAAGCCGCCTCCGGGCGGCTTTTTGTTTGTCTCAGTGAAAGGAGACACGTCATGCAGTCCAAGAAGATGCGGGAGCAGCGCGCCAAGCTGGTTGCTGACGCCCGTGCGATCGCCGACGCCGTCAAGGACGGTGAGACCATGTCGGCAGAAGACTCGGCGAAGTTCGACGCGATCATGGCCGAGGCCGACAAACTGAAGGTGGAGATCGACCGCATCGAGCGGCTGGAGAACACCGAGTCGCACCTCGGCCAGCGCCAGGAGCGCCGCGCCGGCCGCGAGACGATGTCGGAAGACGAGGCGAAGGCCCGCGCCGAGATCGAGAACCAGGCATTCAACCACTATGTGCGCTATGGCCTCTCCGGCATGCCGGAAGACCTTCGTGCCGTGGCCTTGCCGCGGTTCCAGGCGGCACAGGGCACCGGCAGCGACTCGGCCGGCGGCTACACCGTTCCGGAAGGCTTCTATGGCCAGATGGAAAGCGCGATGCTGGCCTTCGGCGGCATGCTCGAGGCGGCCTTCGTGTTCAGCACGTCGAGTGGCAATGACCTGCCGATCCCGACCGACAACGACACCTCAAACGAGGGCGCGATTATCGGCGAGAACCCGACGAGCGCCAGCGAGCAGGACGTGACGTTCGGCGCCGTGCGCCTCGGCGCGCACACATACACCTCGAAGATGGTGCGGGTGTCGAACCAGCTTCTGCAGGACTCGGCGTTCGACCTGAACGGCTTCCTCGCCGGCAAGCTCGGCATGCGCCTTGCCCGCATCCAGAACCGCCATTTCACGGTCGGCGATGGCGCCAGCAAGCCGCAGGGCGCCGTGAATGCCTCGACGCTCGGGGTCACCGCTGCTGCGACGGACGTCTCGATGGACAACCTCATCGAGCTCCACCACTCGGTTGACCCGGCCTATCGCTCGACGGCGCGCTTCATGTTCAACGACGCGACGCTGCTGGTACTGAAGAAGAAGAAGGATGGCCAGGGCCGCTGGTTGTGGCAGTCCGGTATCGCGGTCCGCGAGCCCGACACGATCGATGGCCGTCCGTACACGATCAACCAGCACATGGCGAGCATCGGGACCGGCGAGAAGTCGATCCTCTTTGGCGACTTCAGCAAGTACTACATCCGGCGCGTCGCCGGGACGATGGTGCTGCGCCTGACGGAGCGCTACGCCGAGTTGAACCAGACGGCGTTCGTGTCGTTCCAGCGCTGTGACGGCGGCCTGGTCGACGCTGGCACGCATCCCCTGAAGCACATCGCCCACGCCTAAGCGCAGGCCCAGGACCGCACGCCGACGGGCCGCCCGCCTGTCGGCGACACCCCTTCCACCTATCGACGACAGGAGCGCCAACCATGCGCAGCGACCTCCACAACAACATCTATCCGAAGACGCTGTTTCCGCCGCTCGCGGCGCAGACCAACAGCGACACTGCCCGCGTTTCGGCGATCATCGACACGGCCGGCTATGACGGCGTCGAACTGATCCTGATCAACGGCACCAACACCGACACCAACGCGACTTTCGCGGTGTTGGTCGAGGACGGTGACAGCTCGTCCCTGGCTGACAATGCCGCGGTGGACGACGCCTATCTGCTCGGCACGGAGGCCCTGGCGGGCTTCACGTTCACGCACGACACCCTGACTCGCAAGATCGGCTACATCGGCATCAAGCGCTACGTGCGCGTGACCGTAACGCCGTCGGGCAACAACTCAGGCGACTGGTTCATGGCCGGTGTTGCCATCCTTGGCTATCCGCGCTCCGCGCCGACTGCCAACCCGCCGACGTAAGTCGGCTGACCCGCTTCTCAACCTCCGAGCGCCTAGCGCTAGACGGCGGCCGGGTGACTTCCGGCCGGTCGGTCGCAGCAAAGGAGACCAGTCATGGCCGATGCCACCTACCAGCCGAAGACCTACCGCACGAATGGCGGCGACAAAATGGTCGTCGCGAGCGGCGGCGAACTCGATATCGAGAGCGGCGGTTCCTTCAAGATCGCCGGCGTTGCCGTCGGCGCCACCGCGGCCGAACTCAACGAGTACGTCCTGACGCTCGACATCGCCGATGGTTCCGCTGAGGCGGTCTACTATCTGGTGTGCCCACACGCCGGCAACATCACCTCCATTCAGACGGTGACTGACGGCGCGGTCTCAACGGCCGACATCACGATCACCGCCGCCATCGGCGCCACCGGCGTCACGAACGGCGTCGTCACGATCGCCACCTCCGGCTCTGCCGCGGGTGACGTCGACAGCGCCACGCCTACGGCCGCCAATGCGGTCACGGCGGGCCAAGCTGTCAATTTCACGGTGACGGGCGGCGGATCGGGCGGCTCGCCGCGAATCCACCTGGCCATGGTCATTTCGCGATAGGCCCGCGCCATGAGCTACGCCCAGCGCCTCACCAAGGAAGTGACGACGGACGGTAGCGGCGATGCCACTGCCTATGTCGATGTCGACTATGGGCTGCTGTCGCAGATCCGCTACGTGAAGAACAACTTCGACAACGGGTCGACGATCACCATCACCTGCGAGGCGACGGGCGAGACGCTGTGGGGTGAGACGGGCGTGAACGCGTCGACGACAAGAGCCCCGCGCCAAGCCACCCACAGCACCGCTGGCGCCGCCGCACTCTATGCCGGCGGCGGCTCAGCCGTGCTGGACAAGATCGCGATCGCCAAGGACCGCATCAAGATCGTCATCGCGAGCGGCGGCGCGTCCAAGGTCGGCACATTCCACTTCACGCTCGTCTGAGAGCCTCGCCCCATGTCCGCCAGCGCCGACCTGTTCGAAGTGACGGTGGCGGCGGGTGGCGCGAGCGCGCGTCGCATCACCACCACGGCCTACGTCGCGGCGATGATGTCGACCTCGCCCGGCGACGACGCGCTCAACAGCTACATCGACGAGGTGTCGGCCAAGGTCGCGCTGTACTGCGGTCTCGCCAACGACGGCGTCAACCCGCCGACCTTCGCGCGTGAGACCTGCCGGGCCACCTGGTATTCGACTTGCCACGACCGTGGCCAGAAGCTGCTGTTGCCGTGGCGCACGCCCGTCGCATCGATCACGTCCGTGGTCGAAGACGGCACGACCCTCGATGCTGCTGCATATAAGCTGCTTCCAGGCGCCATGCTGCTGCGCCTGTCGAGCGACGTACCGTCGTGCTGGTCAACCGGCAAGATCGTCGTCGTCTATGTCGTTGGTTGGGCCGATGCGCTTTCCGCCCACGCCCCGGCCGATCTGCAAGCCGCCGTTGCCGAGCAGGTCAAGTACCGCTCGATGCAAGTCGGCAAGGACTATTCGCTGCGCAGCGAGACAGTGCCCGACGTGATCTCGCAAACGTTCGCGGTCGCGGGCGGCGATTCCATCAGCAAAAACGGACTGCTCGTCCAGGTAGAGGCTGCGCTCGCACCCTACCGAAATATCGCTCTCTAGCACTTCCAAATCCGAAATCCCCGGCCCGCGATCCGGCCGGCCTCCGCGCGTCGTCCGCCAGCACGCGCCACGTGATCGCGCCTCCCATTCTGAAAGGACGACGCCATGAGTGCGAGCAACGCACTGGAGAACAATTTTCTCCTCCTGCTGTTCAATGCCACGACGTGGGCGAACATCGCCGTCAACGCGACATCGAGCCCGAACACTGCAATCTCGTATGCGCTGCACACCGCCGATCCTGGCGAGACTGGCAACCAGACGACCAGCGAGGCGGCGTACACGAACTACGCGCGCGTCGACGTCAACCGAAACAGCGGCGGCCACACCGTCACGGCGAACAGCGTCTCGCCCGCGGCGAACGTCGACTTCCCGGCGGGCGCCGGCGGTTCTGGGACGGCGACGTACTTCTCGCAGGGCAAGACCGGCGGCAGCACGACGGACATCCATGTGAGCGGTGCCGTTTCGCCGACTATCGCGATGGGTAACGGCGTCACGCCCCGCCTCAGCACCTCGACGGCGACCACGTGTGACTGAGTCAATGGGTCACGCCATTCGCTTGAACTGAAAAAGGACCAGTCATGGACGCTCCCAGCAAGACCGGCATTGTCGAGGCCACGGGCATCGCCTCGGTGTTTGGCGGCAAGAAGCGCAGCAAAGACATCGAGGCCGCGATGGGTGACGCCATCAAGGCTATCGAGGCCGAGTCGGACGCGATCTGGAGCGACCCCGCGCTCACGCCCGAACAGAAGCGCGAGCAGATCGCCGCCATCAACACGCCGGAGGCGAAGCGAGCCCGAATGCTCGCGGCGCGCGACGTCGTGAAGGAAGGCTACGCCGAGGCGGCACGCAAGAAGGCGGCCACGGACGAACTGCAGCGTGCTCGTGAAGCGCTCGCCGCGGCGGAGAAGGCCGCTACGGAGGCGGGTGTCGCGTCGTGAGCGCCGTTGCCGCAGTCGATCCGGCCGACCATGCGTCATCCTTCCTCCGGTGCATGCTGGAGCTCGACGTCTCCGGCATGCGCAAGCTTTACGCGCACACCCATCCACATCTCGAGAGCGGCAGTGACGCGATGGCGTTGGCCACGCTGCACTACGCGCGGACGCTGGCCGCCAACGTGCCGCTCAAACTGCGCCAGTACTCCCATCGCTGTCTCGTAGCCAATGGGCGGCCGTCTGGTCTGCCCGACCACCTGAAGCCCAAGGGCGAGCAGGTTCGTCCCCGTGTCGTGCCAGCGACGGGCTTCGCGATGATGTTCGGCTCGAAGATCCTGAAGCCGCTCATCCCGCTCGTCGAGACGAAGGTTCACGAGGTCATTCTCGACGCTTACGGCACCGACAAGGTGCACAAGATCGACCACGACAAGCTCCGCGCGGGCATGCTGGAGACGAAGGACGCCGAGATTCACAGCCTGGTCGGCAGCATCGCGGCGCTGAAGAAGTAGTTTTCCGCCAGTCGTCGAGGCGAGCGCATGACTGACATCACGCTCGTCGGCTACAGCGAGTCGCAGGCCGACACGATCTCGATGCCGGCGGGCATCGCGGCCAATGACATCGCGCTCCTGTTGGATTTCGCCACCAACGCCACGACGGCGCCGACGTCGGTCTACCCATCGGGTTTCACGCCCGCCGGCTCTTCGGCGAGTGATGTCTCTGGCGGCCTGGGGCTCCGCTACAACGTCTCTTACAAGGTCCTGACGGGTTCCGAAACGACGCTCACCGGCATGGACGACGACCAGGGCACCACGAAGGTGTTACTGGTGTATCGCAACGCCAGCAGTGGCAGTTGGACGACCGGTTCATTCAGTGCGGAAGCCTCTGCATCTGGTTCGGTCTCGCCGAAAACTATCACTGTCGGCACCGCGCCGCTCGTCGCCATCGGCGTGGTCGTTGGCCTTGGCGGCTATCGCCTCGGCATGGACCCGGCGCCGGGCGCGACGATCCAGTCAGCCGACAGCATTACCGAGGTCGGCTACACCATCTTCGATTCGTCGCCCGTCAACAGCACGGTCGACGCGACGGACAGCGCTCTGGCAATCGCCGGCCTCTACATCGGCGTCCTGCCGCCATCGGACGGTACTGCAGCGGTTAATTTCAGCGCGACGGGCGGAGGCGCCGCGGTCAAGAGTGCCACAGGCGCTGCCGCGCTGGCCTTCACTGCCGCTGGTGCCGGCCTCTCGACGGCATCGACCGCTGGCGCGAGCACGTTCTCGCTCATTGGCGCGGGCGTAGGCTCCGACATCGTCAATGCCATCGGCCTGGCGGCTATCAGCTTCACGGCCGCTGGCGTCGGGACCGGGGTTTTCGCCGTCTCTGGTACGGCCGGCGTCACGCTCTCTGCGGCTGCTGTTGGCGCTCCTATCGGGGCTGGCGACGGCACGGCGACGTTCACGTTCTCGGCGTCCGGTGTTGGCGCAGCGACCGGCGCGGGTGCAGGCACTGCCACGCTGGCATTCGCGGCGACCGGTGTCGGCTCTCTGATCGCCGAGGCAACGGGCATTGCGTCGATCTCGTTCGGCGCCTCTGGAGACCTGACCGACGCCAACAGCCACGGCATCGCGGCGTTTGCGTTCACGGCGTCTGGTGAAGGCCTATCGACGGCGACCAGCGTCGGCACGGGTGTTCTGGCCTTCTCCGCCACTGCGGTTGGTACGGCAATCTATTCCAGCGCCGGAACGGCGACGGTCTCTCTTGCCGCTGTAGCGGTCGGCACGGCCATCACGGCGACGGACGGTACGGCATCGTTCTCGCTGGCTGCGGTAGGCGTTGGCACCGGCATCAACCGGATGTTGGGCTCGAGCGCGGTCTCATTTGCGGCCGCAGGCGTTGGGACTGGGATTGTTGAGGCGACCGGCACGGCATCGTTCGGGTTTGGGGCTTCTGGCGACGGGTTGTCGACGGCGCAGTCGGATGGTGCCGCCGAGATAGCGTTCGCCGCGGACGCAGCTAGCCTAGTGAGCGCACTGTCAGACGGCACCGCGGCAATGGCATTCACGGGTGCCGGCGAGGGCGCCCCGATAGCGACCGGTGACGGCGCCGCAGACTTCACCCTGTCGGCGAGTGGCGCTGGGACTCAGATCGTTGAGGGCGTCGGCGCAGCAGTGCTCGACTTCGACGCGGAAGCGGAAGGGGCGTCCATCGCCGCAGGAGAGGGCGCGGCAACGTTCACGATCGCGGCGGCAGCGGTTGGCGCTTCGACGGGGACGGCTGTGGGCGCCGGCCTGCTGTCCATCGCTGCGGCGGCTGTCGGCTTCTCGGATGCCCTGACCGCTGGCGCGGCGGCCCTGGTACTGACCGCGACCGGCGAGGGAACCGGCATCATCCCTATTGTCGGGACGGCCTCGATATCGTTCAGCGCGGCGGGCACTGGAGCTCCGATCTTCACTGGCACTGGCGCCGCAACCCTCGCCCTCGATGCCGACGGCGCCGGCGCCAGCACATGGGCGGCCGATGGTGTTGCCGACATCACGTTTGACGCCCTCGGCGCCGGCCTCTCGACAACCGAGACCGACGGCACCGCCACCATCAATATCAGGGCTCTCGCCAAGGGCCTGCGTCTCACCCTCAGCGGCGACAACCGGGCCGCCGAGCTCGTCCGCGAGCACGGTCGCACGATGACGCTCCGTCGGGCCGGCGAGGGCACAACCATCGCCCTGGTCGGCAAGGCAGTGTCGGCATCGGTCGCCGCGGTCGATCTCATCGGCTCGGCCCGCCAGCAGACAATGCGCATCAAGGTCGGGCCGACGGAAATCGAGGCATCGGCGTGGACCAACCCATGGCCGCTGCGTGACGACGCCATCGAGGTCGGGGGCCGCTGGCGAGCGGTCAAGAACGTCCGGCCGATCCGGCATGAGGGGCGTGTGCAGCTCTACGAGTTGACCGTCTCCGGCTGATTTACCCTGCGGGAGCACGAAACCATGCCCGAGAAGACCATAGACGAACTGCCTGAGGGCGATGCTGGGCAGCCTGCGGCATATGCCGCGTCCCAGGCCGGTAACACGGTCAAGATCAACGTCGCCATGGCCGGCGTCGGCGCGACCGGCGCGACGGGGCCCACGGGTGCGACTGGTCCGGCTGGTGCGACAGGGGCCACCGGGGCTACGGGACCGACAGGCCCGAGCGGTGGTGGCGGCGGGAGCGGCACCGACCTGCAGATCTACGATGTCGCCGGTCCCTTCAGTTGGACAAAACCGCCGGGCGCTGTGCTGGTGATCGTCGAGATGTGGGCCGACGGCGGCGGCGGCGGCGCCGGCATCGCCGGCGACGAGAATGATGGGGAATACATCTGGGGCGGCAGCGGTGGTGGTGGCGGCCAAAAAGGCGCGATCATTCTGGCGGCGGCAGACCTGCCCGAAACCGTCGGTGGAAGTATCGGCGGCGGCGGCGCCGGCGGCGAGACACCCGGCGCGTCCGGCGCGGACGGCGAGGGATCGTCGTTCGGCGATTATCTGTATGTAAACCCCGGCTGGGGCGGCGGCGGCGGCGTCGTCAACAGCACCGCGAACGCCGCAGGTGATGGTGGCGGCTTCGATGTCTCGGCCTCGGGTAGTCCGTCTGCCGGCGGGCTCGCCGCGCGCGGCATCGGCCGCGCAGAGAACGGCGGCGCTCGGGGCGCGGTCAGCTTCATCGACGGCGAGACCGATGGAGATGGCCCGAACGCATCAGTGTTCGGCGGACAGGGCGGTGGCGGTGGCGGCGGAATCGCTACAGAGGAGCCTGCGGTCAACCCGGGGACACCGGGCGGCGGAGCGAGCGATGAGCCCGGAGAGCAGTTCGGGCTGGGGGCTGTCGGCGGCGAGGAAGACGGGGCCGCGGGCGAGGATGGCGAGACGCCATCACTGCCCGGCCGTGTCGCCGGACAGGGCGGTGGCGGTGGCGCGAGTTCCCTGCTGGGCGACGGCGGCGATGGCGGTGACGGCGGCACCGCTTCGGGCGGCGCGGGCGGCGGTGCGTGCCTGCCCGGCCACACGCCCGGCAAGGGCGGCGCCGGCGGACCCGGCTACGGCAGAATCACGACCATCATCTAGTCGGCCGACATGCCGCTCACCTGCCTCGTCGATGAGGACGGCGCACATCTCGTCACCGAGGACGGTAGCCAGCTCATCGTTGACCGCGGCGACCCGGCGGGTGCGGCTGACATCGCAATCGCCGCTGCTGGCGTCGGCGCTTCCATCGCGACGGCCACGGGCACGGCATCGTTCGGGCTATCGGCGGCCGGGGAAGGGGCATCAACGGCGGCGGCAACGGCTGCGGCCTCGACGGCGATCACAGCGCAGGGCGCGGGTGCTGCGAACGTCTCGGCCACTGGGCTGGCGAGCCTGTCGTTCACCGCGAACGGCCTCGGGATGACCACGTTTGCTGGCGCTGGGTCGGCTTCCATTACGGTGGCGGGCGCTGCGGTTGGTATCGGCATCAATGCTGGCACGGGTGCGGCGGCGTTTGCTCTCGCGGGTTCCGGCGCTGGCGTCCTCATCCGCTACGGCATCGGCACGGCGTCGATAGCATTCAGCGCGAGCGGCAACGGTCTCGCCGAGGCGGCGGGTATCGGCACCGCGAGCGCGTCTCTCACGGCCGATGGTGCTGGCGCTCTCATCGCAATGGCGGACGGTGCTGCGGCCTTGGCGCTCGAAGCCGCAGCAGTCGGCGTCACGATATCGAGCCTGCGCAGGCTCACCCGTGCTGCCGAGATCGTCATGCAGTACGGCGAACCGATGGTCCTGCGAAGGGCCGGCGAGGCGGACGTCATCGCGCTCAAGGGCAAGCCCTATCGAAACAGCGAGGTCGAACTCATCGGCTCAGCGTCGCAGGAGACGCTCAAAGTTAAAATCGGCTGGTACGAGATCGAGGCGTCGACCTGGCAGAGCAGGGCGCCGCGCCGGGGCGACAAGATCGACATCGAGAGCCGGTCGCGGACGATCCTCGACGTCGTGCCGCTCGACGACCGCGGGGCAATCGAGCTCTATGATTTGACGGTGGCGGGCTGACATGGGCGTCGAGACGGTCGGCATCACGGCGCCGCAACTGGGCGTGTCGATCGGGAAGTGGCTTCAAGAGGTCACCGTATCGACGGCCATGGACGTCCTGCGACGCGAGGTCGGAAAGGGCTTCGACACCGAGCCGGTCGTCATCACTGATGGCGTGGTGCGCAGGGACCCCCGACAGGTCAAGCCGTTCGGCAAGATTGAGTTCGTGGCGCGCACGCAGATTGCCGATGCGGTGCTCTGGGCCCTCACGGAACTGCAGAAGAAATCGCCGGTGCTGACAGGTCGCTACGCCAGCAGCCACACCGTCATGATCAACAACGCCGAAGTGCAGGGGAACATCCGCGTCGCGCTGACCAAGGTGAAGGTTGGTGATCGCGTCCAGATTGTGAATACCCAGCCCTACGCTCGGAAGATCGAGAGCGCCACGGCGAGCAAAAAGACCGGCCGCACGAAGCGCCGTGCGTTGAGCAAGCAAGCCAAGGGCGGCGTCTATCGCCCGGTGTTGCGCATGATCGTGCGTCGCTGGGGCAAGAGCGTGTACGTCGATTTCAAGTACGTGAAGTTGAACCTCGGCGTGAAGGTCTGGGGCCTGCAAGGCGGCGGAAAGAACCGTAAGAAAGTGCAGCGCGACCAGATCTATCCGGCGCTTCAATTTTTCACCGTTCCCGGCCAGACGATGAATTGAGGCTGACATGGCCGGTGATCCACTCCACGCCGCGTTCCTCGCGCACCTGACGGCCGAACTTGCCGAGTGCGGATTCATGCTGCCGTGGACTGTGAAGGACACGCGCAATACGCCCGAGAACCCGGACGCGAGCGAGCCGTTCGTCACCTTCGAAATCATCCCCGGCGCTGCTGAGCAGTATACGACCGGCGCTCCCGGAGCGAACCTGCATCAGGAGCAAGGCCAGATCACCGTCGGCTGGGTTGTGCCGCTCGGCGACGAAGCCAACCAACAGCTAGCCGGCGAGTACGCCTACGCCCTGTTCAAACGGATGCTCTCAACGAGCCCGGATCGCAACCGCTTCGACTGTGATGGCCGCATCGTCCGCCTGTTTTCGCCCGTGCGCATGGGCGTCGGCGAGACCGAGGGCGGCGATTGGCTTGAGACCATGGCCGTGACCTACGAGCAATTCCCTATCGGGTAGCCCCGAGCCGTCTTCAGGTTGCGCCACGAGCAGAGCCAGCGCGTCCACCAGGTAGCGTCTCGAACCTTTTTGAGGGCCCGATCTTTCTAGGCGAATCCGGTTTTGCCGGATTGGCCGCCTCCGGACGCGCTACCGCCCGGGCGAGTATGACCTTCGCTGCATTGTGGTCGCGATCCAAGATCAACCCACAGTGCGGGCACGAGTGCTCACGCACACGTCTTGATTTAGCGACTATCATTCCGCAGCCAGAACACTCCTGTGATGTGTTCTTGGCTTTCACAAGGATGAAATGCTTGCCGGCCCTTTCAGCCTTGTAAGCAACCATCGATAAAAACCTGCCCCAGCTAGCATCCGCGATAGAACGGGAGGCGTGAGGGTTCTTGAGTAGTCCCGCGATATTTAGGTCTTCGGCGGCGATGAGATCGGCCCGCGCCACGAGAGCCGATGATTGCTGATGAAGCCAAGTGCTGCGCGCATTCTCTATTCGACGATGACACTTAGAGAGTCGTCGTTTGACCTTCTGACGTCTCTTGCTTGTCTTCAAACATCTGGCTAACGCGCGAGATCGCCGTTTGATTTGGCGATCTCGGCGGCGCGCAACGTGCGGATTTGGTATCTGATCTCCATCGCTTGTGTGGGCAAACGTAACGAGACCCATATCAACGCCGATCGTCTTCTCTACGGGCCGCTTTTCGACTGCAGCAAATGCCGACTGGAAGGAAATCGACCAACCATCCGGCCCTCTGGTAAAGACGCAATTCTTGAGGTCGCCTTGGAGTGGGCGATGGAGGTGGACGCGAAGCCCGCCGGGAATGCCGGCAATCCTTAGTCTCTTTCCATCCCAGCGAATCCCCTCCATCTCCGTGAAGCCGAAACTCCTCCACCGCGACTTCCCGCGAAACCTAGGGAACCCAGGGATAGCGTCGGCAGCGACCCTACGGAAGAAGCTTCTGAATGCGGCGTCGAGACGACTGAGTGTCCACCTTTGTAGCTTGAGCGGTGTCGATCGGGCTGTGGCGTCGAAAGATCGCCAGAGCGTCAACGCCTTACATTGGTCGACGTAGGTTCTGCCGCGGCCTGTCTTTCTGTAGCAGTCAATGCGCTCTTCCAGAGCCGCGTTGTAGAGCACTCGCTGATCTTCAAGGATGCGCTCAAGTGCGCCGTGCTGCGCCTTATTGGGGAGTAGGCGATATCGATAGGACAAGTACGGCACAGCAGAAGCTCGGTTCTATTTCTGCGCAAGCCGATAGCCGTCAACGATCCGCCGGATTAAGTCAGAAATCGAAATACCCAGCCGATCGGCCTCCCTCTTCAGAAAGGCCGCCTGAGGTTTCGTTAACGTAACGGACTGCCGAACGGTGGTGCTCATGTGCACCACATTAACACCAATGCCGAGCGACCGCAAATCGATCTCGGTCTAGCCGCGTCCGCCAGCGCGCACCCACCAGCCGCCCCCTCACCGGGCGGCTTTTTCGTGCCCGGAAGGAGCCACGCGCAATGGACAGCGCAAACAAGCAAGACGGCATCATTGCCGAAGTCACGAAGGGCACGACGCCATCAAGCCCGGCGTTCCTGCTCGGCCGATTCACCAACATCACCGGAAGCCCGCAGCGCAATTCCGTGCGCTCTCCCGAGCGCCGACCGGATCGAATGATGAACTCGATGGTGACCGGCCTCAACGGTTTCCAGAAGACCGTGTCCGGTGTCTGGTCGCGCGACGCCGCTTACGATCTCTTCCTCGAATCGCTGCTCAACGGCGCGTGGACGACCAACGTTCTGAAGAACGCCTCGACGGTGAAGTCGTTCACCTTGGAGGAGAAGTACGAGGGCGGTGCGACCGATCCGTATCGCCGCGCGACGGGCTGCCAGGTCGACAGCCTCGCGATGTCTTATCGCATCGGTGAGGCCATCCAGTGCAACTGGGCGATCCGGCACATGGCCGAGACGGTGGCCACCAGCGCCATCGCCAGCTCGAGCTACACGGCGCCGTCGCCTGGGTACGACCCGGTGTCGACGGTCGATATCGCGGTCACCAGCATGTTCGGCATCTCGAGCCCGAAGGTCGTCGGCCTCGACATGACGATCACGAACAACATGGCGCCGCTCTATGCGTTCGGGAGCGCCAACCCGATCGATAACAGCCTCGGCCTTTTCGATATCTCCGGCAGCCTGCAGCTTTACCTGAACACCTCGACCGACTACTCGACGTTCACGACGCGCCAGACCGGGCTGACGTTCAACATCACGCTCGGCAGCGTCACGAACTTCAAGGACAAGATCGAGATGGGCAACGTTCACGCCTTCAATCCGGACATCTCCGATCCGGGCGCCACGGGCCAGCACATCGTCACGATCCCGTTCTCCGCGGCGTACTACGCCTCGGACACGTCGGCGATCAAGTGGACCCGGTTGGTGGCGTGAGGAGGACCAGACCATGACTTATCTCGTTCTCCGCAACTTCCATGTGTTCGCGCTCACCGGCGAAAAGCGCATCGTGAACGGCGAGGAATACGACGTCGAGAAGCGCGTCGATTTCCGGCGCGGCATGGTGATTCAGGATGCCGACATTCCGGCCGGTCACTCCGCCGATGGGGAGGGTGGCTGGATCGCCAAGGGCCACATCCGCGACACCAGCGCGCCCGCGCCTGCGCTCGAAGCGCCCGCCGTCGAAGACGGCCCCGCCTAGCACCACAGAATAACCGCCAGACCAAAAAGACCAAACCCGGCCGGGAGACCGCGCCGGCTGCATTGACGTGCCCAAACCACGGCAATGCGGGGAGCCCGCTGTCTGGCGGCAGCGGCTCCCCATCGCAACCCCAACGACAACCGCCAGGAGCCGTCATGGCTGACTTTGTTTTCGACAACATTGAAGAGATGCAGCGCAACCGCGAGCTGGAGAAGGACGGCATCGAGCTAGGCCTTCCCGGCAATCGCGTCCTGATCGTTCGCGCCGCCTCCGATGCCAACCCGCAGTGGCGTGCCCGCAGCGAGCAGATCAGCAACGAGTTGCGCCGGCTGTCCAATGCCAAAGCGCCGCCGGAGCGCACTCGTGCCTATCTTGCCCGCACTTATGCCGAGCTGCTGGTCAAGGACTGGCGCGGCATCACCGGCCACGGCGTTGCGATCCCTTACAGCGTCGAGGCAGGCACGGCCTTCCTGATCGCCGCGGACGACGCCTATGCCGCCGTTGACGGCATCGTATGGGACAACAAGAACTTCCGCTCGACGCGCGTCAACGCGGTGCTGGAAGAAGTAAAAAACTGATCGGCTGGGAGGCAGAACGAAGCGTCGCGCTGGAGATCGCCGCGAATGAGATCGCGGCTGATACTGGCAGGCACGACGTCGACCTTCTGTTGTCCCGGCCAATCCTGTCGCGCCTCGCGCAATTCCACCACGACGCATGGCGCGAACTGAGCGCCGAACAGCCGATGTTCAGCATCGGCATGGGCGGCGCTCTCATGCCGCAGCGGCTCTCTCGCGTTACGGCCCGAGCCGAAGGCGTCTCCCTCGGAATGGAGGGCGAAGAGCTTGCCGACTTCGTCGTTCTCTTGAGGGGCATCGACGCACTCGAATGGCATGCCGCCCTGGTGCGGCACGGCAAGCGCGCGGCCGCCGAGAAGAAGCAGAACCAATCCAAATAGAGCGCCGGGTGACACATGGCCGACGAGACCAAAGTCATCCGGATCGTCATCGATTCATCCAAAGCCGTTGACGGCGGGCGCGAAGCGCAGCGCGCGCTAGAGAACATCGAGAAGGCGACGTCCAAGACTGAGACGACGCTCGCGCGGCTGGAGAAGACCGTTTCTTCGGCGGCGCTCATCCTGAAAGCCCAACTTGTCGCCATCCTGTACGACGTAGCGATGCGCCTGAAGGAGATGGCTGTTCAGGCGCTGGAGGCAGTAAGCGGCCTCGACGAACTGGCGGACCAGCTCGGCATTACAGTCGCGGGCCTGCAGGCGCTGCAATACTCTGCCGTTCAAAACGGCGTGAAACTGGAGCAACTGGAAGGGGGCATCGGCAAGTTCAGCCAGAAGATTGGCGAAGCTGCCAACGGCTCTAAGGAGATGCTGTCGGCGCTGGACAGCATCGGCGTCAAGATTCTCGACCTGCATGGTAAGCTGCGCCCGACGGAAGAGTTGATGCAGGAGGTCGCCGCGGCGATCATTGCTATCGACGATCCCGCGAAGCGGGCCGCTGCGTCTGTCGATTTCTTCGGCAAGACCGGCATGAAGTTTCAGCCGATGCTGCAGGACATGGCCAAAGGCTTTGGCTACATGGGCGAGCAAGCCCGTGTCGGCGGGGCCATGGTCGACGAGCATGTCCGCAAGCGTCTCGACGAGATGGCGGACGCGGCTGAGCGGTCGAAGCTCAAGTTGCGCCAGTTCTTCGCGGAGACCGTCGTTGCGGCGCTCGATGCTGCCGACTCGTTTAAGGAATTCGCGAAGAAGAACCAGGAGGGCTCGAAAGAGAGCGAGTTGGCGTTCCGAAACTGGATGGACAACACGCTCTCAAGCATGGCCGGGGTTGCGGCTGGCGTGGTCGAGGTCTTTCGTGGGGCCGTCGTTCAGGTTCACAAGGTCTGGGTAGACGGATTCAACGACATCCTCGCTGCCGCAGAGCAGTGGGCGAACAGCATGGCCACCATCAAGAAGCCCAGCTGGTTCGGGAGTGGTGAAATCAAGCTGATGGACCCCGTCAGCATTCCTCGCGTACCGGGCGGTGGTGCCAGTGCGCAGGACTATCTGACCGGCATCGGCAACGCCGCGAACACGGCACGGAACGAGGCTCAAGCCTACTATGCGCGCCAACGCGCGGCGCAGGATGGCTCGGGCGGTAGCGCCGGCTACGGCGGGTCTGAGCCTCCGCCCGGCACCGTTCGGACCACAGGCGGCGGGGCGCGCAACCCGCCTCCGGCTGGTGGCGGCGGAGGTAACAGCGAGACGCCAGAGCAGAAGCTCGCCAAGCTGGAGCAGCAGCTCAAGAACACGGCCGAAGCCCAGAACAGCATGACTGCGGCGGCTCGCGCCGGCGATCAGGCATTCGAGGAGCAGAAGACCAGCCTCGACGCGACCCAGAAGCTGTTCGACATCTTCGGCGTCACCCTCGACAAGACCGATGAGCGATTCATCCGCGTCCGCGATCGAATGCGCGAGATCGCGCAGGGCAAGGTCGCCGAACAATTCAACGTCGCGACCACCGAACTCGAGAAACAGAATGTCGTTCTAGAGGCGGAAATCCGCCTACTCAATGAGTTGCCCGAAGTCCGCGCCAAGGAACTCGCAATCATCAAGGCGACGCAGGAGGCGAAGAAGGCCGGTTCAGCGTTGAGCGCGGAGGACATTGAATCGCGGCGTCAGGCGATCGAGCAGAACGAGAAGCTCAAGTCCCAGCAGGAGGAGTTGAAGAAGTCGGCCGAACTCTGGACAGAGCCCCTCAAGCAGGCGCTGCGCGATATTCAGAGCATCGGCGCCGACGCTTTCGACAAGCTGCTGGAAAGCGGCAAGTTCAGCTTCGAAGAGCTGCAGCAAACCTTCATGCGGATCGTCCGCCGGATGGCTGCGGAGTTCCTGGCGCTGGCGACGATACGGCCGGTCATGTCGGTGCTGGTCAACGCGGTGTCACCGTCCATGGCGCAGTCCATGGGGCTCGGCGGCGGTTCGTCGCCGATGGGCGGCGGCGGATTTCTCGGGGGTGGCGGCGGTGGCGGCCTGTCGATGCCGTCGTGGCTCGGCGGTGGCTCGCTGTCCGGTTGGCTCAACTCGCCCATCAGCTTCGGCGGCGGGCTGAACACTAGCGCGTCGAGCCCGGCGTCGATGATGGCGCCTACTGGTGCTTCTGGTGCGGCGCTCGGCGGCATCACATGGGGGCAGGGCCTTGGCGCGCTCGCTGGTGCCGGCATGGGCGTCTACCAGCTCGCCGCGGGCAACGGCAGCGCGTCGAGCACGATCGGGGGCATATCGTCCATCCTCGGCGCCGGCCTCTCGCTCATCCCCGGCATTGGTCCGATCCTCGGCCCCGCGGTCGGCATGCTCGGCAACCTCCTGCCGGGCCTGTTCGGAATGGACAAGCCGCCGACGATCACGAATCAAACCTACGGGCAGCTCACGTACGGCAGTGGCGGCTGGTACACGACCGGCGGCGCCTGGGGGCCGAACGCGAACTCGTCACAGGCGGAAAGCGGCCTCAAGTCTCTCGGCGGCAGCATCAGCAACGTGTTCGACCTGCTGGGCGGCGTGAAGGACCCGCAGAAGGTCTGGGGCCTCAGCGCGCAGAGCAAGAGCGTGTCGGGGCAGGGCTGGAGCAGCGACTCGACATCGACGTTCTTGGTCGACCCGTCGGGCAATCAGCAGCTCTGGCGGATGAACGAGTCCAACATGATGGACACCGCGTCGGCGCAGGTCGCGTACCGGTCCATCTTGGAAGGCGCAGTCGGCGACATCACCGAGAACATGCGCAAGGCCCTCATCCAGACGGGCCAGACGATGGGCGGCACATCGCTGCAGGCCATCGCGGAAACCGTCTCGGAAGTGCTGGCGTTCGACGAGGCGATAAAGGGGCTGGGCAAGACCGTCATCGATGCCGAGAAGGCGGTGAAGGCTGTCGATGACAGCTTCGCCGCGCTGTACGCCACAGCTGACAAGTACGGCTTGGCGACGGGCGATCTCGACGCATCGAAGGCAGCTGCCCGCCTCGGCGTCGCCACCGATTTTGGCAAGGGCATCTCGCGCAGCATCCTCGAAATGACGGACCCGAAGGCCGCTGCGATGCAGGACATCGAGGATTGGCGCTCGATGATGGTCGACAACAACAAGTGGCTGCTCGACAACGTCGAGGGCGCGATGGACCAGATCCTGAAGATCGAGGAGCTGTTCGGTCTGAAGCGCGCTGCCATCATCGAGCAGACCACCAGCAACGCGCTCGGCAGCCTGAAGAGCACGCTCGACCGCCTGCTCTATGGCGACCTGTCCGGCGCGAGCCCCGGCGACGCGCTGAGCGGCGCATATGGCACCTATCAGGCCGACCTCGCGAAGGCGAACCTAGGTGACGCAGCGGCCGCGGGCCGGCTCAACTCGTCGTCGGCCGACTACATGAGCGCGGCGGCCAGCTACTACGGCACGGCGTCGGCGGCATACCAGGGCCTGCGCAAGCAGACGATCATCGATGTCGCGTCAGCCTACCGCTACAACGGCGGCTCATTTGGCGACATCCCCGGCGGCTACGACGTCATCATGGGCGGTGGCGGCTTCACCGGCCTGCCAGGCATGGGGGCGGGCAGCCTCAACATCGGGCTCGGTACGGTGAGCACCCAACTCGGTGAACTCGTCGCAACGATCACCAGCAGCAACGCGAACGACGAAGAGCTCAAGCAGTTGATGAAGGACCTGCTCGACAAGATGACGCGCCTCGTCTTGGGCAACGCGGGCTGACGGTCCATGCCTACAGCCGCCGAGTACGAATACCTGATCCGGTTCAGTGAGCCTGACAGCCCTTCGACGTGGAACTATCCCGGCAGCACGATTGGTCGAACGACGAGTGGCAGCGATACCCCGTCTCACCTCGTCGTCCCGCCGAGCCTTACGGCCCCGCCGACATTCCAAATCTCTATCTTCGACGGCATCGACCCCACGCTCAATCCGCGCGGGACCATCGGCGCCATCACCCTTCGCGACCCGACCGGCAAACTCGATGGCTCCGGCGCGTTGATCAACCTGCCGGGCTACGTGTTCGACGGCGGCACGCTGGAGCTGCGCCGGGGCACGCCGGGCGCTCTCTACTCTGGCTTCACCACCGTCGGGACGTTCACGACCGCGGGCCTGCTTTACGATCACGACACCAAGGAAATCCGCCTTCAGACACTCGGTCGCATCCTGGAGCAGTCGGCCTTGCACGATCAACGATACACCGGCGCCGGGAGCGCCAATGGCGATGCCAACCTCACTGGTCAGTTGAAGCCGTATTGCATCGGCCAAGTGTTCAACGTCCCGGCGACGCTCATCAATGCGTCAAACCTGATCTACCAGATTTCGTGCACGGCAATTCAATCGATCGACGCCGTGCGCGATGGCGGCAGCGCGGTCACGGCGAGCGGCACAGACCGTGCCAACTATGCCGCCATGGCAGGCGCAGCGCCGGCAGCCGGGCAGTACGACACCTGCCTCGCCGAGGGATTGATCCGGCTGGGGTCGTCACCGTCCCGCCAAGTCACCGTCGACGCCAAGGGCGACAAGACAGGCGGCACGTACTTCGTGAAGCGCGGCGACATCGCCAAGCAGATAGTCACCCGCGCCGGAACGGTTCTCACCAGCGGCCAGGTCAATGCCTCCGCCTTGTCGGCGCTGAACACCGCCAAGGCTGAGACGTGCGGCTTCTTCTGGGACAAGGATATCACGAAGGCCGCGGCCCTGAGTGAGGTGATGGAGGGCTGTCTCGGGTACTGGTTCGTCAATCTGTCCGGCGAGCTCGTGCTGGGCTACCTCTCGGCGCCGGGCTCTTCGCCGGTCGCCACCTACGCCTTCGGCACCCAGACCGGCTTGCCCTCGATGAAAGAGGTTGTCTCGGTCCCGCGGTGGAAGACATCCATCTCGTACCAGCGCAACTACACGCCGCAAGACCGCAGCCAACTCGCCGGCGCGGTAACCGATTCAAATGCCCAACTCTACGCGCGGGACGCGCAGTGGAAGTACGAAGAAAACACCGTCGTTCACACCAAGAGGCCGACCGCTTACGAGAAGCGGACCTATTCCGGCCTCTGGTCCGGCTCTGACGCGCAGACAGAGGCGACCGCACAGAACGGCCTGCTGGACTACGGTCACGGCGGCACGCTCTGCGAGCGCTGGCGCATCCCGATCTACGAGGACCCGTTCACGCTCGCGGGCTACCTCGGCCAGCGTATCGCGATTTCCGGCTACGGCCGACACGGCTGGGCGAGCCCGCGCACGTTCATCCTGATCGGCGTCGAGTGGGGATCGAACCTCATCCCGGTCGCCACGCTCTGGGGTTAGCCTATGTCGAACGCGCTTTGGCTTTCCCCGCACCTCAGCGATGCCGGGACGGTGGCGGCGTCATCGACGGCCGGCACGTTGTCGGCGTCGAATGTGCTGACAGCAGAGCCGACGCAGGTTTGGCGCAGCACTTCCGGCAGCGGCAGCTATCTCGATTTTGACTTTGGCAGCGCCGCTGTCATCAACGCCGTTGCCCTAATCGGCGTCAATCTCGGTGGCTCCGACACCATGTCGGTCTTTGCGTCGAACACGAACAACGCCACGGCTCGCGCCGGTGTGGCACTCAGCACAGGCAACGCCTACATCGGCAGCAAGTCGACCGAATCGTCCTGGCCCTTTCACATCGTCTTCCGCAAGTTCTCGAACGCTTCCCCGTTCCGCTACTGGTCGGTCACGTTTCCGTCAGTGGCCGGCTCCAGCGTCGAGGTGGGACGTGCGATGCTCGGCGCCCACCTTCAGCCGACACTCAACCTCGACCAAGATTTCGGTATGGAGTTCGTGTCGGCCGACATGCGTGACCGTACCGACTACAACAAGGCGATGCTTGCTCGGCGCGGGAACGCAGCGCGTCGCTTCAGCGTGCTTTACAGCCACGTCGACCAGGCGGAATTGCTGCGGGGTTTCAACCGGATTGGCCGCCTGCGGGGCAACGGCGGCGACCTGTTCTTCTCGCTTGACCCCGACGACACGACGTATTTCCCCGAGTATTCGATGCAATGCACGATCGAGGGACTGTCTATGCCGAGCGTCCCTTATTTCAACGGCAGCGGCCAGATGTATGGCGTCCGGGCGCAGTTGTTGGAGGTCGTCTGATGGCCGACGCGAACGGAAACGGCAACGGCCACAAGGACAGCCTCGGCGTCCAAGCCTATCGCTGGATCCTGCTCGGCGGCGTTGCGCTGCTCGGCATCCTCTCGGCGCGGGTCCTGTCCGCCGTCGACAAGACGGCCGACAAGGTCGACACGCTGCAACTCCAGCTCACGGAGACCCGCAGCACAACGGAGAGCCGGATCAACGCTCACCGCGAGCGACTGGATAGCCCTCGACCGACGGTTTGGCGAGCAGGTCAGCCGCGACCAAGGGCAGGACACCAAGATCGAGGGGCTGCAGCAACGCATCTGGCAGATGCCCACGTCCACGCCGCCTCGCTGAAAGGGCTTCGCGCATGATCCCCGCCTACACCGCCGAACTCCGCGCACCGTTCCTGCCGTTGAAGCGCGGCTCCACCGATGCCGGCGTCAAGCGCGTGCAGGAATGGCTTACCCTACATGGCCACGCGACCGGCATTGACGGCGACTACGGCCCGGCTACCGCGGCGGCTGTCGAGGCGTTTCAGCGGGTCGCGTGCTGCCTCCGCGACGACAACGCCGGCGTGGTCGACGTCGAGACCTGGGGCGCTCTGATCGCCCCGATGGACCGGGCCGAGATCGTGTCGAGCATGCCTGACAAGTTCGGCGACCGGGTCTCCCGCATCGCTCGAGCGCATCTCGCCGCGAAGGCGAGGGAGGTCGGCGGCGACAATCGTGGGCCGTGGGTTCGCCTATACGGCCGCGGCATCGACCAGAGCCGCGTCGAGTTCTTTCCATGGTGCCAGGCCTTCGCCTCTCACGTCTGGCTCAAGGCGGCGAGGGAGCTGCGGCTCGACCTTCCGTTTGCGCTGGCGACCGATGGCGGGTCCGTCTCGTTCTACGTCCCGTGGGTCGTCGACAAGGCTCGTACAGCCGGCAAGTTCCGGCCTGGTGCGGGCGCTCCCGCCGTGCCGGTCGGGTCCATGTTCTTTGTGCCTGGCGACATCAACGGCCGTCGCTCGCATATCCACGTCGGGCTCGTGATCGAGGATGGCGGCGACGTCGTCACGACGGTGGAGGGCAACACGAACGCCAGCGGCGGCGCGAACGGATTCGAGGTCGCGCTCCGCTATCGCCGGAAGGCCAACATCGATTTTGGAGTGGTCGCATGAACCAGATGACCAAGGACCAAATCGCCGCGGCAATGCAGCACTACGGCAATTCGGCCGCATCTTTCGTGGTCGGCGCCGTGGTGGCGGCGATCGTGCTGGGCTACCTCAGCCCGGACCAGACCGAGCGCCTACTGCAGTCGCTCAACCAGGCCGCAGACGGCTTCGGGAAACTGCTGCCGCTGCTGCTGGCGGTCGTGCCCTTCCTCGCCGCACGCTCGGCATCCAATTCTGCATCACCGGTCGAGCAAGTGCGACGAGTCGAGGAGAACGTGCCGGGCGTCGTGGTGACGCCGGTCACGAAGGCCGGCGCCGAACTTGTCAAGGAAGCGACTGGCGCTGACAAGCCGGTGCAGGGGTAGCCTAGAACTCGAGCGTCGCAAGAATCTCGGCGCGCTGCTCGTCCGTCTCGTATCGATGCTCTTCGGTGCGATTGTAGGTGATGGCCGTCGGATGCAGGACTCGCCCGTCGGCGAGGTACAGCGGGAACAGCATTGCCCCTTGATGGGCGTACGTGGCGCGGATCACACCGCCATCGTGTCTGGCCTCGTCGTCGATTTGGATGAGCGTGGCGGCCATCGTCGGCTCCGGTGAATTCGCTGCGGGTCGGACGCTACCCCGGCTCTGGGCTTCGAGATGGGCGGGTATCAACGCCTGTACGGTGGTGTGCCCTTCGGAAAGCGAAATCCACGGCCGCTGCCCAGCCTACCTGCACACTCCCATTCCCGCGTCTGCGTGTCTGCTCTCCACGCCGCCGCAGCCCTGACTTTCTACCGCCAACCCAAGGACATCGCCATGCACGCTATCAAAACGGCCCTCGCGGGCCTGCTTTCGCTCGTCCTGCTTTCCGCTTGCTCCGGCACCCCGGCCGAGCGTCAGGAGAGCGCAGACCAGAAGTTCGGCCAGGCCAAGATCGCCCTGGTGGCTGCCTCTGGCATCGTCGGCATCTACAACGTGCTCTGCAATGACGCGCTGGCGACGTCGAGCATCTGCACCAAGCAGGTGAGCGACTACATCAACGACGGGCTGGCGGCGGCCTCCGACGCGATCGAGGGCGCCGAGAAGGTCTTCGCCGCCGCGAACAGCACCCAGGACGCCCGACTGAAGGCGGCCAACATCGCCGCGACGGTCGTCGCCGAACTGACCAAGGGCCTCGCCAGGTACGGCGTCAACCGGTTCAAGGGCGCCTGATGCTCGGCACGATCGTCGGCGCCATCGCCAAGGCGCTCATGGGCGCACTGGCGTCGCTACTCGGCCAGCGCCAGACGCGAGCCGACCAGGTCGAGCTCGGCCAACAGCGGCAGGCCAACGTCCAGCACGAGAAGGCGGCCGAAGCGACGAAGCGCATGCAGAAGGCCGGCGCGGAGCCTCACGACGCGGACACGACGCAGGGGAGGCTCAAGGATGGCTCATTCTGAGAAGGCGCTGTACGGGCTGATTCTGGCCCTTGGTGCATGCTCACCACCGCCGCCCGTGGTGGCGCCTGTTGTCGTGGCGCCGATGCCGATTGAGTACACCTGCGCGGATCAACGCCGTCTCGCCAACGAGTACGTCTCCCTGCCGGTCGGCTCTATGCTCAAGACGGCGATCGTCGACTACGGGCGCGAGCGCGACCAGCTGCGCGCCGTGCATGGCCTCCCGAAGCCGGCCGCCTGCCCATAACCCGCCGCTGGCGCCTCTACTGGCTCGTGCCCGCTCGGCCTTAGGGTCGGGCGGGCGATTTCGTCGTTTCAGCGCCGACCGCCCGGGCTGTCCGCCCGCTGCTGGCAGCTATTCGGCGGCCTCGTTGTCGTCCGCCTTGAGGCCGCGCGGCGCCGTCAACAGCCCGGCCTCGACAAGCGTCGCCCTCAGGAGCTTTGCTCGCGAGACGCCGATGAGCTCGGCGTGGGCATCGAGCGCGGCTCGCTCGGCCTCGGTCAACTGCACGCTGAGCATAACCTGCTGTGTGCCAGGCAGCCGCCCGATGTCGTGCGCCAAGGCGGAGACTCCGGCGAGACCGCCTGAACGACGCCGCGTCTGCCGCGAGCGAGCCGCAGCCACGCGCCGTTGTTCATCGGGTGTCCGGATGTGGTCGCCGATCACCTGCGCCGCTTCGGCGGCCTTGAGGTGCGTGATCGGAACCCGGCGCTCGGTGAACTCGCCGCCGGCGTACTCGACCAGCGCCACGGTGTTGTCCTTGAGCAGACGATCTTGCTCGGTATGCGGGAGATCGGCGAGGCGGCGCAGCAGCGATGCGTGGCCAGCGTATTGCACCACGATCTCGGCGCGCAGCCTGCCGCTCGCGATCAGCGGCATGTACGACCACAGCCCGCTGCGGAGATGCGAGAGGTCTTCGCCGCGACGCTCGAGCTCTCGCCACACAGAGGCGAGGCGATGGAGATGGCGCGCCGTCACCTCCAGAGCCACGGCAAGCTCTCGTTTGAGGTCGGCCGTGCTCATCGCGGCGATTGCATTGTCGCCGGCCAACGTCGGCAGTGCGTTGTCCGTCATTCGTCACTCCGATTTTCCGTCAACTGGCCGGCCTCGGCCATCAGTCCCGCGAGAGCCCGGCGGCGACGGTACTCGGCCTGGACGGCGAGATAGTCCCGATGGCTCTCGGGATCGGACCGCTTGCGTGCCGCGTACGCGCGCATGTAGCCACGTGCACGCTCCATCCATTGCGCAAGCTCCTGCGGCGCCATGGCGTCGAGCTTGGCCTTCCTTGCCGCCTGGATGGCCTCGCGATGCTCGGCGTAGCGCGCATTGTGCAAACGCTGGCGCCGCTCTCGGAGCGTTGGGTCTTTCTCCTCGCGCACCTTGCGCCTCGCGGCGCGCCGCCGCTCGATCTCCCGCCGTTCTTCCGCGCTCTTCTCCGCCTTCTCGCGTTGCGCCCGGACCATGCGCTGGGCGCGGATCACAGGCCCGCGCTCTGGATCATTGATGCGCCGATGGTACGACGCATTGTAGATCGCCTTCAGGTTGGCGCGCCGGCATGTCTCGCTGCAGGTTGTCCTGTTCCCCTCGCAGGGCGCGCCGCAGATTACACACGGTGTCGCGCGGCAGACGCTGCAGGCCTCGACACGATCGCGGCGAGAGCTTTCGACGAGGCGTCGCTGGAAATACGCCTCCTCACGGCCGCAGTCGCAGCGCGTCAACCAGCGCGGGTGCTTGTCGACGGGCGCCGGGCCGAGCACGACGAGGGCGCCGAACCGACGGCCGACGAGATCAGATGGAGGAGGCATCTCGCGTCACATCCGCCGTCCTGCGTATCCCCGCCGCCGCCAGCGCGGCATCCGTCGGCAGGTCCGA
>ERZ650311.360-NODE-360-length-29741-cov-17.212558_pt1 | contig 29741 bp, 26 predicted proteins | sample MGYA00376247_ERZ650311 | MGnify/ENA primary metagenome ERZ650311 (study PRJEB26733, sample SAMN07839324) | wastewater metagenome | biome: small river; feature: stream; material: water | place: USA: North Carolina | collected 2016-07-28 ...
CTGCTGCAGATGTACAACACGGAAGTGTCGCCGGACTTCATCAGCCAGGTCACCGCCGCGGTGATGGATGAAGTCCTGCAATGGCAGAGCCGGCCCCTGGAGGCAGTGTATCCGGTGGTGTTCTTCGACGCGCTGCGGGTCAAGATCCGCGAAGATGCGGTGGTGCGCAGCAAGGCGGTGTTCCTGGCGCTCGGGGTGCGGGCCGACGGCAGCCGGGAGATCCTCGGGCTGTGGATCGAGCAGACCGAAGGGGCGAAGTTCTGGCTGAAGGTCTTCAACGACCTGAAGCTGCGCGGTTGCGAGGACATCCTGATCGCCGTCACCGACGGGCTCAAGGGCATGGCCGAGGCGCTGGAGGCAGCGTATCCGCGCACGACGCTGCAGACGTGCATCGTGCACCTGCTGCGCAACAGTCTGAGCTACGCGGGCTACAGGGAGCGCAAGGCGCTTGCCGATGCCCTCAAGCCGATCTACCAGGCGGTGAGCGCCGAGGCCGCGCAGGCGGCGCTGGAGGCGTTTGCCGAAGGGGAATGGGGCCAGCGCTTCCCGACGGTGGCCGCGGCGTGGCGCCGGGCGTGGGAGCAGGTGATCCCCTTCTTCGCGTTTCCGCCGGAAGTGCGCCGGGTGATCTACACCACCAACGCCATCGAGAGCCTGAACGCCGGGATCCGCAAGATCATCAAGACCCGGGGCCACTTCCCGACGGATGAAGCGGCCACCAAGCTGATCTGGCTGGCGCTGCGCAACATCACCGACGGATGGCGGGGAACGATGACATGCTGGAAAGGCGCCATGAACCAGTTCGCCATCCTGTACGGCGAGCGCTTCATTCCGGCGGTCACAAAATGAGAACCGTCGATTGATCCCGGCCATGGCCGGGATCAATCGAAATTCGCCTCGAACACAAAATTACTGACACTCCCTTGAGTTGAACGGGTTCATGTCCGGGTTGAACAAGTTCAAGTCTGACTTGATCTTGTTCAAGGTTTACTTGAAGTGGTTCAACCCGAAGGTGAATGGCTTCATCCCGGATTTGAACAGGTTCAAGTCGGACTTGAATTGATTCAAGGTTTATTTGAACCGGTTCAAGTAAAACTTGATCTGCTGGAGCCGCCGCGGGTTTGTTGCCGCTTGAAGGGAACTCGCGCTGCCAGAAAGGGCGAGTCTTTCCGCTATTTCCCGTTCTTATCCCCGAAGGTCTTCAGCATTTCCACCGCCAGCCCGGGTGCGCCGGTGAGGGCGCTGGCGGTAAAGCCGCGTTCGAAGAACTGGGCGTAGCCCGGCCAGGTGGCGGCGTCGGCGGGGGTGAGGGCGCGGAAGCCCATGCTCCAGGTGCCAAACTCGCGGGCGGCCACCGGGCCTGCGCACAACTCGTAGATGCTGTGGTGGCGGGGGTCGGCGCGGATGCGCGACATGGTTTCGGCGACGGCGGCTTCGTCGCCTTCGAGCACCTGCATGAACGCGCCGTTGGCATACAACAGCATCCCGGTGACGGCCTGGGGCGTGTTGTGGCGCACGGAGGATTCGAGGATGGCGCGCAGCGCCTGTTCGTCCAGAAGGTGCGAAGCGCTGCTGACGTAGATGAGCTGAACAAGCCGACCCATGGCATCCGGAAGCTGTGTGTGGAAACGGCATCAGCATACACCAGCGGCGTCGGGTGGCTCGCCGGTGGCTTGCGTATGGCTTATTCCGGCACGCTGCCGGTGAGGCTCTCCACCAGCGCTGCCGCAAAGCCCGAGAGCTGCTCGCGCTTCTTCACGCATACCTTGAGATCGCGCTGGGCCCAGGGCTCCTCCAGCTCGAGGATGGCCAGCGCGGCGCCGTCGGGGATGGCGCTCCTGGGCACCATGCCGAGCCCGACGCCGGCGCCCACCATCCGGCAAACGGCCTCGAAGCTGCGTACCTGGATGCGCACTTCCAGATGCCTGCCCAGCGCGGCGGCGGCGTTCATGGTGAAGGTGTGGATCGCCGAGCCGGCGTGGAGCATCACGAAGGGGTGGTCGAGCACTTCCACGAAGGCCATGCTGGGCTGCGCGGCGATGGGGTGATCCACCGGGGCGATCAGCACCAGCCGGTCGGCCCGGTAGGGGATGCAGACCACCTCGGCGCCCTCGACCGAATCGGCCACCACGCCCACTTCCACCTCGCCCCGCGCCACCGCCATCACGATCTCGGGGCTGGTGTGTTCTTCCAGCGTGATGCTCACCTGCGGGTGGCTGCGTAGAAAGGCCGACAGGCTCTCGGGCAGGAAGGTGTGGGTGGCGTGGGTGTTGGCCCACAGATTGACGTGGCCCTTCACGCCCTTGGCGAAGGGCGAGAGGTCGGCGTGCATCTGCTCCAACTGGGCAAACACCTGGCGGGCGTGGCGCAGCAGCGCTTCGCCGGCGCGGGTGAGCTTGACCCCGCGGGCCTCGCGGATCAGCAGCGGGGTGCCGATGGATTCTTCCAGCAGACGGATGCGATGGCTGGCCGACGACGGTGCCAGATGCACCCGCTCGGCGCCGCGGGTGAGGTTGCGCAGCTCGGCAATGGCCACGAAGAGGCGCAGGTCGGTGAGGTCGTAGTGCATCAGTGTTGGTGAGTAACGAATGCTGGCTTGGGGAAAAGCCAATTTTCAGGGGCAGGGCTGGCCTTCATCATTCGTTTTATCACAACACTGGCAGGAGCGCCCCAAATGCCCTGGAAACATTGGTCCACCGAACGGATGGGCGTTGCCCTCGCGGTGCTGGCTGCCTTCGGGTTCTCGTTCAAGGCGATCTTCGTCAAGCTGGCCTACGCCGCCGCGTCGGTGGATGCCATCACCCTGCTCACCCTGCGGATGAGCTTCTCGCTGCCCATCGTGCTGGGCGTGGGCCTGTGGATCGGGCGCGCCGCGCCGCCGCTGGCCCGCGCGGACTGGGGCATCCTGGTGATGCTGGGGCTGCTCGGCTACTACGGCAGCAGCATCCTGGATTTCGTCGGGCTGCAGTACATCTCGGCGGCGCTGGAGCGGCTGATCCTGTTCGTCTATCCCACCCTCACCGTGCTGATCGGCGTGCTCTTCATGGGCAAGCGGCTGGAGCGGCGGCAGGTGGCGGCGCTGGTGCTCTCTTACGCCGGCATCGGGCTGGCCTTCGCCCACGATCTGAAGATCGCCGGCGACACCCACGCGGTGTGGCTGGGCGTGGCCTTCGTGTTCGGCTCGGCCCTCACCTACGCGCTGTACAGCGCCGGCACCGAGCTTGCGGTGCGCCGGCTCGGGGCGATCCGCTTCGCGGCGCTGGCGATCACGGTGTCCACGCTGGCCACCCAGCTCCACTTTGTGGCCACCCAGCCCCTTTCGGCGCTGGCCCAGCCGCTGCCGGTGTATCTGTATGGCGCGGGGATGGCGATCTTCTCGACGGTGTTGCCGGTGTTCTGGCAGTCGGTGGCGATCCGCCGCATCGGCGCGGCGCGGGCGGTGCTGATCGGCACTCTGGGGCCGGTGCTCACCATCTTCTTCGGCTGGGTGCTGCTGGACGAGTCCATCTCTCTGCAGCAGATGCTTGGGGCCGCGCTGGTGCTGGGCGGCGTGCTGATGGTGACCCGGCGCGCCAGCCCGCGGCCGGCCGTGGGGTTTGATGGAAAACCCGCCTGAGTGGAGACATGTGCATGACGCTGTGCGCACGTCATGGCGAAACCTTAAAATGTGTGGGCTGCCGCCCGGCCTTGTGAGGTGCCTGCGGAAGGGCTCCCCCACCAACCGGAATCAAGGAATCGTCATGAGCAGGGTTCAATCGGGTTGTATCTCTTCAGTCAAACGCATCCTGCTGGCCGTGCCGGCGCTGATGCTGATGGGCGCCGTCGCCCATGCGGACACCACCGCCACCGGGCCGACCTTCGGGCAGTGGGGCGTCGAGACCCGCTACATCGCCCCGGAGATCGCGCCGGGCGACGACTTCTACCGCCACGTGAACAAGGGCTGGCTCGACACCGCCCGGATCCCCGCCGGCCTGCCCATGAACGGCGCCTTCGTGGCCCTGGCCGTCAGCACCGAGCAGCAGCTGCAGGTGTTGATCGACGAGCTCCAGGCCCAGCGCCCGGCCCCCGGCACGCTGGCCCAGCAGGTGGCCGACCTGCAGGCCAGCTACCTGGACGTCGCGCGCCGCAACGCCCTGGGCAGCCGCCCGCTCCAGGCCGGGCTGGACGAGATCCTGGCCCTCGATGACCGGCGCGCCCTGTCGCGCCACATGGGCAAGCTGGGCCAGCGGCCGGTGGTCGACGTCGTGGTGGACCGCGACGCGGTCGATCCTTCCCGCTACCTGCTGCAGATCGCCCAGGGCGGCCTGGGGATGCCGGGGCGGGATTACTACCTCACCAACGAAGAACCCTACATCGGCCTGCGCAGCGCCTACCGCGACTACATCGAGGGCGTGTTCCAGCGCGCCGGTGTCGGCGACGGCAAGGCCCGCGCCGAGGCGATCGTCGCCTTCGAGACGGCGCTGGCCGCCACCCAGTGGACGCCGGAAGCCCAGCGCGACCCGATCCGGACTTACCACCCCGTGTCGGTGAAGGCCCTTGCCCGCTACGCCCCCGGCATCGACTGGCAAGGCCTGTTGGCCGAGCGGGGCTTCGACGGCGTGAAGCGCGTCAATCTGATGAACGACACCGCGGTGAAGGGCGCGGCCGAGCTGTTCAGCAAGACGCCCGTCGACACCCTGCGGGCCTACCTCGCATTCCACTATCTGGACAACCGGGCCCCGCTGCTCTCCCAGGCCTGGGTGGATGCCAGCTTCGACTTCCACCAGCGGCGCCTCGGCGGCATCGCCGAGCCCCGGCCCCTCGACAAGCAGGCGCTGGATTTCCTCGGCACCGAGCCGATGGCCGAACAGGTGGGCCAGCTTTACGCCGCGCGCTACTTCCCGCCCGAGTACAAGGCCGCCATGGAGAAGCTGGTGGGCTTCCTGCGCGCCGCCTTCCGGGAGCGCCTGGCCCAGGCCGCCTGGATGGACGCCCCCACCCGCAAGGCCGCCATCGCCAAGCTCGACGCCATCACCTTCAAGATCGGCTACCCGGACAAATGGCACGACATGAGCAGCGTGAAGGTGGCCCGCGACGACCTGCTGGGCAACGTGATGCGCTACGAGGCCTGGGCCCGTCAGGACGCCCGCGCCAAGCTCGCCGGCCCGGCGCGCACGTGGGAATGGCCCGAGTACATCACGCCCCAGGTCATCAACGCCGACTACAACCCCAACGCCAACGCCATCGCCTTCCCGGCGGGCATCCTGCAGGCGCCGTTCTTTGATCCGAAGGCCGACCCGGCGATCAACTACGGCGCCATCGGCATGGTGATCGGCCACGAGATGGGCCACGGCTTCGACGACCAGGGCAACCGCTTCGACGGCAAGGGCGTGATGCGCAACTGGTGGACCGAGAAGGCCCGCGCCGGCTTCGAGCAGCGCGCCCGGCAGCTGGTGGCCCAGTACGACCGCTATTCGCCGCTGCCTGGCCTCAACGTGAGCGGCAAGCTCACCCTCGGCGAGAACATCGGCGACCTGGGCGGCCTCACCATCGCCTGGACGGCCTACCAGAAGCTGGTGGCCACCGAGTACGCCGGCAAGGCGCCGGTGATCGACGGCTATACCGGCGAGCAGCGCTTCTTCCTGGGTTACGCCCAGCTGTGGCGCTCGCAGTACAACGAGGGCTTCCTGCGCCGCATCACCCTCACCGATGCCCACAGCCCGGGCGAGTTCCGGGTCAATGGCGTGCTGCGCAACTTCGGGCCGTGGTACGACACCTTCAACGTGAAGCCCGGCAACGCGCTGTATCTGCCGCCGGAAGCGCGGGTGAGCATCTGGTGATCGGGGCGCCGCTTACCGGGCGAGCAGCGTGAGCGTGCGCGCCCGGTAGTCCCACACCGTCACGTACTGGCGGAGAAACTGATAGCCCAGCCCCACCCGGTTGTGGGGGGGCAGTGGTGAAGCTGAGCGCCCCCACGTCGTGGAGCGCCTGCCCGTCGTGGCTGAGGCCGCCGAGGCTGGCCACCCGGCGGGCCTCGTAGGCGCCGTAGGTGTAGGGGCTGGCGCTGATGTGCAGCCGGCCCTGGCTTTCCAGCCGGGCCTGCATGGCCGCGGTGAGCTCCAGCGTGCCGAGGTTGCCGGTGTCGAAGCGGGCGGTGATCGTCTCCTCGCCGATCCGGATATCCACCTCGGGCATCTTTCCATCCACCCCGGTGGGGGTGAAGGGCAGGGTGGCGACCACCCGCGCCGGGTCGATCACCCGGTCATCCCGGCCGTAGGGGTGGAAGGCGATGGTCTGGGCGTCGTAGTCGATCACGAACACGTAATCGCGGTTGAAACCGTGGCCGATGCTGCCCAGGAAGGCCGGGGTGTAGGCGGCTTCGAGAAACTGCCAGTCGGTGTGGATGAGGCCGGGCACCGCGTCGAGGCGCACGTCCCGGCCGATCTCGATGGCGACCGGCGCGCGCTGCCGGTACAGCACCATCGGCTGCCCGGATGCCGCGTGGCCCTCGCCGATCCGGCTGTCCTTCGCCAGCGGCAGGTAGTGGTTGTTCAGGAAGAACGGGAACTCGGTGCCCGTATCGAACATGAACTTGCCCCGCCGGCCATCCACCGCCCCGTCGATCAGGATGTGCCCGTTGAAGGTGTAGAAGGGCAGCGTGAAGCCGGTTTCGGCGGCGGGCCGGGCCTCGTCGGCGGACGCCAGGCCGGGTGCGAGGAGGCTCATCCCCGCGAGCATCCATCTGGCGAGCATCGTGTGGGGCTTTCGGTTCATGGGCACGGCTTTCCGGGTGGGGATCGAGGGCGCATTAGAGCACCGGGCCATGACGTCGGCAATTGCCGGCAGCGGTGGCCCGCCCGGCGGGAGAATTCCGTTTCCCTTTTGCCCGGCCCGGGCCATACTGCACTGACGATGCGGTGCACCAAAAGGCGCGCCGGCATCGGTTCATGCCAACTTGACCACCGATCGACGCCTGCCAGCCGGGCGCCGGTGCCTGGCATCGCTCCGCCGGTATGGCAGCGGGGAAACCCGTGGCGGTGCGGCAAGCGGTCGCGCGCAGTGCCGTCCATTCAATCCTCCCCGAAAGGACGGACGCGTCATGCCCAACCGCGACAACGAGCGCTGGCAGCAGTGCTGGCGGGATCACGAGATCGGCTTCCATCAGGCGGCGGTCAATCCGCTGCTGATCCGCTACTGGCCGGCGCTCGGGCTTGCCGCGTCGGACAAGGTCTTCGTGCCCCTGTGCGGCAAGAGCCGCGATCTGCTGTGGCTGCACCAGCAGGGCCACGAGGTGATCGGGGTGGAGCTGAGCCCCATCGCCGCCCGCGCCTTCTTCAAGGAAAGCCACCTCCAGCCGGTGCGCCACAAGCTGGGCGCCTTCACCCGCTGGAGCAACGGCCGGCTGGCGATCCACTGCGGCGACTTCTTCGCACTCACCGCCGCCGATCTGGGCGACGTGAAGGCGATCTACGACCGGGCGTCCCTCACCGCGCTGCCCGAGGAGCTGCGGGCCGCCTATCTCGCCCACCTGCGCGCCATCGTGCCCGCCGATTGCCGGATTTTGCTGCTCACCACCGAGGACGCCGAAGACCACGAGACCGACGAGGAAATCCTCGCCATCTCGGCGGAGATCGCCGGGCTTTACGGGCGGCTCTTCAATGTGGAGCTGAAGAGCGCCCAGTGCTTTCTCGAGGCCCTGCCCGACGGCGCCCCGGGCGAGCTGGGCCGGGTGGTCCAGAAGGTGTACTTCCTCACCCCGAAGCCGGTTTAGCCGGCCATCGTTGCCCGTGCGCGATCCGGCTTCAATCCGCTGCCCGTGCTGCCGTTAAAACTGTCTTTGAACAGGGATGGAGCATGAGCCTGCGATATTCCCACGAAGAACTGTTCCGCAGCCTGCAGGCGCTCGAAGAAGCCACGTTTCCGAAGGTGTGCCGCAACTGTGGTCAGGCGTATGCCGACGCCGAGGAGTTTCTGGCCGCCACCCGCCAGGTGCGGGCCGATCATTCCGGGCTCAAGGCGAGCATCGACGATGACGGTAGCGCCGTCGTCGAGGTCTTCCGCAACTGCGTGTGCGGGTCGACCCTGCTCGAAGTCTTCTACGATCGCCGCGACCAGACCGCGAACGGGCTCAAGCGGCGCCAGCGCTTTGGCGAGCTCCTCGACAAGCTGCTTGCCGACGGCGTCGATTTTCAGGTGGCGCGCACCGAGCTGCTGAAGGTCGTCCGCGGCCAGCCCCACAATCTCATCGGCCTGATCCGCGCCACCAAGGACGGCGCCGGCGACTGAGCCCGCCGGGGGATTCCCGGCCCCGCGGCAACATGGGACGATGGCGCCCATCCGATCCCTCGCCCCGCTGCCGCCATGTACATCCCGCCCGCCTTCCGCGAATCCGACCCCGACGCCCTGCACGCGCTGATGCGTGCGCACCCGCTGGCCTTGCTCGTCACCCACGGGCCGGGCGGGCTGATGGCCTCGCCGGTGCCCTTTCTGATCTACCCGGATGAAGGCGAGCACGGCGTGCTGCGCGCCCACGTGGCCCGGGCCAATCCCCACTGGCGGGAGCTGGCCGGGCTGGACGAATGTCTGGTGGTGTTCCAGGGCGAGGAGGGCTACGTGACGCCCTCGTGGTATCCCTCCAAGGCGGCCACCGGCAAGGTGGTGCCCACCTGGAACTATGCCACCGTGCACGCCTGGGGCCGCCCGACGGTGGTGGAGGACGCGGGCTGGCTGCGCCGCCAGATCGGCGACCTCACCCGGCTGCAGGAAGATCGCCGCCCCGAACCGTGGGCGGTGGATGACGCCCCGGCGGATTTCATCACCGCGCAGATGAAGGCCATCGTCGGCATCGAGATCCCCATCGTGCGGATCGAGGGCAAGTGGAAGATGAGTCAGAACCGCCCCGCCGAAGATCGGGCCGGCGTGGCGGCGGGCCTGGCGGATGCTGCCGACCCCCACCACGACGCGGCGCTGGCCGACGCGGTGAAGCGCCGCCTGTAAGCCCGCCGGGCTCAGGCCCTCAGGGCGCCAGCCGGGCCTTGTGCCACTGGCTGCCCTGCAGCCGGTAGGCGATGCGGTCGTGCAGGCGCGACGCGCGGCCCTGCCAGAACTCCCAGTAATCCGGCACCAGCCGGTAGCCGCCCCAGTGGGGCGGGCGGGGCGGGTTGAGGCCAAACTTGAGCCCGTACTCCGCCGCCCGGGCGACGATGGTGCCCCGGCCCGGGATGGTCTCGCTCTGGGGCGAAGCCCAGGCGCCGATGCGGTGAGTCAGCGGCCGGCTGGCGAAGTAGGCGTCGGATTCCTCGGCCGACACCTTCTCGACGCGCCCCTCGATGCGCACCACCCGCTCCAGCTCCACCCAGTGAAACTGCAGCGCCGCGAAGGGCTGGTGTTCCAGCTCGCGGCCCTTGCGGCTGGCGTAGTTGGAAAACCACACGATGCCCCGGGCGTCGCAGCCCTTGATGAGCACCACGCGGGTGGACGGCCGGCCGTCCGGGCCGACGGTGGCGAGGGTCATCGCGTTGGGTTCGGGCAGGCCGCGGGCGAGGGCTTCGTCCAGCCAGGCGGTGAACTGGGCGGTGGGTTCGGCGGCCACCTGGTCTTCGTCCAGGCTGCCGTGCTCGTAGCTCTTGCGCAGGTCGGCGAGGTTGGGCTTGTCGGTCATGGTGGGCTCCGGGTCAGGTGGTCGATTGGACGCCGGCCGGGGCGCGCAGGTTCGCGATGGCCCGCGGCGCCACGCCCAGGTCGCGCCAGTCTTCCGGGTGGCAGCTGAACAGCAGGATCTGGTGGCGGGTGGCGGCGTCGAAGAGCACGCGCTTCATCTGGGCGAGGCGTTCGGCGTCGCTGTGGACCAGCGCGTCGTCGAGGATGATCAGTGTCGGCCGGCCGGCTTCCTTCAGCAGGTCGGCGTAGGCGAGGCGGCTGATGACGCCCATCTGCTCCCGGGCGCCGAAGCTGAGGGCATCGAAGGGGCCGGTCTCGGTTCCGGCGCTGCCGTTGGGCCCACGGCGGGTGAGGGCGCCGGGCTGCAGGCGTTCGTCGATCTCCAGGCTGGCGTCGGGGAAGAGCAGGTGCAGGTAGTGATCGAGATGGTGCTTGAGGGGCGCCTGCAGGCGCCGGGTGAGGGCCTTGCGGCGGGCCTGCAGCAGCCCCAGCAGGTGATCGAGCGCGCCGGCCCGGCGGGCGAGCTCGGCCCGGCGGCGCTGGGCCTGGGCGAGGTCGCGGGCGACTTCGGCGCGCTGCTCGTCGAGGCCCAGGGCGCCGGCGGTCTGGAGCTCCACGTCGAGGCGCAGCAGGGCGTCGCGGCGTTCGGCGAAGCGCTTTTCGTGGAGTTCGGCGCTGCGGGTGAAGCGCTCCACGTCCTGCCGGAGCAGCTCGGGGCGGGCCGCGTCGATCTGGCGGGCGAGGGCCTCGATGCGGCTGGCGAGGGCGGCCTGGGCGGCCTGGGTGTCGATGAGGTCGGTGCGCGCGCGGGCCACGCTGTCGGCCCGCCCGGGGGCGTCGAGCACGGCCTGGGCGGCGGCGGCTTCGCGGCCGGCGGCGGCGTGGGCGGCTTCGGCGGTGGCGGCGTCGGCCTGGGTTCGGGCGAGCTGCGTGGCGAGGGTGTCCGCCGCGTGGCGGGCGGCGTCCTCGGCGGCCTCGGCTTCGGCGATGGTGGGCGGCGGGGTGTCGGGCGCGGCGGGCAGGCGGTCGAGGGCCTGCTGGGCGTCGGCGGCGCGGGCGAGCTGGGCGTCGCGCTCGTTCCGCAGGGCGTCGAGGCTGCGGGGGGCGAGATCCTTCAGCCGGGCGGCGGCGGCCTTCACCTCGAAGTCGAGCTGCTGGCCGGCGCGCTGGCGGGCCTCGGCGGCTTCGAGGGAGTCGAGGCCCAGGCGCGCCAGGTGGGCGGCGTGGGCGTCGGCGAGGTCGATGCCGGCCTGGGCCAGCCGGGCCAGATCGGCGCCGCCGGGGGTGATGGTGAGCTGGCCGATGCCGGGCAGCGCGACGCGGGTGGCCTCGAGGAGCTGGCGCTCGCCGCTGCCGCTCACCGGGTCGTCGCCGATGCGGATCGTGCGGCCGTCGTCGAGGGCGAACTGCAGCCGGGTGGCGGCGGCGGACTGGCGGATGCGGTTTTCGTCGAGCTTGCGCTGGCGCTCGCGCAGGGCGGTGAAGTCGGCGTCGTCGAGGCGGCTGGCGGCGGCCTGGGCCTGCAGGGCGCGCAGGGCGGCCTGGGCGGTTTCGGCCTCGGTGAGGCGGGCGGCGCCGTCGGCGGCCTGCTGGCGCAGGGTGGCGAGCTGGGCGGCAAGCTGCTGCCGGGTGTCTTCCTGGCGGGCGAGGCGCAGGGCCTGGCGGGCGGTGTCGGCGGCGCGGGCGGCGTCGGCGTGGCGGGCCTGCCACTGGGCGGACTGGCGGCGGGCGTCGTCGGCCCGGCGCGCGGCCTCGATGACGTCGGTGTGGCGGCGGCGGGCGTCTTCTTCCTGGCGGGCGAGGGTGTCGAGCTGCTGGCGCAGCAGGCGGACGCGCGCGTCGAACTGGCCGGCCTGCTGGCGGGCGGCGGAGAGGTCGCGCTCCACGTCCTGGATGGCGGCGAGGCGTTCGGCGGCGTCCCGGGCCTGGGCGCGGAAGCCGAGCCAGGGCTGCTCGGCTTCTTCGGCGCGGTGCTCGCGGCGCAGGGCGGCGAGGTTGTCCACCTGCCGGCAGTAGCTGGCGATGGCGCCGTCGAGTTCGGCGAGGCGGGCTTCGAGGGCGGCGACCTGGCTTTCGGCGTCGGCGAAGGGGCCGCGGGGACGGCCGCCGGCTGGCGTGAGAAGCTCGTTGCGGGCGGCTTCGACCTTGGCGAGGATGGCGTCGCCGCGGCTGCTGGCGACTTCGCCGAGGGATTGGTCGAGAGATTGGCCGAGCACCCGGTTGAGGTGGCCGGCGGCGTGGCTGACCGGCTCGGCGATGGAGTGGGCGGTGCCCTGAGTGATCCACAGCAGGCCGGGGATGCCCCAGTGCTCGCTCTTGCTGCTGCCTTTCTGGGCGAACTGGAAGCCGAGGAGTTCGGCCAGCTGGTCCTCGGCGTCGGCGCCGTCGAACTGGCGGGCGCCCAGTTGGAGGTCGCAGCGGGCGCGGCCGAGGAAGCGCTTGGCGAGCCGGCAGGGCTGGCCGTTGAGGGTGAAATCCAGCTCGATGGTGGGCGCGGCGGCGGTGTCGCCCCAGGGCTGCAGATCATCGACGCTCTTGGAGCGGTGGCGCTCGAAGAAGGCGGCGCGGATGGCGGCGACGAGGGTGCTCTTGCCGGCTTCGTTGGGGCCGGTGAAGACGTTGAGGCCGGGCTCGAAGCCGGTGATCTCCAGCGGCTGGCGGAACTGACGGAGCTGCTCGACGCGCAGGCGGGTGAGTTTCATCGGGCGGCGCTCCGGTCGTCGGCGAGAAAGCCGGCCAGCAGGGACAGGGCGTCCCGGGCGGGGCCGTCGGGGCGGGCCTTGAGGTCGGCGCCCAGCTCGGCGATCACGTCGCCCAGATAGCCGTCGGCGTCGAGGGCGGCGATGTCGGCGTCGGTGGGTTCGAGGCGCAGGGCGTCGAGATCGGCGCTGAGGCTGCGGGCCTTGCCGCCGGCGCGGGCGATGGCGTCCTGCAGGCGGCGGTGGCCGGCGAGGTCGGTCTGGCCGCTGACGTTGATCTGCACCACGTCGGCCGGGCCGAAGGCGTCGATGCGTTCGAGGGCGGCGTCGAGATCGGTGGGCACCTGCAGGTCGATGGCTTCGCTCAGCCAGCGGTACTGGCCGGTGGCGACGGGCGTGACTTCGGGCAGCGCGCCGGGGCCGGCAAGGCGGACGAGCAGGGCCTGGCCGGAGTCGTTGGCCCGGTGGCGGTCGGTCTCGGGGGTGCCGGCGTACCAGCAGCGTTCATCGACCCGGCGGGTGCCGTGCCAGTCGCCGAGGGCCAGATAGTCGAGGCGGGCCTGGGCGGCGCGGCCGGCGGCGATGGGGTTGGAGGAGTCGATGCCGTCGGCCAGCAGGCCCTGCACGCTGCCGTGGGCGAGGCCGATGCGCGGCAGGCCCGCGGGGGTGTCGGCGCCGGCGAACCATTCGGTGAGGTCGGTGTGGGTGATGCGCTGGGTGAGGGGCGCGGGGAGGATCGCCAGCCCGGCGACGATGAGCGGGGCGGGCTGCAGGCACACGTGCACGTTGGCCGGGATCGCGCCCAGCCGGGCGGCGCGAGTCCACACCGATTCGGCGAGGCCGGCGTCGTGGTTGCCGGGGATCATCACCCACGGCCCGGCAAAGCCGGCCATGGCGTTGAAGAGGCGGTAGATGGTGCGGTCGGCGACGCCCTGGGCGTCGAACACGTCGCCGGCGACGAGCACGGCGTCGGCCCGGTGATCGGTGGCGAGGTGGGCGAGGCGCTCCACGGCGGCGAAGCGGGCCTCGGCGAGGAGGGCTGCGTCGTCGGGGTCGAACTGGCCGAAGAGCTTGCCGATCTGCCAGTCGGCGGTGTGCAGGAGGGTGATCACGGGCGGCAATCGAAAACGGGGAGGCGGCGCGGATTGTGGCACGCCCGGCCCGCGGACGGGGCTGGGTGCCGGGTCAGGCGAGGCAGAAGGCTTCGAGCTGGTCGGCCGGCACCGCGCGGGAATACAGGTAGCCCTGGGCGTAGTCGCAGCCGATCTGGCGCAGCAGGTCGCGCTGGAGCTCGGTCTCGACGCCTTCGGCGATGACCTTCAGGCCCAGCTTGTGGGCCATCACGACGATGGCTTCGCAGAGGGCGAAGTCGGGGGCGTCGGGGCTCAGGTTGCGGGTGAAGGACTGGTCGATCTTGAGCACGTCGATGTCGAACTTCTTGAGGTAGGCGAGCGACGAGTAGCCGGTGCCGAAGTCGTCGATGGCCACCCCGATGCCGGCGTCACGGAAGCGCAGCAGGATGTCGAGGATGCCCGGCTCGGTGTTCATCAGCAGGCCTTCGGTGATCTCGATGACCAGGTTGGCGCCGGGCAGGTCGCCGCTGGCGAGGAGTTCGGCCCACTGGCGGCAGCTGGGGCCGCTGACGTTGAACTGCACCGGTGACAGGTTCATGCTCACCTGGAAGTCTTCGCCGAGGGTGTCGCGCCAGCGGCGGGCCTGGCGGATGACCTGGCGGAAGACCCAGTCGCCCAGGTCGTGGATGATCCCGGTGTCTTCGGCGACGGGGATGAACACCGCCGGGCTGACCGTGCCCTGGGTGGGGTGCTTCCAGCGCAGCAGGGCTTCGGCCTTGGTGACGCGGTTGGTGTCGAGCTCGACGATGGGCTGGTAGTAGACCTCGAGCTGTTCGGCCTCGACCGCCCGGCGCAGCTCGCCGGCGAGGTGCACGCGCTGCTCGGCGCTCTGCTGGAGGGCGCGGGTGAAGAAGCGGAAGCAGCCCCGGCCGGCGTCCTTGGCGAGGTACATGGCCTGGTCGGCGTGCTTGATGAGCTCGCTGATGGTGAGGCCGTCCTCGGGGAACACCGCGATGCCGATGCTGGCCGAGACGAAGTGTTCCTGGTGGGCGAGGAGGAAGGGTTCGGACAGGCGGTCGATGATGTCCTGGGCGATCCGGCCGATCTCGCTGCCGCCGTGGAGCTCGGACAGGATCACGGTGAATTCGTCGCCGCCCAGCCGGGCCACGGTGTCGTAGTCGCGCACGCACTGGCGGATGCGGCTGGCGGCTTCGATGAGGAGCAGGTCGCCGATCTCGTGGCCCTGGGTGTCGTTCACTTCCTTGAAGCGGTCGAGGTCGATGAACAGCAGGCCAACCGTGGTGCCGTTGCGCTGGGCCTTGCGCACCTCGCGCTCCATGCGGTCGTTGAACAGGCGGCGGTTGGGCAGGCGGGTGAGGTGGTCGTAGTTGGCCTGGGTCCAGATGAGGTTGTCGACCTTCTTCTTCTCGGTGATGTCGGAGAACAGCACGACGCGCCGATGCACCGAGGCGTCCTCGCGATACACGGTGCTGACGGTGGCCCAGGCGATGAACTCGCGGCCGTCCTTGCGTCGGCTGGTGATCTCGCCCTGCCAGCGGCCGGTGGTGTTGACCGCCGCCCACAGGTGCCGGTAGGGCTCGGGGTCGGAGGGGTCGGCGGGCAGCATCACGGGTTCGTGGCCGGCGGTTTCTTCCTGGCTGAAGCCGGTGATCTCGGTGAAGGCCGGGTTGACGGTGAGCACCCGGTTGGTGGCGTCGATCACCATCACCGCCTCGGAGGTGGTGGCGAACACCGTGGCGGCCAGGTGGAGTTCTTCTTCGGCGCGGACCCGGCTGGTGATGTCGCGGTTGCTGCCGCGGCTGCCGAGGAAGCGCCCGCGGGCGTCCACCACGGGCTGGCAGATGTGCTCGATCCAGCGCTCGGAGCCGTCCCGGGCGCGGATGCGGAAGTTGAGCAGGTGGTGGCCGCTGGGCGAGGGCTGCTGCTCGTCGTGGGCGTCCCAGATGGGGAGGTCGTCGGGGTGGATGATCTTGCGCATCAGGCCGGGGTCGCCGACGAAATCCACCGCGCTGTAGCCGGAGACGTCCTGGCAGGCTGGCGAGACGTACAGGTAGCGGCCCTGGGGGTCGATCCAGTATTCCCAGTTGGGGGAGTACTCGGCCAGGATGCGGTACTTCTCCTTGCTCTCGGCGAGGGCCTCGTTGGCTTCCTGCAGCGAGGCCATGCGCTCTTCGATGAGCTGTTCGAGGGAGCGCTGGAGGCGGCTGAGATCCAGGTGGGTGCGCACCCGGGCGCGCACTTCGTCAATGTCGAAGGGCTTGGTGATGTAGTCGGCGGCGCCGATGGAGAAGCCGTGGAGCTTGTCCACCACGCTGTCGGCGACGGTGACGAAGATCACCGGGATGCGGCCGCCGCTGGGGCTGGACTTGATCCGCCGGCACACCTCGTAGCCGTCCATGCCCGGCATGATGATGTCAAGGAGCACCAGATCGGGCGGGTTGGGGCCGGTGGCCAGTTCGACCGCGCGCTGGCCGTTGGCGGCCACCATGATTCGGTAGTCTTCGTGGAGCGCGGTGGACAGGCCGTGGAGGTTCTCGGGGATGTCGTCCACCAGCAGCAGGGTGGGCTTCTCGGCGCGCAGCACGGCTTCGGCGCCGTTGCCGGCGGCGGTCTTGCGGCGGTGGCAGCGCAGTTCGAGCTGGTTGCGCACGCGCAGCAGCAGGAGCTCGGGATTGACCGGCTTGGTGACGTAGTCGGCGGCGCCCAGGCGCAGGCCGACGGCTTCGTCGGCGGTTTCGGCCAGGGCGGTGACGAAGATCACCGGGATGTCGGCGGTGGCGGGATCGGACTTGAGGCGGTGGAGCACCTCGTAGCCGTCCATCCCGGGCATCCGGATGTCGAGGAGGATCAGCTCGGGGGCCGGCTGGCGGGTGGCCAGATCGAGGGCCTTGGGGCCGGAGGTGGCGACGACGACGGCAAAATCGTTGCGCAGGATGCCGACCAGCACGTGCAGGTTCTCGTGCACGTCATCGACGATGAGGATGCGCGGCTTGTGGTTCTTGTCGGCGGGTGCGGCGGGGGTCTCGTTCATGGCGGGCCGGCCAGTTCAGCGTGCAGGCGTTTGAGCAGGGCGATGGCTTCGTCGATCTCGAAGAGATCGAGCTTCTCGGCGATCTCCCGGATGACGGTTTCCACCGCCGTGCCGGCGACGCCTGCGCGCAGCGTCGTCATGACCGCCTGGGCAGCGCCCAGGTCGGATTCCAGCAATTCGATCAATTGTGCCACCTGTTGGCCTGCCTCGGCAGGCTCCATGCTGGCGGCGGATGGCGCGGCTTCCGGCGGGGTTTCGAGGCGCTCGATGTCGGCCATCACCTCGCCCAGCAGCCGGGCCATCCGGGACAGATCGGCGGGCTCGGGGCGGGTCTCCTGCTTGAGCTGGTTGTCGATGTCGGTCACGCAGGCGAACAGGGCGTCGGCGCCGATGTTGCCGCAGACGCCCTTGAGGGCGTGGCAGAACTCCTCGGCTTCCCGCAGGGGGCGCTCGTCGATCATCGTGGCGAGGGTGTCGGCGGCGCCGGCGTAGCGGGCCCGGAAGCGCAGGAGCTGCTTGCGGTAGGCGCCCTGGTCGCCACCGATGCGGCGCACGCCCTGCTCGCAGTCGATGGTGGTCAGGCGGTGCAGGTCGTCATCGAGGTTGCTGGTGCTGGCGGGCAGCAGCTGGGCGGTCTGGGGAATCTGGAGCCAGCGGGCGAGGGTGGCCTGCAGGCGATCCGGCGCCACGGGCTTGGTGATGTGGTCGTTCATGCCGGCGGCGAGGCTGCGCTGCTCGTCGTGGGCCATCGCCAGGGCGGTCATGGCGATGATCGGCAGATCGCGGAAGCGTTCGCCGCCGGGCTGATTGCCCAGGGCGCGGATCTGCCGGGCGGCTTCGAGGCCGTCCATCACTGGCATGTGGATGTCCATCAGTACTGCCGCGTAGGCGTTTTCGCGGACCATTGCGACGGCCTCGGCGCCATTCACGGCGGAATCGACCACGGTGTTCATGCTGCGCAGCAGCTCGGTGGCGAATTCGCGGTTGATGTCGTTGTCTTCGACCAGCAGCAGGCGCGCGCCGCGCAGATCGCAGCTGCCCGGGCGCAGGGCGCTGGCGCGCCGCTCTTCGAGAATGCGCCCGCGGCCGAGGCTGGTGAGGATGGTGTCGAGGAGCATCGACGGCGACACCGGCTTGACCAGGAAGGCGTCGGCGCCGGCCTGCTCGGAGGCGCGGATGACGTCCTCGCGGCCGTAGGCGGTGATCATCACGATCTTCGGCTTGTGCTGGATGGCCGGGTTGGCCTGGATGCGCCGGGTGACTTCATCGCCGTTCATCATCGGCATGCGCCAGTCCATCAGCACGATGTCGAAGGGTGGGTCGGCGGCCTGGAGCATGGCCATCGCGGTGGGGCCGTTGGAGGCGACGCTGACTTCCAGGTGGAAGAAACGCAGCATCTCGGCAACGATCTCCCGCGAGACCTCGTTGTCGTCCACCACCAGCACGTGGATGCCGGCGAGCAGCGGGCCGGCCTTCTCCACAAGCCGCTGGCGGTGGGTGCGGGCTTCGGGCGAGACCTTGAGATGCACGGTGCAGCACACCGTGGTGCCCTTGCCCGGGGCGGATTCCTCGATCCAGATCCGCCCGTCCATCAGCTCGACCAGGTGCTTGCTGATGGCGAGGCCGAGGCCGGTGCCGCCGAAGCGGCGGGTGGTGGTCTGGTCGGCCTGGGTGAATTTCTGGAACAGCCGGCTGACGAGTTCGGGCGTCATGCCGATGCCGGTGTCGCGGATCGAGAAATGCAGGGTGAGGTCGGTGTCGGTGGCCTCGATGCAGCGGAAGGCGAGTTCGACTTCACCCTTCTCGGTGAATTTGACCGCGTTGCTGCACAGGTTGAGCATGATCTGGCCGAGGCGCAGCGGGTCGCCCACCAGCACCGGCGGGATGGTGACGTCGTAGCGGATCAGGAACTCTATGCCCTTCTGTTCGGCCTGCAGGACGATGGTGTCCTTGAGCTGTTCGAGCACCGCGTCGAGGCCGAACTCGATGGATTCGATTTCGAGCTTGCCGGCCTCGATCTTCGAGAAGTCGAGGATGTCGTTGATGATGCCCAGCAGCGAATGGGCGGCGCCCTGGGCCTTGGAAAGGTAGTTCGAGAGGCCGGGCGGCAGCTCGGTCTTGAGGGCCAGGTAGAGCATGCCGATGATGGCGTTCATCGGGGTGCGGATCTCGTGGCTCATGGTGGCGAGGAACTCGGACTTCATCCGCGAGGCGTCCTCGGCGAGGGTCCTGGCGCGGATCATCTCGTCCATCGCGGCGCGCTCGGCGGTGATGTCCTCGACGACGCCCACCATGCCGCGGGACGGGTCGGCGGCGTCGATCACCCGGGCCGACATGCGCACCCACATCCGGCCGGCCTCGGGCTGGGGGATTTCCAGCTCGCGGCGGATCGTCTCGCCCCGGGCCAGGGCGGCCTCGACCTCGGCGCCTTCCGGGCCGCTGCGCCACAGGCTGGCGAGTTCGCTGGCGGTGACGTCGCCGAGGCCGAACATCTCGTCCATGCGCCGGTTCTGGTGGGTGATGGTGCCGTCGCGCACCAGCACGATGCCCACGCTGGCCGAGTCGAACAGGGCCTGGAGCTCGGCGGTGCGGGCCCGCACCCGTTCTTCGAGTTCTTCGTTGGCGAGCTTGAGCTGGGCTTCGTTGTCGGACAGCCGGTGGTTGCTGTTGATGAGGGCCTGGTTGCGCTCCTCGATGGCGTCGAGCATGCCGTTGAAGACATCCACCAGGGTGCCCACCTCGTCCTCGCTCTCGGCGCTGGCGCGCAGGCGGTAGTCCTTGTTGGTGGAGATCGTCTTGACGGTGCGGGTGAGGCGCTCGATCGGCCCGGCGACGACGCGCTGCCAGCGGGTGGCGGCCAGCAGGGCGATGAAGGACACCGCCAGGGCGATCAGCCCGGCGAACAGCAGGTAGTCGCGCCACAGCTGGTTGAGCTCGGCAAAGCTGGCGCGGATGAACACGGTGCCCAGCTGCACGCCGTCCTCGATGACCGGTTCGGTGAGATGCAGGTAGCCGTCTTCGATCACCGTGCCGCCAGCAGTGGCGGGGGGCGGGAAGCGGAAGGGGCGTTCCTCGCCGCTGTCGTAGCGGGCGAAGACGCGTCCGTCGGCGTCGTAGACGCAGGCGGCGACGATGGCCCGCTTGACCTTCAGGGCGGTGAGGGTCTCGCTCACGACCTTGTCGTCGTTGAAGATGAGGGCGGCGGTGCTGCGGTTGGCGACGATGCGGGCAAGCGTGGAGAGATCGCTGACCAGCTGGTCGGTGACGCGCATCCGTTCGTAGGCGACGAAGCCGGCGGCCTGGACGATCAGTGCGACCACGCTGGTCAGCACGATGAGCAGGACCAGCTTGGTCTTGATCTGCATGCGGTCGAAGAGGCCGCGCTTGTCGGGAGCGGGCTGCATCATTGCACCGTTCTCGCCAGTTCGAGCAGCTTGGCGCTGATCTTGAGGTTGGCCTGGCGGGCCGCGTCGGGGTTGATGTCGAGCTTGATCCGCCCGTTGTCGGAGAAGAAGCCGACGATGCCGCCCGCCGAGGCGAAGCCGTCCACGTCGCTGATGGTGAGGACGCTGCCGCGCAGCCGGCCGAGGATGTCCTGCCAGCGACGTTCGGAGCGGCCGATGAAGAGGGCGTTGCAGCCCGCGAGATCGGTGCCCGGGTCCATGACGACCCGCAGGCTGCGATCCTTGATCTGCTTGCCGGAGAGCTCGGCGAGGAGCTGGCCCACGGCGTCGGTGCCGGCGACGCACAGGCGCAGGGGTTCGCTGCCGGCCTGGGGCCAGTCGACGAACTTGAGCACATGAAACACGTAGGCGGCCTTGATCTTGGCTTCGAGTTCGCCGGCGGCCCAGGCCGGGGCGTGGGCGAAGGCCAGCAGCAGGCTCAGCAGCCAGCCCAGGACGAACGGGCTGCGGCGTGATCGGGAGGCAGATGCGCGCATCGCGTGGCGGCCGCGGTGATCAGTAGCGCACTTCGACGCCGGCAAACCCGCTGATGCCCGGATCGCGGAAGTCGAAGGGCATGCGGTACTGGCGATCGGTGAGGTTGTTCAGGTCGGCAGTGGCGAGCGCGGTGTAGCCGGCCGTGCGGGAGAGCACCTTCTGGGCGCGCAGGTTGATCACCCCGTAGTTGCCGAAGGACTGCCGGCTGGCCTGGTCGGTGCTGTCGTAGTACCGGCCGACCCAGTGGTAATAGGCCGCCACGACGAGTTCGCCGGGGAGCGGGACGACCAGCCCGGCGTTGGCGAGGCGATCCGGCGCGAAGGGGATCTGGCTGCCGTCGTTGCCGGGGTTGAGGTTGTCGCTGATCCGGGTGCGGGTGTGGGTGAAGTTGGCGAAGGCGGTGAGGCCGGCGCCGAGGGCGTAGCGGGAATCCAGCTCGAAGCCGGCCGAGCGGGCGCCGCCGGCGTTTTCGGAGCGCACCTGGGAGGGCACGGCGCTGACGATGTTGGTGACGATGGCGTCGCTGATGGTGTTCACGAAACCGCGCAGGTTGAGGTGCAGGGCGGAGGTGGCCTGCCAGTCGACACCCAGATCGCGGCCGATGCCGCTTTCGGGGCGCAGGGCCGGGTTGGGCAGCTCGCCGCTGGCGCCGGGCGTGGGCACCGTGCCGCCGATCTGCTTGGCGGTGGGCACCATGAAGCTGGAGCCGGCGTTGCCGTAGAAGGCGAGCCCGGGCGACAGGTTGTAGCGCGCCCCGACGCTCCAGAGGTTCTTGCTCCAGGCGGCGCTGGTGGTGGTGGGCGCGTTGCCGCCCAGCAGCGCGTAGTCGTGGTGGATGGTGTTGCGGCGCAGGCCGGCGCGCAGCACCCAGTCGTTCCAGCGCAGCTTTTCCTGGACGAAGTAGCCGGTGGAGCGGGCCTCGGCCCGGTTGGCGGGGGTGCCCACGCCGGCGGGGCTGCGGGTTTCGGTTTCGTAGTCGACCCACTGGCCATCGACGCCCAGGGTGAGCAGCGAATCCCGGGCGTGGCGGTAGCTGGCGGTCAGGTCGGCCGGGCGGATGGTCTGGCGGTTGAGGTCGCGATTGACCAGAGCCAGGCTGGATGGGTAGTTGTCGTTGGAAAAGCGCCGGTCGTAGTGGCGTTCGCCGTACTTGAACTGGAGGTGCCAGTCGTCGTTGATGGCGTTGTTGTAGGCGAAGTTGAAGGTGTTGTAGGCGTGGTCGAAATCCCGGTTCGGGCGGCCCATGGTGCTCTGGTGGGCGGTGTACTGGTAATACAGGCTGATCGTGTGGTCGGGCCGGCCCAGGGCGTAGGACAGGTTGGTGAAGACCCGGTCCTTCTCGTAGTGGGGCCGGCTGGTGGTCTGCAGCCACGAACCCGGGGTGCCGTACTGGCGGTAGTCGGCGAGTTCGTGGCTGGCGCTCACGATGTAGCTGAGCGGGCCGCTGGCGCCCTGGGTGTAGGCCCGCGCGGCGCGGGTGCCCCACGAACCGAAGCCCGCGGCGAAGCGGGTGAGCGGGGTGTCCACGCGGTTCTTCAGCACGAAGTTGGTGGTGCCGGCCAGCGGCGCCTCGTTGCCGACGAAATCCATCGTCAGGTAGTTGGAGTACAGCACCGAGGCCGGGCCCTTGTGGATCTCGATGCGCTCGATGGCCGCGCTGTCGAGGCTCATGGCGTCGGCGAAGGCGTCGATCGGCAGGCCGTCGAGGAGGTAGCTGTTGTACTTGGGCCCGAGGCCGGCGTACGAGCCCCAGTTGGAATCGTTGCGGGACAGCACATTGACGAACTGGCCGGAGGTGTGGCGCATCAGCTCGGCCAGGTTGCCGTTGGGCGTGGGCAGGCGCGCGATCTCGTCGCTCTTGAGGACGACGATGCGCTGGGTGACGGAATCCGGAGTCTGGCCGAGCTTGGTGTCGGTGACCACCAGATCGGCGAGCTGTTCGAGGCTGGTGGCCTCGACAAAACCGCTGAGGGGAAGGTTCGTGATGTCGCCGGAAGCCGATGGCGGCGCGTCGGCGTGGGCGAGCGCGCAGGAAAGAGCGATGACTGGGGTGAGATGCTGCGGCTTCATGGATCCTTCCACGATCTGCCGTGAGTATGCGATTCGTCCGGCAACGATCTTTAACAATATGAGGCCGGGATGTTATAGCGCCATCGCCTGAAGATCAAACGGGTACGGGCATATTTTTGCCATTCTGGCAGGGCCCCCGGGGCCGGTGAGGCCGTTCTGCGATCTACACCTTTCGTCGTAGGCCGATGGGGTGGCCTGCGGGCGGGCCGGATCTGGGTTAGATTCTGGCCTGTTCCAACCGATTGAGTGCCCCGCCGTGACCGCAAGACGCACTGCCACCCCCGATGCCGTCGATGATGCGCCCGCCCAAGACGCGGAGGCGGCGCAGCCCTGGCATCTGGCCGCCTCCGACGCCGAGCGGGTGGTGGCCGAGTTCGAGCATGCCCTGATCTGCCTGTGCGAGGCCTTCGGGCGTTACAACATGCAGGGGCTGGCCGGGGTGTCGGACGAGGCGAGCTTCTCCGGGCAGGACAACATGGTGCTGCACATCATCCAGACCCTCGACCGGCCCAAGAGCCTGTCGGACATCAGCCGCTTCATGAACCGGGACGACCTGGCCAACATCCAGTACAGCGTGCGCAAGCTGCTGAAGGCCGGGCTCATCGAGAAGGCCAGCGACCGCTCGGCCCGCGGCACCACCTACCGCACCACCGAGGACGGTCGCGAGGTGGTGGCCGCCTTCGTGGCCCGCCGGCGTGATCTGGTGCTGGCCCCGGCCGAGGAGATGGAGCAGCTGCGCGAGCAGCTCCGCGGCGCCACCAAAGTGATGAGCCACTTCATCGGCCTGTACGACCAGGCCGCGCGGGTGCTCACCACCCGTTCCTAGCCGGCGCCGTCGCCGAACCGGCGCTTCATCGCCAGGATCACCAGTGCCACCGCCAGGATCACCCCGTTGGTGAGCACCAGCGGCAGCGCGCCCCGGCGCAGGCCATAGACGATCCACAGGGCCACGCCGGCGATCAGCACCGCGTACATCGCCCACGACACGTCCCGCGCGCTTTTGGTCTTCCAGATCTGCCAGGCCTGGGGCACGAAGGCGGCGGTGCTGAGGCAACCGGCAATGGTGCCGATGAGGGTGTCGATGTCCATCGCTCAGAAGAACCGGTCGAAGTGGATGCGCTCGGGCGGCAGGCGGTGGGTGACCTGCAGCAGCTGCTGGACGGCCTCGACCATCGGCGGCGGGCCGGCGAGGTAGAACTCGGCCTCGGTGAGCCGTTCGCCCAGCACCGCTTCGGCCAGCTGATGGACCGGGCCCACCGGGCCGCGCCAGCCATCGCGGGCGGCGGCGTCCGGGTCCGACACCGCGGCGTGGTAGCGGATCGTTTCGCCAAAGCCGGGCAGGGCCGCCAGATCGGCCTCGCCGCACAGGTCGGACGGGGTGCGTCCGCCGTAGAAGAAATCCACCCGCCGGCCAGCCAGCGCCGGATCGGCCGCCACGCCGCGGGCGACGGAGAGCATCGGCGCGAGGCCCGAGCCGCCGGCGATGCACACGATGTCCCGCGGGCTGTCGGTGCGCAGGTGGGCGAGGCCGTAGGGGCCGTCAAGGCCGACGCTGGCGCCCACCGCGAGGCGCTCGAACAGCGTGGTGGACGCGCCGCCGCCCGCCACCTTGCGGATGCGGAAGTGCCACTCTCCCGCCCCGTTGGGCAGGTTGGCCATGGAGTATGCGCGCTCCCGGTCGAGGCCGGGGAGGGCCAGCAGCGCGTACTGGCCGGGGCGGAAAACCGCCGGGGCGTCGGTGCGCAGCACGAACTCGCGGATGTCGTGGGTGATCTGCCGGCTGGCGACGAGGGTGGCGTGGTGGCGCACCGGGCGGATCGCCGGCTCTGGCTGGGGCGGCAGGCGCAGCTTGAGGTGGACGTCGCCGGTCGGCCGGCTCTGGCAGGCCAGCACGCGGCCCTTGCGGCGGTCGCGATCCGATAGGCCCGGCGCCTCGGGCCACAGGTTGGCGACTTCGCCGGCGGTCACCTCGCAGCGGCAGCAGCCGCAGGCGCCCACACCGCACTCGTAGGGCAGCGCCAGCCCGGCGCGCAGGCCGGCGCGGAGCAGGGTGTCGCCCTCGGCACAGTCGAAGACGGCCTCGCCGTCGTTTACGGTGATCACGGACATGCGGCCTCCGTCTCGTCGATGGCGGCGTAGATGGCCTCGTCCTTCACCTCGACGCGATAGACGCGCAGCGGGATCGAGCACGGCGCGCCAGCCGGGCGGCCAGTGGCGATCTCGAAGGCGCCCTGGTGGTAGGGGCACTCGACCACGCCGTCGTCGCAGTCGATCTCGCCGTCGCACAGGGATGCGTCGCCGTGGGTGCAGGTGTCGTCGGTGACGTAGAAGCGGCCGTCAAGGTTGAACACCGCCAGAGGCGGGCGATCGGTGAGTTCGATGCGGTGGCAGCCGCCGGCGGGCACGTCGCGGGTGGAGCAGAGCTGTTTCATGGGGATGTCCTTTCTTGTCGTCGTGGGCCGGGCCGAAGCCCGGCCGGCCGGGTTACCACTTCCAGGCGTAGGCGGCGCCGATCCAGTTTTGCGACATGCGCACATCGACGCCGGCGCTGGGGCCGGTGCCCTTCACTTCCTCGCCCAGCACGCGGGCGTACACCACCGACAGCTCGCTGCGGTCGGGGAGCGTCCAGGTGGCGCCGGCGGTGACGTGGTTCTGGGGCGTGACGGGCGCCAGGTAGTTGAGGGTGGCGTCCTTCGCGGCGACGATCTGGGTGCCGTGGCTGAAGCCGCCGCGCACCTGCAGCGCCGGGGTGGCCTGCCAGCTGGCGCCGATGCGGCTGATGGTCTGGCTGTGCCAGCCAAAGCCCGCCTGAGGCGCGGTGAGGGGGTTACCCAGCGAGTTGATGTCGCCCCAGTTCACCCGCATCAGGTCGGCGGCGATCACCACGCCTTCCACCGGCCGCACAGCGATGCCCACGCCGTAGCGCTCGGGTACGTCGAACTCGCCGTTGTGGGCGAGCAGGTTGCGGTAGGCGTCGAGCTTGCCCATGCGCATCCGCGCCGCGTACATGGCGCCGAGGGTGACCTTCTCGCTTACCTGGCCGGTCCAGCCGAGCTTGAAGCCGGCGCCCATCGAGGTCTCGGCGCCCTGGCCTTCCTGGCCGTTGGCGTCGGGCACGCCGTCCACGCGGAAGCGCTGGTAGGCGAGGTCGAGCGACACGCCGACGGCCTGGGAGTCGGAGAGCTTGACCGCGTAGGTGGGCGAGACGATGACCTGCATCAGCTTGGCGCCGTCCTTGCCGCTGCCGGGGCCGCCGAGGATGTTTTTGTCGTACTTGGTGGTCACGCCGTTGCCGTACACCGACACGCCGACGGACTGGCGGCTGTCGAGCATGCGGTTGTAGCCGAACTCGGGGATCGGGATGGCCTTCACGCCGTCGCCGTCGAAGTCGGTGCCGCCAAAGGTGGAGGCGGGCTTGGGCATCACCACCGCGAGGCCCAGGTCAAGCCGGTTGCCCACGAAGGCCATGCCGGCGGGGTTGTTGGCGGCGGCCAGGGCATCCTGGGGCAGGGCGATGGACGCGCCGCCCATGCCCTGGGCCTTGATGCCGTAGCCGTGGGGCATGGTGCCGTTGGTGGCGAGGGCCGGCAGGCTGGTGGCGAGCGCGGCAGCGAGAAGGGTGAGGCGCAGGGGCAGGCGGGTCATGACAGCAGCTCCGAGATGGGGGAAGTGGCCTGCTCGGGGCCGAGCGCCGCGTAGCCGCCATCTACCGGCAGGTTGCTGCCGGTGATGAAGCGGGCGTGGTCGGAGGCGAGGAACAGCACCGCGTCGGCCACTTCGGCCGGATCGCCAATGCGTCCGAGCATGTGGAAGGGGCGGGCGACGCTGTTCACCTTGTCGCGGTCGCCGCCGGAGATCTGGTCGAGGATGCCGGACCACGTCCAGCCCGGCGACACGGCGTTCACCCGGATGCCGTCGGCGGCGAGATCGAGCGCCGCGCTGCGGGTGAGCTGGAGCACCGCGGCCTTGGTGGCCGGGTAGGTCCACCGACCGGCCTGGGCCACGCCGGCGCTGGTGGAGCCGAAGTTGATCACCGCGCTGCCGTGGGCCATGTGCGGGCGGCAGGCGCGCAGGAACATCGCCGCGCCGAACACATTCACCGCGAAGGCCTTCTCCCAGTCTTCCCGCGGCGAGGCGGGGCCGTTGTCGGCGTAGACGGCGGCCACGTTCACCAGGCAGTCGATGCGCCCGAAGGCCTTTACCGTGGCCTGCACGCAGGTGTCGATGTCGGCGTCGCGGCTCACGTCGGTGGCGACGAAGCGGGTGGTCTCGCCCAGCTCGGCCACGAGTGTCATGCCGCCGGTGCTGTCGATGTCGGCGATGACCACCTTCGCCCCCTCGGCCACGAAGGCCCGGGCGATGGCGGCGCCGATGAGGGTGGCGCCGCCGCTGACGATCACCACCTTGTCCTTGAGTCCTCTCATGTCGGTTCCTTGATGTTTTGTCGTTGGGTAGGTGGGAGGCGTCAGCGCACCGAGCCTCAGCCCGGTCCCCTCACTCCTCACCCCTTACTCCTCACTGCCCTGCCGGCAATCAGCCGGCCAGGGCCGGTTCGGCGGGCAGGGCGGCGCCGAGCTTGCCGCGACAGAACAGCAGCGGCGTGCGCTCGCTCCAGCGGAAGCGCAGCACCCGGCCGAGCAGGATCTGGTGGTCGCCGCCGGGATAGACGGCTTCCAGCGCGCATTCAAACTGCGCCGCAGCGCCGGGCAGCAGCGGCGCGCCGCCGGCGCCGGGCGTCACCGTCAGGCCGGCGAACTTGTCGGCCACCGGGCGTCCGAAGCGGTGGCACAGGTCCACCTGCTCGTCGGTCAGCACATTCACCGCAAAGTGGCTGCCTTCGGTGAAGGCGGCCAGGCTGGGCGAGCGGTTGGAGAGGCTCCACAGGATCAGCGGCGGGTCCATCGACACCGAGTTGAAGGAGCTGGCGGTGAGGCCGACGGGGCTGCCGTCCGGCGCGACGGTGGTGACGACCGTCACGCCGGTGGCGAAGCTGCCGAGGGCCTTGCGCAGGGCCTGGGGATCGCCGCTCGGGCCATCCCCCGCCCAGCGGGCGGCGTGGGCGTCAGGCTGCACAGCGTTCCTCCACGTGGCTGGCGACGAAATTGCGGGCTTCGTCCAGATCGGCGATCCACGGCCAGTAGTTGCGCGGGTTGTCGAAGCAGCGCATGAAGGCGTCGGCCACCGGCGGGTGCTGGGAGGCGGCGCCGAGCACGGTCATCACCGGCTCGCCCGGCGGGTTGAGCAGGGCGTTGGTGAAGGCGGTGGTGTAGCTGGCGGATTCGTCCCAGAAGGTCTCGAAGGTGTCCTTCATCCAGGCGGCGTCGAAGGCGGCGTTGCCGTTGGCGACGATGCGGGCGACCAGGTGGCGCACCATCCGCGCGGCGTTGTTGGAGCCCTGGCCGGCGATCGGGTCGTTGAGCACCGCGGTGTCTCCGATGGCCATCACACAGGCGCCGGAGGGCAGCTGGCCGATGGGTTTACGCACGGTGGGCACGAAGGCGCCCTTCAGCCAGGCGTCCTCATCGGTGAGCTCGGCGCCTTCCATGTGGTGCAGGTCGTCCGGGGCGAACTCGGCGATCACCTGGCGGGCGATCTCCAGCAGCTCGTGGCCGTCCTTGGCGTCCTGGAAGCGGTCCATCGGGCCGCCGGGGATGGCTTCGAACAGGAAGCTGCGGCACTCGCCGCGGGTGTGGGTGTAGAAGGGCAGCGAGAAGTATTCGCCGACGCCGGCGATGAAGTTGAAGCGCAGCGGGCGGAAGGGCACGCGCTTCCACGGATGGTCGCCGGTGAGCTTGGGGCCGGTGAGGAGCATCGCGGCGAGGTTGCGCGGCGGGGCGCTGTGCACGCTGCGCTCGTCGTCGCGGGCGAAGAAGGCGTTGATCTGGCCCTTGCCGGCGGCGACCATCGTGAGGTCGGATTCGGCGGCGATCTTCTCCAGATCGGCCACCGACACCGCCTGGATGACCAGCTTGCCGCCGCGGCGGGGGAATTCCTGCAGCCAGCGGGAGAACTTGGTGCGCTGGTCGAGGGCCTGGCCCTGCAGGTCGCCCAGGCGGCCCTGCACGGTGAGGCCGATGCTGCCGTCGGGGCCGCGGAAATCCACGTGCATGCCTTCGCCGTAGGGAACGAGGTCTTCCCAGAAGTTGAGGCCCAGCTCGCGCTCGGTGGCGAGGGTGGATTCGAACAGGAAGGCGGTGCTGGGGATGCGGCTGTTGAGCACCTGCTCGGGGCTGCGGTCGGTGTAGAGGGAGACGGAATAGCCCTTGTCGAGGAGGGCGAAACCGAGCAGCAGGCCGGCCTGGCCGCCACCGATGATGGAGATCTTGCGCATGATTGGGTCCTCGGAATCTGTGTGGGTTCAGTCGGCCGCCGGCAGGGTCTTCCAGCCGTCGGCGTGCGGGCTCAGGAGCTTCAGGTGCAGGCGGACGTGGGTGAAGCGCCAGCCCTTCCTGCCTTTCTTGAGGCGGCTTTCGTACCAGCCGCCGATCCAGTGGGCCTCGGCCTCCTCGCCGACCCGCGCCAGCTCCCACAGGTACCAGTGGCAGCGGGCGCGGCGGCCGTCGGGGGACGGCTCGACGAGGGGCGAGACCATGTAGTGCAGCGACCAGCGGATGCCCTCGCGGCCGATCCGCGCCAGCTCCGCGGAGATCTCGTCGCGACCCCGGTAGTGGCCGAAGCCTTCGCACACCCATTCGGCGTCCTTGGCGAACAGCGGCCCGAGGATGGCCGGGTCGTTGTTGCGGTCGGCGCCGAGGGCGTAGCGGGCCACCAGGGTGCGGATCGCCTCGATGTCTTCGAGGCGGGTGAGGCGGGCGGCGAGATCCGGAGCTGGCTTCATGATCGAGTGCGCTTACGCGGCGACGCGGCCGTGCTCGGCGACGAAGCGGGCTTCGTCGAAGCTGTAGGGCACCTTCGGGTCGCCGCCGTAGAGCTCGATGTGCGGCGCCACCTCGGCCAGCGACAGGGCCAGGTGGAACAGGCGCGCCGAGGCCGGCGGCAGCTCGCCCAGCGGGAAGGTATCCACGTGGGTGAGGATGTCCGGCAGGCGCGGCAGCATGGCTTCGTAGAAGGCGCGCAGCTCGCCGCGGCTGCTGTGGATGCGGCGCTGCTGACGTTCGTCCTGGGTGGCCAGCGCCCAGGTGGCGACCAGCGGCTCGAGGACTTCGAAGGACTTGGGCAGGGAAAGGTCGGTCATCGCGGTGTTCCTTACTTGGCGTGCATGTAGGCTTCGAGGGCGTGGTAGCCGTGGCGGATCAGGATTTCGTCG
>ERZ650311.361-NODE-361-length-29717-cov-15.633032_pt1 | contig 29717 bp, 25 predicted proteins | sample MGYA00376247_ERZ650311 | MGnify/ENA primary metagenome ERZ650311 (study PRJEB26733, sample SAMN07839324) | wastewater metagenome | biome: small river; feature: stream; material: water | place: USA: North Carolina | collected 2016-07-28 ...
AACCTCGACCATGTCCATCAACTTGCCCGCTTCCATCGTTCGCCCAAAAACGCAGAAAACTACACAAAAGCGGGGGCTGTGAACAGTGGGCCGGCAAGTGGCTGACCGTGAACGTTATTTGGGCTCGGGCAATGCTATTAGGGTAGCTGCGGCAGCCCTGACACGCCGGCCCGTTCCACCGTCGAGGTCGCGCGGTTGCCGCGGGACGTGAAGGTGGAAATCGAAGTGGTGGCCCGGCTGGCCTGATTGCTTTTCCCATCATCCGTCCGGTGGCGGGCGCACCTGCCCATGCCGGATTGACAGCCCGCTCACACCCGGGCGGCAATGAAAGGATCTTGTCATGACAGATGTAAAAGCAATGCTGGCCGAGGAGGCCGCCCACGAGGCGCGTGATCTCCATCGGGGCCTCAAGGATCGGCACATTCAGATGATTGCCCTCGGGGGAGCGATCGGCGTCGGCCTGTCCCTTGGGGCGGGGCGCGCGATCTCGGTGGCCGGGCCGGGCCTGCTGCTGAGTTACGCGGTGGGCGGGCTGATCATCTTCTTCATCATGCGGGCACTCGGCGAGCTGCTGCTGTACCGCCCGGTGGCCGGCTCATTCGCCTCCTACGCGGAGGAGTTCATCGGCCCCTTCGCCGGCTTTGCCACCGGCTGGTCGTACTGGTTCACCTGGGTGACCATCGGCATGGCCGAGATCACCGCGGTGGCGGTGTACGTGAATTACTGGTTTCCGGACGTGCCCCAGTGGATACCGGCGCTCGTCACCCTTGCCGTGCTGTATTCGGCCAACCGGATCTCGGTGGCGCTGTTCGGCGAGCTGGAGTTCTGGTTCGCGCTGATCAAGGTGGTCACCATCGTCGGGATGATCCTCGTCGGTCTGGCGATCATCTGTTTCGACATCACCCCGCTGGGCAAGACGGCCAGCTTCTCCAACCTGTGGAGCCACGGCGGTTTCATGCCCTTCGGCATCCTCGGCGTGGTGATGACCCTGCAGATCGTGATGTTCGCCTACCAGGGCGTCGAGCTGATCGGCGTGACGGCCGGCGAGGCCCAGAACCCCGAGCGCGTGCTGCCCAGCGCCACCAACAGCATCATCTGGCGGATTCTCGCCTTCTACGTGGGCGCGCTGGTCATCATGATGGCGCTGGTGCCGTGGAGCGAGCTGCGGCCGGGCGTCAGCCCCTTCGTGTTCGTGTTTGAACGCATCGGCATCCCCGGCGCCGCCGGCCTCATCAACTTCGTGGTCATCACCGCGGCGGCCTCGTCGTGCAACAGCGGCATCTTCAGCACCGGGCGCATGCTCTACACGCTGGCCCAGTTCCGCCAGGCGCCCCAGGCCCTCGGCCGGGTGAATCGCCACCACCTGCCGGCCAACGCCATCACCCTGTCCACCCTGGTGATGAGCATCGGTGTGGTGCTCAACTATCTGGTGCCCGAGCAGGTCTTCGTATGGGTGACCAGCATCTCGCTCATCGGCGCCTTGTGGACCTGGACGATCATCGTCCTCGCCCACCTCGGCTACCGCCGGGCCGTGGCGGCCGGCACCGTCAAGGCGGTGTCCTTCCGGATGCCCGGCGCGCCGTACATGAACTGGGTCGTGGTGGCCTTCATGGTGGCCGTGTGCGGGCTCCTGGCCCTCGACCCCAGCACCCGCGTGGCGCTCTACGTGGCGCCGGTGTGGTTCGCCCTGCTGGGCATCGGCTATCGCCTCTGCGCCACCGGCACCGGGGCTTCCGCCCCTAAAGCGGTGCCTGTCCGGCTCCAACCCGAATCCGAATCCTGAAAGACCCCAAGCATGATCGACTCGAACGTGACCAAGGCCGGCGCCGTGCTGACCATTGATCTCGATGCCCTGTGCGACAACTGGCGCCTGCTCCGGCGCCAGGCCGAGGGCGCCGAATGCGCCGCCGTCGTCAAGGCCGACGCCTACGGCCTCGGTGCCGAACGCGCCGCCGTCGTCAAGGCCGACGCCTACGGCCTCGGTGCCGAACGCGTGGCTCCGGCCCTGTATCGCGCCGGTTGCCGCAGCTTCTTCGTGGCCCACCTGACCGAAGGCATCCGCCTGCGTGCCGTGCTGCCCGACCAGACCGCGATGATCTACGTGCTGCACGGCCCGCACCCCGGCTCGGAGCGGGACTTCGTGCGCAGCCGGCTGGTGCCGGTGCTCAACAGCCTGCCCCAGGTGAAGGCCTGGCAGACCCTCGCCCAGTGGGAGGAAGGCGTGCTCCCCGCCGTGCTGCAGGTGGATACAGGCATGGCCCGGCTCGGGCTGAGCGAGGACGAGTTCGCCAGCCTGATCGCGCATCCGGCCCTGCTCGAAGGGTTGGCCCTGCAGTTCGTGATGAGCCATCTGGTGAGCGCCGAAGCGCAGCACGACCCGGTCAATCGCCGGCAGCTGGCGCGCTTCGAGGCGGCGCTGGCGCAGCTGCCGGGGATGCGGGGCAGCCTCGCCAACTCGTCGGGAATCTTCTTGGGTGGCGAATATCACTTCGGGCTGGTCCGCCCGGGCGCCGCGCTGTACGGCGTCGCCCCGGTGGCCGGGCAGGCCAACCCCATGCGGCCGGTGATCCGCCTGCAGGGCAAGGTGCTGCAGACCCGGCGCGTCGATGCGGGCACCGCGGTGGGTTACGGCCACAGCTGGATGGCCTGCCGCCCGTCGCGGCTTGCTACCGTTGCCGTAGGCTATGCGGACGGCTATCTGCGCAGCCTGAGCAACCGCGGCCTCGCCCGCTACGAAGACGTCCCGCTGCCGCTGGTGGGCAAGGTGTCGATGGACACGATCATCGTGGATGTCACCGACGTGCCCGAAGCGCGCATCGTCGAGGGTGCCTTCGTCGATCTTGCCGACCCCATCAACGGCGTCGACGCCGTCGCTGAACGGGCCGGCACCATCGGCTACGAGATCCTCACCAGCCTCGGGCGGCGCTACGCGCGCCAGTACATCGAAGGCGGCCGCATCCAGCCGGATTGATGCCTTGCGGCCCGGGGTGGCCTTGTGGCGCCGCCCCGGGCCGGAACTTTCTGCCGTTTTCCGTGATGCCCACCGGATTTCACGCCACCCGCCGCCCCCGACCCCTGCCGTTCCGGCAATCAGCAGCGGAAACCTGCCGGCAGCTTTTGCCCGGGGCGACGTTTTCCGCGCGGGGCAAGGCCCGCGGGGCGGCGTGCAGACCAATGTCTTAACCCGACTTTACCTCCCTTAACCCGATCCGCCACCAAGCGGGGGCGGGATTGGGCCGCTATCTTGCTAAGAACCGGGTGCAGGCGCAGGCCGCCCGGAGTGATTCCGGCAACACAGGGGAAAGGAAAGATCATGGTCAGCAGCATCAGCGGTTACAGCAGCGCATCGGCGATGGCGATGACGCGCCCCGACCCGAGCCAGATGGCGAGCAAGCTGTTCTCCAGACTGGATGCCAAGGGGCAGGGCTTCATCGAGCAGAGTGATCTGCAGTCGGCGTTCAGCCAGGTGTTTGGCAACGCCTCGTCGTCCCAGGCGAACGACGCCAGCAGCCAGCTCTTCAGTGCGCTGGATGGCGACAGCAACGGCAAGGTGACGGAAAGCGAGTTCTCCAGCGGCATGCAGAAGCTCGCCGAGGCGCTGGATAGCCAGGCCTTCAGCAGCCGCATGGGTGGCGCGGGCGGAATGCCGCCTCCACCCCCGCCGCCGGGTGGCGGTGAGGACGACGCGGGCTTCACCCAGGACGAGTTGCAGAGTCAGCTGGACGAGATCGGCAGCACCGACAGCAAGCGCTCGTCGCTGATCTCCAGCGTTGTCGAAAACTTCGACAAGGCCGACACCAACGGCGACGGCAATGTGAGCGCCACCGAGGCGATGGCCTACGAGCAATCCACCCAGAGCAGCACCTCGGGCAACTCGACCAGCACCGGCAGCGCCAGCTCGTCGAGCCAGACCGACGCCATGCTCGCCCAGCGGCTGATGGAGCTGATTCGCGCCTACGGTGGCGATTCGACCACGTCGGCGGCGAGCGGCGTGCTGTCGGTGTCGGCCTGATCGGGGCGTTTCCCGTCGGGTGGGCTTCAGCTCAACCTACGGGGGGCATTTTGCCGCAGGCCGTCGCGGTCACCTGCAGGGCGTGACGCAGGGGGGCGCAACCGCCGCAATCCCTTGCCGAGGGCGGCTTTCGGGCCGTTTCCGGCGCCCTCTGCGCTCCTCTGATGCGAGTTCCGGCAAGTTCCGCTCGACATCAGGCAACCCTTGCCCGACGTCGGGCAATTTTTGCTCGATCTCGGGCAAGCCCTGCTCGACGTCGTTCAATGACTGCCGGATGTCGAGCAGCATTTGCTCGACGTCGAGCGACCTTTGCCCGATGTCGGGCAGCGATTGCTCGATGTCGAGTAGTGATTGCTCGATGTCGGTCGGAGATTGCTCGATGTCGATCAGGGATTGCCCGACGTCGTGCAGTGTGTGCTCGATGTCGTGCAGGCATTGCCGGATGTCGGGCAGCAGGTGGCTGAGGGCAGGGAGTGGCCGCAGGCTGTCGCGCGTGGCTTGCCGGGCGATGCGGGAGCCGATGGGGAGGTGGCGGGGCGACTGGCCCCCTGCCGTGCTGATGGCGTTGTTGCGGTCGATTCAGCCCAGCCCACGGGCGACGATCTCCCACACCTGCGCTTCCATATCTGGCGCGAGGCAATCCACCTCGGTCAGATCGCCCCAGTTCTCGCGGAAGTTGCGTTGCCAGGTGATCTGGCGTTTGGCGAGCTGGCGGGTGGCGAAGACGCCCTTGTCGCGGAAGCTGCGCATGTCGCACTGGCCGTCCAGAAATTCCAGGGCCTGGCGGTAGCCAACGCAGCGCATCGACGGCAGGTTGGGGTCGAGCTGGTAGTGGCGGCGCAGGCGGATCACCTCATCCACGAAGCCGGCCAGCAGCATGGTGTCGAAACGGCGTTCGATGCGGGCGTGGAGCACGGCCCGGTCGCTCGGAGCCAGGGCGATGGGGATGAAACGGTGGGTCTCTTCTGCGTCGTCGCGCCTGGCGTAGCTGTCGGCCAGCGGGCGGCCGGTGAGGCGGACGATCTCCAGCGCGCGCTGGATGCGCTGGGCGTCGTTGGGCTTGAGGCGGGCAGCGGCGTCCGGGTCGAGGGCGGCGAGCTGGGCGTGCAGCGCCGGCCAGCCGTCGCGGGCGGCGGCGTCTTCGATGTCCTTGCGCAGCTGCGGCTCGGCTTCGGGCAGCTCGGAGAGGCCCTCGCGCAGGGCCTTGTAATAGAGCATCGTGCCGCCCACCAGCAGCGGCACCTTGCCGCGGGCGGTGATCTCGCCCATCAGCCGGCGCGCGTCCTCGCAGAAGCGGGCGGCGGAGTACGCCTCTTCGGGGCTCACGATGTCGATGAGATGGTGCGGGCAGGCGGCCTGCTCGTCCGCGCTGGGCTTGGCGGTGCCGATGTCCATGTCGCGATACACGAGGGCCGAATCGACGCTGATGATCTCGACCGGCAGGCGCCGCGCGAGGGCCAGGGCGCAGGCGGTCTTGCCGCTGGCGGTGGGGCCGAGTAACAGGATGGCGGGCGGAAGCGGCGTGGTTTCGGGCATGATTCGGGCCTTGGCAATCGCGCATTGTAGCGGGTGGAGAAATTCGGTTGAACGCATCGGGCTGGAGTCGGATCGGGCGGGCGCTGCTGGCGGGCGCCCTGCTGCTGTGGGCGGGGCTGGCGGCGGCGAAGGGGCCGCTGTTCCTGTGGGAGCTGCGCGACGGCGAGGGCACGCTTCGCGCCTGGCTGTACGGCACGATCCACGTGTGCGACGCGACCTGCTTTCCGCTGCCGGCGGATGTGCGCGCGGCCTTTGCCGGCGCCGACAGCCTGGCGCTGGAGCTCGATCCGGATGACCCGGGCCTCACCCGGCTGCTGATGCAGGCGGCGCGGCTGCCGGCCGGCGAGCGGCTCGACGACATCCTGCCGCCCGCGCTGCGGCCCCGCGTGGCGTTGGCGATGGATCGGCTGGGCCTGCCCCAGGCGGTGCTCCAGGGCATGCAGCCGTGGATGGTGAGCACGCTCCTCACCCTCAAGGCGGCCGAGCGGGCCGGCTACGGGGCAGGGCAGGGGATCGATCTCTCGCTGGCCCGCGACGCCCGCGCCCGGGGCATCGAACTCTGGGCGCTGGAGCGGGTCGAGCAACAGGTGGCGGCGCTCTCGGCCGGCGGCGACAAGGCCCAGGTGGCCTACCTGACCGAGGTCGTCTCGCTGATCGAGGACGCCGCCGCGCCGGAATACTTTGCAGCGATGCTGCATGCCTGGCGCACCGGCGACGTGGCCGAGATCGACCGCATCCTGCGCGAGGAATCCGGCGGGCCCGACGCCGCGCCGCTGCTCGAGGCGCTGCTCGATGCGCGCAACGTGGAGATGGCCGAGGCCATCGAGCGCGGCCTCAAGCCCGGCCGCCGGCCCTTCATCGCGGTGGGCGCGGGGCACATCGGCGGCAAGGGCGGGCTGCTGGAAATCCTTGCCGCGCGGGGTTACGCGCTGCGGCAGGTGCACGATGCCAACGACTGACACCCACCACGCGGAGCAGGCATGACCGACATCTTCATCAGCTACGCCAGCGAGGACCGGGAGCGCGCCCGGCAGTTTGCCTCTGCCTTCGAGGCGCGGGGCTGGGCGGTGTGGTGGGATCGGCGGATCGTGCCGGGCCAGGCTTTCGATTCAGCCATCGAGCAGGCGCTGGAGGCGGCGAAGTGCGTGGTGGTGCTGTGGTCGCCGGATTCGGCGGCCTCGGAATGGGTGAAGAACGAAGCCGCCGTGGGCGCCGAGCGGGGCGTGCTGGTGCCGGCGATGATCGTGCCGGTCAAGCTGCCGCTGGAGTTCCGCCGCAAGCAGACGGCGGATCTGACCGACTGGCGCGGGGCGGCGGATCACCCGGGCTTTGCGTCGCTGTGCGAGGCGGTGGAGCCGCTGCTGGGTGAAGCGCCCTGTGCGCCGGTGGCGCCGCCTACGCTGCCGGCACCGGCTGGCGGCCGGCGGCTGCCGCTGCTGGCTGCGCTGGCGGTGGTGTTGGCGGGTGGGGTGTTCTGGGGCGTGTCCCAGCGGGCCGTGCCGCCCGTGGCCCTGGTGCCGGCGCCGCAAAGTGCGTCGGCGGGCGAGGGCGAGTGGTCGGCGGCGCGTATCGCTGGCGTGTATCGCGGTGCGGTGGTGGCGGATTCGAAGGGCGGATCCCGCAATGGGGTGTCGGTGACCGTCGAGTTCGTCGACCGTTACACGGTACGGCTCACGTCCGACTACCCGCGCATTCCGGCGGTGACGGTGCGGGTGAGCCAGGTCGGGGATCGCGTGCTCGCCGATGGTGGCGATACCGCGCTGGTGGTGGACCCGACCCGGACGCCCCAGCGTCTCGACTACTCGCCCCACGGCGAATTGAGTTTCAGTGGAGTGCGTTGATGAACAGGATGTGTGAAAGCGCGCTGGCGGTCTGCCTCGCGCTGGCGGGCTGCGCGGCTGTTGCGGCGGGCCCGGTGGCGGTGGATGTCGGCCACTTCCTCGAGAAGCCCGGCGCCACCAGCGCCTACGGGGTGACCGAGTTTGAGTACAACCAGAACCTCGCGGCGGTGATTGCCACCCGGCTGGAGGCCGACGGCGTGCCGGTGCGGCTGATCGGTTACAAGGGCGAGATGGCCGACCTGTACGCCCGTGCGCCCCAGGCCGAGGCGGCGGGCGGGCAGTTCTTCCTGTCGGTGCATCACGATTCGGTGAAGGCCGAGTACCAGCAGACGTGGCTGGTGGACGGCAAGGAGCAGCGCTATTCCGAATACGCCCGGGGCTTCTCGCTGTTCGTGTCACGCAAGAACCCGCGGTTGGCCGAAAGCCTGGCCTGCGCGAGCAGCATCGGCGCCGCGCTGCGGGCGGCGGGCCTCAAGCCCACGCCCCATCACGCCGAGGCCGCCGGCATCGGCCGCCCGTGGGCCGACGAAACCAACGGCGTGTATTACTACGACAACCTGGTGGTGCTGAAGACATCCACGGTGCCCGCGGTGCTGCTGGAGGCCGGGGTGATCGTGCATCCGGCCGAGGCGATCGAGCTGGCCACGCCGGAACGCCGTGCCCTCACCGCCAATGCAGTGACCAAGGGCCTGCGCACCTGCGGGGTGACCGCCGGCCGCTGATCGGCGAAAATGCGGGGGCTTCCGGTTTTGCGGTGCTTGTCGTGCCGGATCAAGATTCGGCCATGCGGCGCGGCCGGTCACGATGCTGTCGGGCTACGCTCCTGCAGGTCGGACTTCAGTCCGACACGTCCGCCTGGATCAAGCCTCGTTGTCGGACTGAAGTCCGACCTACAAAAATACCTGCACAGTCCGATTGACCTGACATCCTTGCTCCAACCATGAAGACGATCCTCTTGTCCTACTTCTCCGCCGCCCGCAGCCTGGGCCGGCCGGGCATTCTGTGGCACCTGATGTGGCCGACGCTGGCCGCCAGCATCATCTGGACGGGCCTCTTGGTGACGAGCTGGGGTTCGCTGGTGGCGTTGGGCAGCAGCCTCATCACCGGGATGCCGCTGGTGGGCGACTGGCTGGCCTCGTCCGAGGGCGCGCTGATGGTGGCGCTGCTGATGTTCAAGATCGGGCTGGTGGTGCTGGCGCTGCCGGTGATCTACGTGACCGCGGCCTTCCTGGTGGCGGCGGTGGCGCTGCCGCTGATGCTGGAGCGTGTCGCCGCCAGCGATTACGCCGATATCGCCCGCCGCAGCGGCGGCAGCCAGATCGGCAGCGTCTGGAACGCGCTCACCTCGGTGATCCAGTTTCTGGTGCTGCTGGTGCTGAGCCTGCCCCTGTGGCTGATCCCCGGCGCCGGGCTGCTGATTTCGCTGATCCTCACCGCCTGGCTCAACCAGCGCGCCTTCCGCTACGACGCGCTGATGGCCCACGCCGACACCCACGAGATGAAAGCCCTGCCGGCCCAGCACTCCAGCGGGCTGTTCGGCGTGGGGCTGGTGGGCGCGGCGATGGCGCACCTGCCGCTCATCAACCTGTTTGCGCCGGCGCTTTCCGGGCTGGCCTTCGTGCATTACCTGCTGTCGGCCCTGCGCGTGGCGCGCAGCCGCGAAAACATCATCGAGGTGAACTGAACATGGCTGCGGATTCCACGCCGGCTTTCGGCGCAATCATCATCGGCGACGAGATCCTCTCCGGTCGTCGCGAGGACAAGCACTTTGGCAAGGTGGTCGAGCTGCTCAAGGCCCGCGGCCTGCGGCTGACCTCGTCGCGCCACGTGGGCGACGAGCGCCCGCGGCTGGTGCAGACGCTGAAGGAGAGCTTCGCCAGCGGCGACATCGTGTTCAGCTTCGGAGGCATCGGCGCCACCCCCGACGACCACACCCGCCAGGCCGCAGCCGAGGCCCTGGGCCTGCCCCTGGCCCTGCACCCCGAGGCCGAAGCCGAGATCCGCGCCCGCTTTGGTGACGAGACCACGCCCCAGCGCCTGCAGATGGGCGTGTATCCGCTGGGCGCCGAGATCATCCCCAACCCCTACAACCGCATCCCCGGCTTCTCCATCGCCAACCATTACTTCGTGCCCGGCTTTCCGGTGATGGCGTGGCCGATGGTCGAATGGGTGCTGGATCAGCGCCTCGCGCACCTGCACCACAAGGTGGATTACGTCGAGCGCTCGGTGATCGCCTGGGAGGCGCTGGAGGGCAAGCTCATCGACCTGATGGAAGCCATCACCGCGGACTTTCCCGATGCCACCCTGTTCAGCCTGCCCAGCGTGGGCGGCGACGGTGTGCCGCGCCACATCGAGCTGGGCATGAAGGGCCCGGTGGCCAGCGTGGAGGCCGCGATGGCCCGCATCACCGACGAACTCACCCGGCGCGGTTACGCTTGGGAGCCCCGCGCCAACCTGTAACGCCATGAGCGCCGGGCCATCATCCACCTACCGCGATTTTCCCGGCCGGCGCTGGCTGGGGGTGCTGCTGCGTGCGGCCCACCTGGCCGGCGTGGTGGGCGTGGGGGCCGGGCTGCTTGCCGGCACGCAGGCGCACGGTTTCCTGATCCTGATGGTCGCCTCGGGCGTGGCGATGGCGGCGCTCGATGCGTGGTCCAACGCCCTGTGGCTCAAGGAATTTGCCGGGCTCTCGCTGCTGGTCAAGTTCGTGCTGATCGGCATCTTCGTCGTGGATGAAGCGGCCCGCCCCGCGTTGTTCTGGCTGATCCTCGTCTTCTCGGTGGTGTTCGCCCACGCCCCGGCCAGTTTCCGTCATCGGCGGGTGTCACGTAACTGAAGTTTTCATTTCATATACTCGCGCCCCGTATCAGATGGCAGCACGAGGGCGCGCAATGGGAAACGACTGGATTCTGGCCAAGACCGTGGCCGGGGTGGAGGAGATCGCAACCCGCACTAGACGGGTTCCGCCGCGCCTTCGGACGATGCTGATTCTCGTGGACGGCCGGCGCAGCGTGGCCGAGCTGATCGACGCCGCCGCCGGCCTGGGCGACGTGCGCCAGGCGCTTGAAACGCTCCACGACGAAGGCTTCGTGATCCGTGTCGGCGGCCCGCGGCCGGTGGCGGCGGTGGCGAGCCGCGCCTCGGCGCAGGTGGATGCCCGCAGCCGGCCGGCGCCTGCACCCGTGCCGGATCAACCGGCCAAAGCACCGCGTCAGCGGCGATCCCTCGCCTTGGCGAGGCTGTACCTCCTCAACGCCATGGAGCAGAGCCTGCGCCACGGCGACCAGCCGGTGCGCGACCACCTGCGCAACGCCACCTCCCGCGCCCAGCTGGTGCTGGCCTTCGAGATGTGCCAGGAAATCGCCGACGAGCTCGGCGTGCGCCACATCGACACCATCGGCAAGAACTTCTACGAGATGCTGCCCGACGAGGGCTGACCGCCTTCGGCTGTGCAAGCAGTGGACATTCCGCCCGCCCGGGATGCATCGGCACGCCCGCCTGTGCTGTACTGCCCGGCCGGGCCGCGTGCCGTGTCCATCGCGCCGCGCCGGCCCCCGACCCCACAACAATAAGTCGCGACCGGCCCCGCCGCCGGCCTGCGTCACGCCGAAAGGAAACAGGATGACGACCGCCGCGCCCACCCCCGCCCTGACCGAAGCCGAAACCAGCAAGTTCGTCCGCATCACCGAGGGCGACCTCGACCTGCAACTGCACTACAACGACTGCGGCAGCGGCGCCGAGACGGTGGTGATGCTCCACGGCTCCGGCCCCGGCGCCAGCGGCTGGGCCAACTTCAACCGCAACATCGAGCCGCTGGTCGCTGCCGGCTACCGGGTGATCCTGATGGACTGCCCGGGCTGGAGCAAGAGCGATCCGATCGTGTGCACCGGCTCCCGCTCCGAGCTCAACGCGCGCTGCCTCAAGGGCCTGCTCGATGCGCTGGGCCTCGACAAGGTGCACATCATCGGCAACTCCATGGGCGGCCACAGTGCGGTGGCCTTCGCGTTGTTCAACCCCGGCCGCGTCGGCAAGCTCGTGCTGATGGGCGGTGGCACCGGCGGCCCCAGCCAGTTCGTGCCCATGCCCACCGAAGGCATCAAGCTGCTGCAGGGCCTGTACCGCGACCCGACCATCGAGAACCTCAAGAAGATGATGGCGGTGTTCGTCTTCGACACCAGCAGCCTCACCGACGCGCTGTACCAGGCCCGCCTCGACAACATGATGGCCCGCAAGGATCACCTGGAGAACTTCGTCAAGAGCCTCGCCGCCAACCCCAAGCAGTTCCCCGATTACGGCCCGCGCCTGGGCGAGATCAGCGCCCCGACGCTGGTCATCTGGGGCCGCGACGACCGCTTTGTGCCGATGGACGTAGGCCTGCGCCTGCTGTGGGGCATGCCCAACGCCGAGCTGCACATCTTCAACCGCTGCGGGCACTGGGCCCAGTGGGAGCATGCGGACAAGTTCAACCGGATGGTGGTGGATTTTCTGGCCCACTGACCCTTTTCCGTCTTACCGGCAGATGAAAGGCCGCGCCCGGTGCGCGGCCTTTTGTCGTTCGGGGCGAGCGCTTTTGCTTCGGTGAAATCCACCACGCTCCGGGATGTCTGGTCGCGGCAAAAACCGGCCCGGCAACAAGGCGCCGCGACATCGTTGCCGGCAACGTGTGTTTTAACCGTGATCTCATCGTGGGTATTGACGAATATCAATATTCGAATATTAGAAAGTTCTTAGATTGCACTTGTGCTGTTTTGCCGTGCACCACTTCAGTCGGTTGATTCGCAAGAGGGGGGCGTATGCAAGTGCTCAAGCAACTTTTATTCGCGCTGTCGATGGCTACGCTGATGGGAGGGACTGCCCATGCGGCGGCCGATCAGAAGGCGGGGGCGGCCACTGCGGCGCTGCTCAAGTCCACGGCGGATCACAGCAAGTTCAAGGAACTCCAGCGACCGTTCCAGTCTGGCCCGGAAGTCACCAAGGCCTGCCTGACGTGTCACACGGAAGCCGCCAAGCAGGTTCACCAGACCCAGCACTGGAAGTGGGAATACGTGAATCCCGGCACCGGGCAGACGCTCGGCAAGCGACATGTGATCAACAATTTCTGCACCTCGGTATCGTCCAACTACAAGGCCTGTGCCAGTTGCCACATCGGCTACGGGATGGAGGACGGCAGCAAGTTCGACTTCGCCTCCCAGGAGAACGTCGATTGTCTGGTGTGCCACGACGCCACCGGCAAATACAAGAAGCCTTCCGGCTTTGCCGGCAACCCGGTGACCAAGGACACCGAGTTTCCCCCTGGCTCCGGCAAGATCATCCGCGGCATCGATCTGCAGGCCATCGCCCAGAAGGTCGGCAAGACCCGTCGTGAAACCTGCGGCGCGTGCCATTTTTATGGCGGCGGCGGCGACGCCGTGAAGCACGGCGATCTGGACAGCTCCCTCGAACAGCCCGACAAGGCGCTCGACGTGCACATGGACGCCGAGGGCAACAACTTCACCTGCGCCACCTGTCACAAGACCGACGGCCACCAGGTGCCCGGCAGCCGCTATGCGCCCACCGCCATGGACAAGGGCGGCGCCCACATGCGCGGCAAGGCCGACAGCAGTAACCCGGCCACCTGCCAGGCCTGCCACGGCCAGGCGCCCCACGGCATGGCCAAGCTCAACGACCACACCGACAAGGTGGCCTGCCAGACCTGTCACATCCCTGCCTTCGCGCGGGGCGACATGCCCACCAAGATGTCCTGGGACTGGTCCACCTCCGGCAAGCGCGACGCCAAGGGCAAGCCGCTGGTCATCACCAACGACGACGGCCACATCACCTACAACGGCATCAAGGGCGATTTCGTGCTCGAAGAGAACGTCCGCCCCGAGTACATGTGGTTCAACGGCTCGGTGAAATACACCCTGCTCGGTGACGACATCGACAAGAGCCGCCAGCCGATCGCCATCAACACCTTTGAAGGCGGGCCGGACGATGGCAAGTCGATGATCTGGCCAGTCAAGGTGTTCCGTGGCAAGCAGCCTTTCGATCCGGTCAATCGTTCCCTCGTGGTGGCCCATCTGGCCGGCGAGGACGACACCGCCTACTGGAAGAACATGGACTGGCAGAAGGCCATCACCGCGGGCATGGCCATGGTGGGCAAGCCCTACTCGGGCAAGGTGGATTTCATCGAGACGGTGGCGATGTGGCCGATCACCCACATGGTCGCCCCCAAGGAGAAGGCCCTGGCCTGCACCGAATGTCACGCCCGCGGCGGACGCCTCGAGAAGATAGAGGGCATCTACATCCCCGGCCGGGGTGGCAACCGCATCGTCGATACGGTGGGTTGGCTGGCTGCGGCGGCACTCCTTGCCGGCGTGCTGGTGCATGGCCTCATCCGCTTCGTCAATCGCAAGCACTGACCGGGAGACGGGATCATGGGACGCGTCTATATCTTCACCCGCTTCGAGCGCCTGTGGCACTGGATTCAGGCGGTGCTCATCATCGGCATGCTGATCACCGGCTTCGAGATCCACGGCAGCTATCACCTGCTCGGTTTCGAGCAGGCCCACCGGGTGCACACCACCGCCGTGTGGGCCTTCATCGGGCTGTGGGTGTTTGCCATGTTCTGGCACCTCACCACCGGTGAGTGGCGGCAATACATCCCCACGATGAAGAACATCGACAAGATCGTCCGCTTCTATTCGGTGGGGATCTTCAAGGGCGAGCCTCACCCCTTCAAGCCGACCCGGGAGCGCAAGCACAACCCCATGCAGGCCCAGACCTACCTGGGCGTGACCGTGGTGGTGACGCCGCTGATCTGGCTCTCGGGGCTGGCCTATCTCTTCTACAACGAGCTGGGTGCCGCAGGTTTCCGCGTCGACCTCGGGACGATCGCCACCGTGCACACGGTGGGCGCCTTCCTGATGCTGGCCTTCCTGATCGGGCACATCTACCTCGGCACCACCGGCCACACGCCAATGGCCCACTTCCGGGCGATGGTCACCGGCTGGGACGACGATCACTGATTCAAACAACGCAGCTTACAGGGAGTTGTCATGCAAACCCGTCATGTCAGAACCTTGATCGGCGTCCTGGTGGCAGGGCTGTTCCTGCCCTTCCAGGCCCAGGCCGAAACCAACGCCGAACTGCTCAAGCGGATCGAAGCCCTCTCCCAGGAACTCACCCGCCTCAAGAGCCAGGTGGAAGCCAACAACGCCGCCACCACCGCCAACCGCCAGGCCACTGAAGAGCTGAAGGAGAAGGTGGTCAAGGCCGAGGACAAATCCTCCGAGCGCTGGCTCACCATCGGCGGTGATTACCAGTTCCGTGTCGATAGCCTGTGGGGCGAGACCAAGCCCTTCACCGATGTGAGCGCCACCTTCGCCAACGCCCAGGCCCAGCTCCAGGCCAACTTCTTCGCCAACCCCACGCCCGCCAATGGCGCCGCGCTGGCGGGGCTGATGCGGTTTGCTTCCGACATGTCCGGCGTGCGCACCTACCAGCAGGCCCAGAGCTTCATGGGCGCCAATGCCGGCATGATGGGTGCGCTGGGCAGCTTCGGCGTCCCGGTGGCGGCCTACAAGCCCCGCAACGACACCCTCTACACCAACCGCTTCGGGCTCGATCTCGTCGCCAAGGCCACCCAGGACGTGACCGTCAACGCCCGGCTGGTGATGTACAAGACCTTCGGCGCCGGCGACGACGATGCCGTGACCAACGGCGGATCGGCCCCGTACTTCGCCGATCGCGTGGGCGTCTTCGACGGCACCCTCGGCCACATCCCGTCGAGCAGCTATCTCAACGTCGACCGGGCCTTTGCCACCGTCAGCAACATCGCCGACCAGGACATCTGGTTCTCGGTGGGCCGTCGCCCGTCCACCCATGGTGCCCCGAGCAACCTGCGCCTCAATGCCCCGCGCCCCGGCAACGGCGGCACGCCCTCGCTGCTGGTGGACTACGCCTTCGACGGCATGACCGTCGGCTGGGCGCCCGACATCGACGGCCTGCCCGGCGCCTACGGCAAGATCTGCTACGGCCGCGGCTTTGAAAGCGGCTTCCGGTCCACCCCCGGCAACTCGCTGCAGGATACCGACATGCTCGGCGTGGCCCTGATCCCCATCGACACCGACCCCCTGAGGGTGTGGCTGCAATGGAACCGGGGCTTCAAGATCTTCGACGCCCCCAAGATGCAGGACACCTACTTCGGCAACACCATGCCCAAGGTCAACCTGGGTGACATCGACTGGTACGGCATGGGCGCCATGGGCACCATCAAGCAGGTGGGCGTGGGCGATCTCAACTACTTCGCTGATCTGGGCATGAGCGTCACCCATCCCAACGACAACGTCTCGGCGCAGTTCGGCTTCCAGGGGCTGCTCACCGGCGGCTTCTTCAGCCCCGAAGCCGCCCGCGACAAGACCGGCACCGCCATTGCCCTGGGCGTGCGTTACGACCTGCCCTCCAGGACCAAGCTCGGTTTTGAGTACAACCACGGCTCCAAGAACTGGATCACCTTTGCCCCGGCGGCCACCGACATGTGGACATCCAAGGTGGGCACCCGCGGCAACGTCTATGAGCTCTACCTGATCCAGGAACTCAACAGCCGGCCGATCTCGTCCTATCTTGCGAAGAGCTTCGTTCGCCTTGGCTTCCAGTACTACGACTTCCAGTACACCGGCAGCAACAACTGGGTTGGCGCTCCCGTGAAGATGTCCGACGTGAACGGCCAGATGATGACCACCACGCCGCTCGACAACGCCTACAACGCCTACGCCACCTTCGAAGTGAAATTCTGAGGGCATGAAGCCCCGCTGATTAAAGGAACCCAACCATGCGCAAGCTCATCTCCAACCTGATGCTCTCCGTGGCCGTCGTGATTTCGGCCGCCTCCTTCAGCGCTCCGGCCGTGGCCGACGACGTGAAGATGGTCGGTGTCATCACCAAGATCAAGCTGGCCGCCGACGGCAAGTCGGCCGTCGCCATCCTCAAGGACAACAAGTCCGGGGACAGCGTCACCATCAACATCAACGACGATCTCACCCTCGACAAGTTCAAGGACAAGCGCATCGTCGAAGGTGACGAGATCCGCGCCAAGTACGACAACGCGGGCGGCAAGAACGAGAGTAAGTCGTTCAAGAAGACCGCCGGCTGCTGACGCCCATCCCGCCCGCTGTCGGGCACATCGGGGCGGCTCCCTGAGCGGAACCGCCCCGTTTTCGTGCACCGCCCGCGGAGTGCCGGGGCATCGCCGGCCCGGCGAGGGTCGGCTCCGCGCCCACGCCCCTAAGCCCGCACCCGCAAGCGCTGGATCACCCGCCACGCGGTGTGCTGGTGCATCGCCAGTCCGGCGAGGATCAAGCCCGTTCCTGCGGCAACTCTCGGGCCGATCACCTCACCGTTGAGCCAGTGGCCCAGCATCAGCGCCAGCACCGGCGTGATGAGGGTGATGAGCGCCACCTTCGACGCCTCCAGGTGGCGTACCACGTAGAAGTACAGCGCAAAGCCCACCGCCGAGCCGAACACGCCCAGATAGGCGATGGCGCCGCCGGCGCGCAGCGGCATCGCGTGGGGCAGGGTGCCGTCGGTCGCGAGCCACAGCAGCGCAAACAGCGGCAGCGCCACGATGATCGAGCCGATGGTGGTGGCGAGTGGCGGGCTGTCGTCGCCGATGCGCTTCATCCCCACAAGACTGGCGGATGACGCAAGCACCGCGCCCAGCAGCGCACAGACACCGGCAGCCTCGTTGCTGCCTGCGCTCGCGCCGTCGTGCAGGAAGATCAGCGCCAGACCAGCGGCGCTCAGCAGCATCCCGCCAATCTTGATGGGGGTGAGATTGCGTTCGCCCAGCCAGCGGGTGGCAAACACGCCGGCCACCAGCGGCGACAGACCGAACAGCACCGAGATCAGCCCGGAGCCCACATGACGGGCGCCCCAATAGGTGAGCGCCATGGTGCCGAACAGGCCGAGCCCGCCTACCAGATAAGCGCGGCGGGCGCGGGCGTGAAGGGGAATCGGATGGCGCCCGAGGCGCAGGAGGAGGGTGGCAACGGCAACCCCGATCAGCATGCGGGCGAGCACGGCAAAGGCAAAACCGGTGCCTTCGGTGCTCCAGCGGACAGCCAGCGGGGTGGTGGACCAGATGAGGATGATCGAAGCGTAAGCGAATGGAACAGACATGGGTGTGACTCCTGCGGGATCAATCGGGGTGTTGGGGCGCGGGTGGGTGCAAGCGGGCACGGGCGGCGCGCTCGATCTCGATGAAGGCGCCAATCATGGCGCGCCAGGTGGCCTCGACCACCTGCGGGTCGGCGCCCAGCTCCACGGCCAGCCCATTCACGCGGGCAAGCACCTGAGTCACCCGATCGGGCGCGGCGACTTCGGCATCGCTGCGCTTGAAGCCGGCGGCCTGGGCCACACAGGCGCCGCGCTCGGCGATCAGGGCCACCAGCTGGCGGTCGATGGCGTCGATACGCAGGCGCACATCGGCGAGGGAGGTGAAGACGGGATACGACATGGCAGGCTCCTTTCAGGGGCGTAAAAAACACAAAGGCCGCGGTCTGTGAGAACCGCGGCCTTTCGGAAAAATCAGGGAATGGAGAGGTTTTAGTCCATTCCGGGCCACGGACGCACGACAGCGCGCCATGCACGCAGGGCACGGCGGCAAATCAGGGCGTAAGTGGCGGATGTGAATTGCATCCGGTTATATTGGGGGCGGATGGCGCACCGCGTCAAGCGGGCCACCGGCCTGCCGCGGCAGAGCCCGGAGTGCTACAGGTGGAATCGCAGCAAGGTTTTGTCGAATTGGTGGGGGCGCTGCCCCTGGTGTCGGTGGATCTGGTGCTGGTGCGCGGCGGGTGCGACATCCTGCTCGGCCTGCGCACCAACCGCCCGGCGCAGGGAAGCTGGTTCGTGCCCGGCGGGCGCATCCTCAAGGACGAAAGGCGCGCCGACGCCCTCACGCGGGTGGCCCGCCGCGAGCTGGGCATCGACGACATCCACGCGCTGGCGCCATCCTTCCTCGGCCCCTTCGAACACTTCTACCCGGATTGCTTTGCCGGCGACATCGGCGTGACCACCCACTATGTGGTGCTCGCCCACCGCATCGATGTCCCCGCAGATTTTGACGTGCAAGGCATCGACGACCAGCACGAATCCCTGCGCTGGTGGCCGATTGCCGAAGCCACGGCGAGCGCCGACGTGCATTGCTACACGCGGGATTACCTGCCGCTGCTAGGCTAAGCCCCTGCGCAACAGGCATTCCCGCACCCCCAACTGCCTTGAACACAAAATTACTGACACCCCCAACCCTGTAGGTCGGACTTTAGTCCGACAAGAGCGATGCAGGATTCTGTCGGACTGAAGTCCGACCTACAGGGTGGTGAATCCTTCTCGCAGCCCTGCGATTGCTTCACGCAGGCGTGAGATTGCTTCTCGCACCCTTGATATTGCTTCTCGCAGCCTTGAGATTGCCACTCGCAGGCGTGAGATTGCTTCAATCAGGCGTGAGATTGCTTCAATCAGACGTGAGATTGCCTCTCGCAGCCCTGAGATTGGTTCTCGCAGGCGTGCGAATGCTTCTCTCAGCGGTGTACATGCTTCTCGCAGTGCTGCGCGAAGGGGTGGCGTCCATTGCCGGCAGCCCGGCTGTGCCATCCGAAGCCCCGGCGGCAAGGCGGGCAGGGCGGGTCTGCTAGACTTTCCCATCCCCCATCCCAGAGAGAACGCAGCAAAGTGACCCCGTCCACCCTCGAAAGGCAACTGGCCTTTCTCAAGGAAATCGACCGGCTCAAGAGCATCGTGCGCCTGTCGCCGCTGATCGATCGCTCGCGCCGCGAGAACAGCGCCGAGCATTCATGGCATCTGGCGATGTACGCCCTGGTGCTGGCCGAGCATGCCGCCGGAACGGTGGATGTGCAGCGCGTCGTGAAGATGCTGCTGATCCACGACATCGTCGAGATCGACGCCGGGGATGTTCCTTTCCACGTGCCGGCAACCCATGCGGGGCAGGACGAGCGTGAACGCCTCGCCGCCGAACGCCTCTTCGGCCTGCTGCCCGACGCCCAGGCGGCCGAATTCCGCGAACTATGGTTCGAGTTCGAAGCCGCCGAGAGCGACGACGCCAGATTCGCCAAAGCCCTCGACCGCTTCCAGCCCATGCTGCACAACGCCGCCACCGATGGCGGCACCTGGGTCGAATGCGACGTGACGCTGGAGCAGATCACCGCCCGCTGCCAGCCCCCCATCGAACGCGGCGCACCGGCGCTGTGGAAGGCCGCACTGGGGATGGCCGAGGCGCATTACCGCAAGGGATCGGGGCAGGGGTGAGCGGCGTTTGTGGTGGGCCGGTTGAGGAAGTGCGATCGGCCAATCCCTGACCTTGGCTGCGCTTGTCCGTGGCGGGCACGCTGCGTTGGACTTGCGCTGAAGTCTTGCGTCAAATCCGTCGCCCGAAAACAAAGTTGAGCATCATCGATGATGAGTCTTTTTCTTGAAGTCATTCTCCTGGTCGTGCTGCCCGCGCTCTATGCGTCAGGCGTTTCGTGGGCTTTGTGGCCCGGTTTTTCCAGGCCGTGGCTTTTTGCTTTCTCGTCTGTGGCATTGCTTTACTTCTTGTATTTTATTGTTTTCTATTTCGGCGCTCCGTCCGGCGTCGGCTTCGTCCTTGAGGTGCCGTATCACGGTGAGCCATCCCGTCAGGCTTTTCTTGTATTCCTTGAGCCGTACGTCAAACCCATGCTTCTGTTTTCCATGCTATCGGTTCCGCTATTGGGGCTTCTGATTAAAGTGTTTCGCAAAAAGGCTGCCTGATGGGGAAAACGACCGAGATACGCGCCATGCGCGCCGAAGACCTTGCCGCGGTGCTCGAAATTCAATCGTGCTGCTACGACGCAGCGAAGCTGGAATCGCGCGAATCGTTTCTTGCCAAGCTGGAGGCCTCCCCGGCCACATGCTTCATCGCCACCGTGGCTGAAGTTCCGGTTGGCTATCTTGTGGCGATACCGGCCGAGGAGGGCAGTCCGCCATCCCTGAATGAGCCAACCTATGTGCCGCCACCGGCAGCCAATGCGCTGTACCTGCATGACCTGGCCGTGCACCCGAGGGCGCGAGGTTCTGGCGCGGCGGCTGCGCTCGTCGCAGCGTATTTCCATACGCTCAGGCAGTCGCAGGCGCGGTTTGGCTGCCTGACCGCGGTCAATCAGTCGAGTACGTATTGGGAACGCCACGGTTTCCGATCAACCTCGGTGGCCGACCCAGAGGCGGGGTGCATGGACACCTACGGAGAAGGCGCGCAGTACATGAGCTTGCGCGTGAGTGTCTGAAGTTCGAGTGGGTCGGGTTGGCGCAGCGTAGCCCGACATCTCGTGCGGAGCTGCACGATGAGTCGGGTCCGTTGCGGGCGCTGTGCCGTGCCGATAAACCCGCGTTTCGCGGTGCAAAACCGGTGATAATGGCGGCCAATTTGTTTTGAGCGCCGCGTCAGGATTCCCCTATGGAAATTAAGGTCAATTTTCTCGACAAGCTTCGTCTGGAAGCCAAGTTCGATGATTTCACGGTGGTGGCCGATCAGCCCATCCGATATAAGGGCGATGGCTCGGCGCCGGGGCCGTTTGATTATTTTCTGGCGTCGTCGGCGCTGTGTGCGGCTTACTTCGTGAAGCTGTATTGCAATACGCGCGATATTCCGACGGACAACATCCGCCTGTCCCAGAACAATATTGTCGATCCGGAGAATCGCTACAAGCAGATCTTCAAGATTCAGGTCGAATTGCCGGAAGATATCTCCGACAAGGACCGCCAGGGCATCCTGCGCTCCATCGAGCGCTGCACGGTCAAGAAGGTGGTGCAGACCGGGCCGGAGTTCGTGATCGAGGAAGTTGAGAATCTCGATGCCGATGCACAGGCCTTGCTGACGCTGAATCCCGATTCGGATGCAAGCACCTATATCGTGGGCAAGGATCTGCCGCTGGAGCAGACCATTGCCAACATGTCGGCGGTGCTGGCGGGGTTGGGCATCAAGATCGAGATTGCGTCGTGGCGCAATCTGGTGCCCAACGTGTGGTCGCTGCATATCCGCGATGCGCATTCTCCGATGTGCTTTACCAATGGCAAGGGTGCGAGCAAGGAAAGTGCGCTGGCGTCGGCCCTGGGTGAATACATCGAGCGGCTGAGCTGCAATCACTTCTATAACGATCAATACTGGGGCGAGGAATTCGCCAACGCGCCGTTCGTGCATTATCCGGATGAGCGCTGGTTCAAGCCGGGCCGCAAGGATGCGCTGCCCAAAGAGATCCTCGATGAATACTGTCTGGGAATATACGATCCCGATGGCGAATTGCGCGGCTCGCATCTGTACGACACCAACTCGGGCAATACGCAGCGCGGCATCTGTTCGCTGCCCTATGTGCGTCAGTCGGACGGTGAGGTGGTGTATTTCCCGTCCAACCTGATCGACAACCTGTTCCTCAGCAATGGCATGAGCGCCGGCAATACGCTGGCCGAAGCGCAGGTGCAATGCCTGTCGGAAATCTTCGAGCGGGCAGTGAAGCGCGAGATTCTGGAGGGCGAGATGGCGCTGCCCGACGTGCCGCACGAAGTGCTCGCAAAGTACCCGGGCATTCTGGCCGGCATCGACGAGCTGGAAAAGCAGGGGTTTCCGGTGCTGGTAAAGGATGCGTCGCTGGGCGGGCGGTTCCCGGTGATGTGCGTCACCCTGATGAATCCGCGTACGGGTGGCGTGTTCGCTTCGTTCGGGGCTCACCCGAGCCTGGAGGTGGCGCTGGAGCGCAGCCTCACCGAGCTGCTGCAGGGGCGCAGTTTTGAAGGCCTGAACGATCTGCCGCGGCCCACCTTCGAGAGCAACGCCGTCACCGAGCCGAACAATTTCGTTGAGCATTTCATCGACTCCAGTGGCGTGGTGTCGTGGCGCTTCTTCAGTGCCAGGGCCGATCACGAATTTGTCGAGTGGGATTTCTCCGGCAAGGGTGAGAACTCGAATGCAGAGGAAGCCGCGGCCTTGTTCGGCATTCTCGAAGGGATGGGCAAGGAAGTTTACATGGCGGTGTATGACCAGCTCGGCGCAACGGCCTGTCGCATCCTGGTGCCGGATTATTCCGAGATCTATCCGGTGGAAGATCTGATCTGGGATAACACCAACAAGGCGCTGGCCTTCCGCGCCGATATCCTCAACCTCCATCGCCTCGACGACGACGCCCTGGAGGCGCTGCTTGAACGCCTCGAAGACAGCGAGCTCGACGATTACACCGACATCATCACCCTGATCGGCATCGAGTTTGACGAGAATACCGTCTGGGGGCAGCTGACGATTCTGGAATTGAAGCTGCTGATCAATCTTGCCCTGCAGCAGTTTGAAGCGGCGAAGGAGCAGGTGGAGGCCTTCCTGCAATACAACGAGAACACCGTCGAGCGCGGCTTGTTCTATCAGGCCGTGAACGTGGTGCTGGAGGTGGTGCTGGACGACGAGCTGGAGCTGGACGATTACGAGGCCAATTTCCGCCGGATGTTCGGCGACGAGCGGATGGATGCGGCGATGGGGTCGGTGGACGGCAGCGTGCGCTTCTTTGGTCTCACGCCCACGAGCCTGAAACTGGAAGGCCTCGACCGCCACCAGCGCCTGATCGACAGCTACCGCAAGCTGCACACGGCCCGGGCCCGGCTGGCGGCGTAGCGCGACCGGGGTTGCGGATCACGCTGCAAGTTCGGGCTGAACCGCTCCAGACCTTCGATCGGACTTCTGGCGCGCAAGGCATGGCGCCAGCGCCGGGGAAGGAAGAGGCGGGGTGTTCAGGTGCGACTAATGCCCCTGCGTCGTTCCGCGCTGCAACCACAGGAGAAGGGTTGCGAACATCTGGTCGGGTTCGACGGGTTTGGTGATGAAGTCGTTCATGCCGGCAGCGAAGCAGCGTTCGCGGTCTTCGTTGAAGGCGTTGGCCGTCATGGCGATGATCGGGAGCGTGGCGGCGTGGGGGAGTTTGCGGATCTCGCGGGTTGCCTCCAGGCCGTCCATTTGGGGCATCTGCATGTCCATCAGGACCAGGGCGTACTGGCCGGGAGGCGCCTGCCGGATGCGTGCAAGGGCTTCGAGGCCGTCGCTGGCAATGTCGGCCACAAGGCCGGCGTCGGCGAGGTTCTCCTGAGCGACGATCTGATTGATCTCGTCGTCTTCGGCGAGCAGCACGCGGGCGCCGGCAAATCGGGTGGCGATCTCGTGGCTGGCGTCCTTGCTCCGTTGTTCCATCTGGATGGGCTCGTCGTCCTCGATCTTGTCGAAGACCGCCGAGAACCAGAAGGTGCTGCCCTTGCCCGGGGTGCTGCTGGCGCCGGCCTCGCCGCCCATCAGTTCGGCGAGCTTGCGGGTGATGGCGAGGCCGAGGCCCGTGCCGCCAAAACGCTTCGACATGGACGAGTCGCCCTGCTCGAAGGGGGCGAAGAGCTTTGACAGCGTTTCCTCGTCGATGCCGATGCCGGTATCGACGACTTCAAAGCGCAGCTTGATCTGCGATTCGGTTTCTTCTTCTTTCAGGGTGCGGATCGTGACGCTGCCCGCTGGCGTGAACTTGATGGCGTTTCCGGCCAGGTTGAGCAGCGCCTGGGTGATGCGCATCGTGTCGCCGCGCAGCGCCCGGGGGAGCGGGTCGGATTCGGTGCGCAGCACGATCCCCTTGGCGGCGGCGCTTTCGGAGAGGATGGACACCACGTTGCTGGGGGTGACGCCCACGTTCATGGGTTCGCGGACGATCACCAGCTTGCCGGATTCGATCTTCGAGAAGTCGAGGATGTCGTTGATGAGGTGGAGCAGGTGCTTGCCGGCCGCATGGACGCGCTCCAGCTTTTCGGTGGACTCGGTGTCGAGCGCGCGTTTTCTCAGCAGGTGGGTGAGCCCGATGATGGCGTTGAGGGGCGTGCGGATCTCGTGGCTCATGTTGGCCAGGAAGGCGCTCTTGGCGACGTTTGCGGCTTCGGCGAGGGATCGCGCCCGCGCCATCTCGGCCAGGGTTTCGCGTTCCTGGGTGATGTCGTCGATGACCGACACCAGGCCCTTGGCGGGGTCGCTCGGGTCGACGGCGCTGCCGGTGATGCGTACCCAGATGCGGGTGCCGTCGCGGCGGACGCACTCCTGCTCGCGGCAGTGCAGTTCGCCACGCCAGATCTGCGCGTAGGCGGCCTGGCCGGTGGTCTGGAAGGCCTCTTCGTCGGCGTACAGGATGGCGGTGGATTTTCCGATCATCTCGCCCACGGGCCAGCCGAACATCTCGTGCATCCGGCGGTTGCCGCGGACGATGTTGCGGTCGGTGACGAGGGCGATGCCGGAGCTGGCGGAATCGAAGATCGTCTGCAGTTCGGCGGAGCGGGCGGCGAGCTCGGCCGAGCGGCTGGCGACCAGCTCTTCGAGCCTTTCGTTGAGCGTTGCGGTGGCTTCTTCGGCCCGCTTGCGCCGGTGATTCTGGATCGCCAGCGCAATGGTCAGGGCGGACAGCACGGCAATGGCGGCCGAAGCGGTGATGACGGCGCTCCGGTATTCGCTCCACAGCGTTCGCGGGCGATTGAGGAACAGCGTGTCTTCGGGGAGTGCCGCCGGGTCGGCCCCCCAGCGCTGCAGCTGGGCCCAGTCGAACATCGGCCGCGGCGCAACGACGGCGTCGGCGTTGATCGCGTCGACCCGGCGGGTTCCGGTGAGCAGGTCGGCGTTGAGTTCGCCTGCCTGTCGGGCAACCGTCGTGGTGACCACCACCGAACCGCCCGTGAGCCCTTCGCGGATGTGGGCATCGTATAGCGCCAGCACGGGCGCGTTGGCGCGTCGGGCAACATCGGCGGCAACCTCGGCCGGGATGAAGTTGCGCCCCGTGCGATCCTTGTAATAGAGCCCCAGCAGCACGAGTGTGTCGGGCGGGAGCGCCGAGATGCGCTGGAGCATCTCGGCGTGGGAGAGCGCAGAGGTTTCCTCTACTTCCAGCTTGCCGGATGTGGCCTTGAGCGCGGTGTTCGCCTGGGCGATGAAGAAGGGCTGCTCGCTGTCGGCCCCGGTGACGACCACCCCCCGTCGTGTTTGCGGAAAGAGCTTGAGCCCGTGGTGGATCGTGCCGGCGATATCCCAGCGCCGGATGATGTTCAGCATCTGGGGCGGCGGGCCGCGCCATGCTACGGCCGGGTTGGAGATCAGGGTGGCCAGCACCGGTACGTCGGGCGGCACGATGCCGTAACCGTCCTGGGCCAGAAATTCGAGCGCCCCCTGGTTCTGCACCATCACGAGGCCGATGTCGGCCTTGGCGAGCTTGTCGCGCAGCACGCCGGCCAATGTCTCAGGCCAGTGGGGATCACCGTTGCGGATGAGGTCGAGATGCTCGACATAGATGCGATTGACGCTGATGCCCCGGTCTTTCAGGCTGCTTACCGCGCCCGCGGTGAGCGTGTCCATGACCGGGAGACCGTATTGGGAGCCCGACAGGATGAGCACGGACTTGTGCGCTGCGCCCGGTTGCGGGGCTGACGGGGTGGGCGCGGGGTCTGCGTGCGGCGGCGAGGCGGCCAAGCCGGTGCCGGACACGATCAGCAGGATCACCCCGGCCGTGAGCGCACGCAGGGGCTGGGCAAGATGCCGGCGGAGCCAGAAACGGACAACACAGTGCGTCATCACCGCGGTCAATCGAGATTGCATCCACTCCCTCCCCGAGTCGTGGGAACCCAGCTGCATGCAAAGCGCTATCGACTCTGGAGTGCCCGGGCTTTATGGAAAAAGCCGTTCCTCTCTTGTGATCAAGAGCTTGCAAGCCCACTCTAAGCGCATCCTCCAGCCAAGTCCCGAAAACCGGATTGGCATCGTGGTCTTGAGCGCCGCGAGGTGGGGTGACAGGAGCGTGATGTCATGTTTGGGCGGCTGCACGCGTCGGTGCGGCGCCATCTGTCCTGGTGCCGAATACGCGCTGGTCTTCCACCTTCACCGGCTGTTCCAGTTGCGCCCGGGACGGGCAGGCAACGGACTTTGGGCACGTCCTGGCCGGCGACGTCAGCCGCCCGCGCCGCACACCCGGTTGCGCCCGCTCTCCTTGGCGGCGTAGAGGGCCTTGTCGGCGAGACTCAAGAGCACGTCGATGTTGTCGTCAGGGGAGCTCAGGCTTGATACGCCAATCGACACGCTGAAGGTGACGGGCAGGCCTTCGGCAAGCGGGATGCGGGCGTTGGTGATGGTTTCGCGCAGGCGCTCGGCGGCGTCGACGGCAAAGTGCTGGTCGGTTTCGGGGAGCAGCACCGCGAATTCCTCGCCACCCAGGCGGCCGAGGATGTCCACGTCGCGGAAGGTGGCGTGGCACAGGTCGGCGACGGCCTTGAGCACGATGTCGCCCACCTTGTGGCCGTAGCGGTCGTTGATCTGCTTGAAGTGGTCGATGTCGAGCATCAGCATCGAGAGCGGGCTGCCGTAGCGGTGGGCGCGGCTGAGCTCCTGCTCGGCGCGTTCCATGAAGTGGCGGCGGTTATGGACGCCGGTCAGGTAGTCGATGTGGGCCTGGCGGCGGAGTTCTTCTTCGAGGAGCTTGCGTTCGGTGATGTCGGTGTGGGTGCCGCACATGCGGATGCCCTTGCCGTTCTCGTCACGCTGCATCACCTTGGCCTGGTCGAGGATCCAGCGGATGCTGCCATCCTTGTGGAGCATGCGGTATTCGAGCTTGTGGGCGGCGGTGCGGCCTTCGAGGGCGTCGAAGACGGATGCCCAGGCGCGTTCCCGGTCGTCGGGGTGGACGAAGTCGGACCACTGCTGCGCGGTGTGCTGGAGCTCTTCGAAGGTGTAGCCCAGGATCTGGCCCCAGCGGGGGTTGCGCTCCACCTTGCCGGAGACCACGTCCCAATCCCAGAAGCCCAGCTCGGAGCCTTCGAGCACGAAGCGGAGCTGCCGGGCGCGCTCTTCCAGCGCGATCTCGGCTTTCTTGCGTTCGGTGATGACGTCGAACAGCGCCACGAAGTGGTCCGGCTTGGGGCAATACACCGAGATGGACAGCCACTGATTCAACGCCTTGAGGTAGGTGACGAAGGTTTCGGGGTCGCCGCCCCTGGCCACGCGGCCGTAGATCTCGAAGAGCCCGGCGTCGGATTCCTGCACGCCGGGGATGACCTCGCTGACGAGACGCCCGACGACATCGGCAAGGCCGGTGAGCGTCCGGAAGGCGGTGTTGGTGTAGAGGTAGCGGAAATCGTGGGGGCGGCCATTGCGGTATTCCATTCGGCAATAGGCGACGCCGTTGAGCAGATGGTCCAGCAGCCCGTCCAGCGCGTGGCGGTCTTCAGGCTGGATGGTGTCGAGAATGAAGTGAGCGTGCGTGGAAGCGCGGTCCGCGGGGGTGGTCATGACGGTGCCTGATCCGTTCGGTCGGAGGAGGAAAGATACACGCATCTCTCCGCCCCCGAAATCGTGTCGCGTGCTGCTGGAATCCTTCCTGCGCGGGCTTCTTCGCTGCAAGCGCACCCGAAGCGGCGGGGGCTCGACCTTCCTGATCTCCCAGGCGCCCGACGAGCCAAAAAAAAGCGGCCCGAAGGCCGCCAAGCATCGTTGCAACAGGGATCTGTACTGTTCTACTTCTTGCGCGCCGGGGGCACGTCGGTGCAGCTGCCGTGGGCCACTTCGGCCGCCATGCCGACGGTTTCGCCGAGGGTGGGGTGCGGGTGGATGGTCTTGCCGATATCCACGGCATCCGCGCCCATCTCGATGGCCAGGCACACTTCGCCGATCATGTCGCCAGCCGACGGGCCGACGATGGTGCCGCCGATCACCCGGTGGGTCTCGGCGTCGAAGATCAGCTTGGTGAAGCCGTAGTCGGCACCGTTGGCGATTGCGCGGCCGCTGGCGGCCCACGGGAACTTGGCGGTCTCGACCTTCTTGCCTTCGGCCTTGGCCTGGGCTTCGGTGTAGCCGACCCATGCCACTTCGGGGTGGGTGTAGGCCACGCCCGGGATCACGGTGGCGTCGAAGGCCGCCTTGTGGCCCGCTGCGACTTCGGCCGCCACGTGGGCTTCATGCACCGCCTTGTGGGCAAGCATGGGCTGGCCGACCACGTCGCCGATGGCGAAGATGTTCGGCACGTTGGTACGCATCTGCGCATCGACCGGGATGAAGCCGCGATCGGTGACGATCACGCCGGCCTTCTCGGCGCCGATCTTCTTGCCGTTGGGCGCGCGGCCCGCGGACTGCAGGATCATGTCGTACTTGACCGGCTCGGAAGGCGCGCCCGAAGTTGCGTCCACTCCTTCGAAGGTGACGTACAGGCCGTCTTCCTTGGCATCTACGGCGACCGTCTTGGTCTTCAGCATGATCTTGTCGAAGCGACTGGCGTTCTGCTTCTCCCACACCTTCACGGCGTCCCGGTCCGGGCCCTGCATCAGGCCGTCCATCATCTCGACCACATCGACGCGGGCGCCGAGGGTTGAATAGACGGTGGCCATCTCGAGACCGATGATGCCGCCGCCGATGACCAGCAGCTTGCCGGGCACGAAGCGGAGCTCCAGCGCGCCGGTGGAATCGACGATGCGCGGGTCACCCGGGATGAAGGGCAGATGCACCGCGGCGGAACCGGCGGCGATGATGCACTGCTTGAACTTGACGACCTTCTTGGCGCCGGTCTTGTCCTGGCTGGTGCCGGTGGTTTCCTCGACTTCGATGTGGTTCGGGTCGAGGAAGTGGCCGTAGCCGCGGATCACGTCCACCTTGCGGCCCTTGGCCATGCCGGCCAGACCGCCGGTAAGCTTGCCGACCACCTTCTCCTTGTGAGCGCGCAGGGCATCCACGTCGACGGACGGCTTGGCGAAGCTGACGCCGGCCACGGAGGCGTGTTCGGCCTCCTCGATGACGGCGGCCACGTGCAGCAGGGCCTTGGACGGAATGCAGCCCACGTTCAGGCACACGCCGCCGAGGGTGGCGTAGCGCTCGATGATGGCCGTCTTCAGGCCGAGGTCGGCGGCGCGGAAGGCGGCGGAGTAGCCGCCGGGGCCCGCGCCCAGCACGACCATGTCGTACTCGACATCGGCCGCGCCACCGTGGCTGGCAGCGGCCGGCGCGGCTACCGGCGCCGCGGCAGGGGCCGCAGCCGGGGCAGTCGCTGCTGCCGGAGCGGGGCTTGCGCCCGCGCCTTCGGTTTCGACGACGATCAGCACCTTGCCTTCGCCGACACGGTCACCCAGGGCAACCTTCACTTCCTTGATGACGCCGGCGGCCGAGGATGGCACGTCCATCGTGGCCTTGTCGGATTCGAGCGTGGCGATGGCATCGTCCACCTTGATGGTGTCGCCGACCTTCACGAACAACTCGATGACCGGCACGTCGGAAAAATCGCCGATGTCGGGTA
>ERZ650311.362-NODE-362-length-29613-cov-5.668178_pt1 | contig 29613 bp, 33 predicted proteins | sample MGYA00376247_ERZ650311 | MGnify/ENA primary metagenome ERZ650311 (study PRJEB26733, sample SAMN07839324) | wastewater metagenome | biome: small river; feature: stream; material: water | place: USA: North Carolina | collected 2016-07-28 ...
CTTCCGATCTTAATATAATAGAGGAATTGGAACCTAGTAAATGCGAATTTTTGCAAGCGTAAGTGAAAATGGTAGTAACGGTAGAAGTAGTAAGTGAGGCAAAATTTTTGGGCAAAACGTGTCAATTTTGCGTTATATAGGTGGAAAGTAGTTTTCCGTCGATAGTGCTTTTCCGATACCCGAAATAATCAAATCATGATTTGATTATTTCACTCATTTTGAAAGGTGGTTTGTGGTAACTCAGACAGAATCAATTAAAACTTTTCTAAAGGTTGTCACGCATCCTGAATTGTCTGCTATGTACAATCAGGGCATGGAAGTCCAAGTCAATGTCGCACAGGATAACGGCGAGCGAATCAAAGGCGACTTCAAAGGCAAGACGTGGAACGGTTATACAGATGGCGTGCAGACATGGAAACCATTTCGGATTCCTTTCAATGCTAACACCGAACCAACGTATGACCAATCAACTCAGATGAAGTTTGATTTGGCCGCACATGCTGAGGCAATCGGCATGACTGGCTGGGACTATCTGAATCAGGTATCCAAATGGGTCGCGTTTGATTTCGATGCCATCGTTGGGCACTCGGAACGTCATGACAAGCGTTTGCCTGATGAGCAGTTGAATCAGATCCGTGAGCTAGTCAGCAATGTACCGTGGGTGACAGTGAGGCATTCGACAGGTGGTCGCGGATTACACCTGTACGTAATGTTGCCTGACGTACCTACTATCAATCACACAGAGCACGCAGCACTCGCGCGTTATGTGCTAGGCGTACTCTCTGCGACCGTGTCATATGATTTCAATGCAGTCGTGGACACGTGCGGCTCGAACATCTGGGTATGGCACCGTAAGTTGCAACAAGCTGATAACCCTAATGGTTTGAAGCTGATTAAGCAAGGTACTGTGTTCACAGATATTAAGCCGACGTGGCGTGAGCACATTGCGGTAATCAATGGCAAGCGGAAAAGGACTATCCCTAGCTTTATCAGTGACTCGCAATCAGAAGAAGTCGAACGACTCTTCGAAGAGCTTGCCAATCAGAAAGTCAAAGCCGTTGTTGATGAGGGGCACAAGAAGCTGATTCAGTACCTAGCTGAGAGTGGGAGCTACTGGGACTGGAAGGCCGACCATCAGATACTAATCACCCACACAGCATCATTGAAGAAAGCTCATGATGCACTTGGATTACGTGGAATATTTCGCACACTTGCTGCGGGCGCCGATCCAGGCGATCACAACTGCTGGCTTGTGCCTATTAGAAACAGCGAATGGGTTGTGCGACGTTATTCACCAGGCGTGGCCGAGGAATCAACATGGACCCAAGATGGAGGAGCTGGATGGACGACTTGCTACTTTAATCGCGATCCAGACCTCCGAACGGCCTCATCGGCACATGATGGATTAGAGAATGAGAAAGGGCACTTTGTTTTCCCTGATGCGGAGCAAGGTCAGAAAGCTGCTCTGATGCTGGGCTTTAATCTGGAATTGCCTCCCTTCGCTCGAAGCAGGCAACTCACTTTGCGGCCCGGCAAGGATAATAGAATCATAGCACAGATGGATGCTGTGCCTAGTCTCGACAAAGCAGACCAGCTGAAAGGTTGGATACAAGAAAAGAAGAAATGGACACGTGTCTTTTACTACAAGGGACCGGCAGCAGTCGAGACAGAATCAGGAAGCTATGACGACATCATCCGTCATCTAATCACACAACAAGGTGAAGATTATGGGTGGACAATCAAGACTGAGGACGGGTGGTTGGTCGAGCCGCTTGTACACGCAAGAATCTTCTTACAGACACTTGGCTTGCAACCGAAAGAAGTTCTTGGTGTATTAGGTTCAAGTATTGCCAAATGTTGGACAATCGTGAACAGGCCTTTTGAGCCTGAATATCCAGGTGATCGTATCTGGAATCGTAAGTCCGCCCAATTGGCTTTCGTGCCTAGTGCAGACAGAGATAATCTGAATTACAGTCACTTCCTTAAAATCTTGGACCATTGCGGCAAGTCACTCGATGAGAAAATCAAAGAGAACCCTTGGGCCAAGGCTAATGGAATCCAGACTGGCTCTGATTATCTCAAGTGTTGGATAGCTTCACTGTTGCAGTTCCCAAAGGAACCGTTACCTTACTTGTTCTTCTACGGTCCACAGAATAGTGGAAAATCAATCTTCCATGAAATGTTGGAGTTGTTAATCACTGGTGGAGTTGTTAGGGCCGACACAGCCCTAGTCTCGAAGAGTGGTTTCAATGGCGAGCTAGAGAATGCGGTTCTGTGCGTTGTAGAAGAAACGGATCTTCGTGCAGACAAGCAAGCGTATTCGAGAATCAAAGACTGGGTCACAGCAACCAAGTTGCCTGTGCACGCTAAGCGGGAAACGCCTTACACGGTTGTGAACACGACACACTGGTGCCAGTTCGCTAATCATATTGAGGCGTGTCCAGCATTCCCAGGCGATACTCGAATCACGATGATCGAAGTTGGGCCGTTGGAAACAATCATACCCAAGACCCATCTGCTGTCTGAGCTTCGCAAAGAAGCTCCTGATTTCTTGGCTGAAATTCTCAATATGGAGGTACCGCCGACTAACGATCGCTTGAATGTACCAATCATAATCACGTCCGATAAGGTCGCGGCTATGAGTAACAATCGAACTGCGTTGCAGGTATTCTTGGACGAGAATGTACATTGTGTTCCAGGTAAGTATCTCTTGTATGGAGAAGTGTACAACAAGTTCATAGAATCACTAGACCCAGGTGCGGTGCATACTTGGACCAAGCACAAGTTCGGTAAAGAACTGCCGAAGCCGTATATCAAGGGACGTAGTCCACAGAATAATCAAGTTCTTATAGGGAATGCTTCATGGGAACCACGACAAGAGAACGAAGTGGAATTGAACCCGTTAGTGTTGGACGGGGAGAAGTTAGTCTACAAAGCGAGTTAATCATGGCAGATAAGAAAGTGTGCATCAATTGCACCAACGTAACTCATGATTACTACATCTACAACCCTGAAACGAATAGGAAAATCAAATACGGTGTTTTGTGCCAGCGCTGCTACGAGCTTATCTCTAATCGCAGCATCAGATTAATCATGAGTTCAAAGAAGGACGACGATTGGTATGCTGAATTCAATTCCAATGGCCTTCAATCTTCCGATTATATCTAAGGAATAATCACAATGAGTCACCAATCACCCTCACGTAAGACACCGTCACCACGAGCAACGCGATTCGAGGTTGAGAGGATGCGCGAAGCTATGATTGAGAATCAGAAACACGCTCGCGCTATCTACCTACGCTTCTTGGATGAGGTAATCGCAGCAGGCATGATGCCTAGTCCAAAGCTGCTACAATCATTTGAGTTCATTGCCTTTGTGCATGAGCGCGGATCACGACGTGTGATTACTCGCTTCTATAACAATGGCGCGATCGTAGCAGTCATGCACGACATGAATATTCCTCAGAAAGCTGAAACGATTCTCTTACCTGCATATTTAATCAAGATCCTCAGGGAGTTCCTCCAATGGCCTGTAAAGTAGACGGATGCTATTATTTCCACAGTGAATACCCGTTCTGTATGCACACTCCTTGCGAGATAATGATTCGAGGAATCAAATACAAGTCAGTCACGCATTACTTGATGGTGCGTAAAGCTGAAGTCCTGGAGAAATCGGATGTTGCATCAGATATCCTTAAGGGAAACAATTTCGGTGAATGGCAATATTTCTACTTTAATCACATTTCTCAAAAGGATGCTCGGTGGGATGAAGTCTTTGAAGATGAGTTGTATTTAGCCAATGTGGCTAAGTTCACTCAAGATGATTCTAACAAAGAAGATTTGCTAGATCTGTGTCCACACCCAGCAAAGTTTGTATATGCTGATCCCTTCGACCCTAATTTAGGGATAGGGATAGGAATCAGGGCAGCTTTCCAAGGTGAACAGTGGAATGGTAAGAATCTACTGGGGGAGGTATTGACACGTGTCCGAGATGAGATTGTCGCAGCAGAGGGGTAACCATGCCCACGAAAAAGAAAGTCAAACTCCTAGGTGGTCCGCTCGATGGGTTGGAGTTCGATTCGGAAAACCATCCACCGGAATTCATTTTCCCGCGGATTCCAGGGGAACCAGAGAAAGGTGGCTTCAAATATATTAGGTTCAGTGGTGAGACATACGTCTGGGAATTGTTCAACATTTAGGAAAAAATCAAATGAGGACAGTGACCTACACGTGTGATCTGTGTAGTAAATCATTCAGAGACAATTGTGGATGGGCCGTTGAGATTAATGGAGATCGTGAACCTGTGCTTCAACGCTTAGGTTCCGCTCTACATTATAAGCACATTTGTAATAAGTGTCTACGGGCACTAAAACCACAACTTGAAGTAATGAGAGAGGCTGATCTCCGTTATGACATATGAGGAGCAAACCTGCTCTTTTCCACAACCCCAATAAAGGAACGCCATGATATTTGAATACCGACAAGTTAGTGCGACAACCAAGGACGGTCTCATTATGGACATGAATGAGTTGGGCCTGAATATGTGGGAAGCCATTTCAGTAATCCAAGACGACACAGGTTGGTGGGTAGCATTCATGCGAAAGCCATTGCCGCCTGCCGAAGCAGCCTGTAGAATCTTCGATAAAGGCGTCCTTGATGCACGGAGAATCGCATGAAAGTTGAAGCCATCGCTTGCGATATATGTAAAGAAATCAAGAAAGTTATCTACAGATTCGGCAACACAGATGTATGTCCCGAATGTGTAAATAAAGAAACAATGGAATACTTAGCATCAGTAGTTTTCAGCGAGACATCAAAACATGAAAGTAGGAACTAAATCACTACTATTCGGCACACATCAATTCATAATACACCCAATCATGGTTCTCTATTCATGGGCCAAGTTGTACGGTATACCGTGGGACCCTCGGATCTGGGTGGCAGCAATCATCCACGATTGGGGTTATTGGGGACGGCCTAACATGGACGGTATCGAAGGTAAGCAACATCCTTACCTAGGTGCTGATCTGATGGGCCTCATGTTTGGCCGTGATTGGTTCTGGTTCACTCTTCTGCATAGTAAGTATATGTGGAAGTGGTACGATAAAGAACCGAGCAAACTCTACTTTGCGGACAAGATGGTATTACCCAATACGCCCAAGTGGTTTTACTTGTTCTGGGCGCGTTTGACTGGCGAACTCAAAGAATACATGCAGGGTAAGTATGATTCTGAATCAGAATGGTTCGACGCTACAGCAAAGCGTCTAACGGAGATCGTTAATGAGGGACGCAGTAAAAACAAAAATTGATTTCTATGAACGGTGGGCCAAAGGAGAATTCGGCAATCGTTTGCGTGTTTGGAATAGCATTGCTGAAATTGATCCTAGTTACACTGGACCAATTGGAATCAGAAACAAAGTACCTGGTGGTCGATGGTGCCGATACGCTATTCCCCAAAAGGATTTGGAAAAGGTTCGGCAAGAATTTATCAACGATGGTGCGCCTGCGTCAACTATGACTTATGGCGAAATGGCACCAGATGACAAGATGACTTTGCAAGGAGAATTGATTCAGACTGAATGCGGTCTCCGATTACACTATTCACTTGCTAAGCGCCTGATGCGTGATGCGCTTAGAGAGAGGAGTTTCTACGTTGAAGGTATTCGCGTATATCATCTGTTGCGGACTTACTGTGATGGGAGTAGTTATGACGATCTCATGGATCTACTTGATAACTACCCCGGTCACGCCATAGAGTTTTCTTGCTATACGCACAGGCTTGGAACATGTAATCGTAACACAATCATTTGGGAGGTCCGCGATTATTAGCGAGTACACCGATACACATGATTGTCCAAACTGTAAGAAAGAGACAGAACAAACTATCTTCAGTTACGACCATGAACGTGATTCTACCGGAGATATGCAGACGTGCCAAGTATGTGGTTGGTATACGTTTGATTTGTTCTCTGGCGATAAGCAGAAATGGATTCCTCCACTGTGTAAAAGATGCGAGGGAGCAACTAAAGTTGATAATGAAAAGTGTCTTGATTGTAGAGGAACTGGAAGAAATTCATGATACCAATTGGCTTCGGTCATATATCAGGGGCAGGTAAGGATACTGCGATCCGATTCTTGACCACTTACATACGATCAAATGTCCGCGGACTAAGCATCAAGAAGCGAGGCTTCAGTTCATGGCAAAAAGAAATGGCCCACCAAACTTATGAGTGGGCAGGCCTAAAGGATGAGGCATATTACGATGAGAATCGTGACGAGCGATATGCTCCTCTGCCTTTATTGGCTGACGAGCAAAATTTACTTGGCAAGACGCCAGTCCAAATTCACATCGAGTTCGGTAAAATGCTCCGAGCTATCCATGTCAAGACGCTCAGCAAGAAGCTATTAACAGCAAATCATGGATGTGATATTCTCATGATTAATGACCTCCGCGATCCGGTGGAGGCAGACGTGATCCATGAGCACGGAGGCTATGTGTTTCGGATCAATAATCCGAACGTCAAGCCATTATCGTCGATAGACGAAATGATGCTGGACTATTCCAATTGGGATCGTGATATTGATAACAGCGGCACACTTAATCAGCTTAATGCTCAAATGGTGTGCCTGTACAAAGACTTTTTGGAAGCACGATGCCAGGACTCTTCGACTGCCTAGGTGACGATCACCACCATGAAAAACGTGAAGGGTATCTTCGATCACCCCTTAATTATCCTGGGAACAAGTTCAGCAGTTTGCCGAACCTATTGCCACTAATTCCCTACGATGACTCGTTCGTCGATGTGTTCGGTGGAACTGGTCAGGTTCTGATGGCCCGGAAGTCATCACCATTAGAAGTGTTCAATGATAGACATGCAGGGATTGCAGCCTTCTTTCTGTGCATACAAGACGCCAAGTTGCTGGAGCAACTGATCGAGCGAATCAGACTATTACCACATTCACGTGAGATCTTCTCTTACTTCAAGCAAACCATCAATGAAGAATCTGATACACTTACACGTGCCGTCAAATGGTACTATCTGGTTCAAAGTTCATTTGTCGGGAGAGCAGAATATTTTGGTAGAATCACCAAAAGATCTACTCCTATCTTTCGCAAGCTCTATGACAATCTTGAATTGTTCGCTGACATCCACGAGCGCTTCACAAAGGTTCAAGTAGAGAATCTTTCTTGGGACATGATCCTCAAAGATTATGATTCTTATAAGACGGTGTTCTATATGGACCCGCCTTATATCAACTCGAACATCTATGAGCACGGAATGTCTCCGAAGGACCATCACAGGATGTGCAGCGCAATCATGAACGTGAAAGGATTCGTAGCACTCAGTGGGTACGACAACGACATCTACGATCAGTATGAGTGGGACCACAAGTATGAGTGGGGTCTCCAAAACAACGTGACAACTATGGCTTTTTCAGAAGGATCTGTGATGGAAGGTCGTGAAGATCAGGCAAGTCGAACGAAAGTCAGAAAAGAATGTCTCTGGATAAAGGAAACACGATGACTGAGGAGAATACAGTTCTGCTGGTCTGGGAAATTGTTCCGGAAGAAACTAATATCTTCAAAGTCAAAGTTAGCTTTGAAGAACTAATCAAACTGAAAGAGCATCATGGAAAATTTTTGAATCTCACAGACGACTTCGAATATGATTATGAATTCATCACCACAATCATCGAACGAGCAGAGAAGATTTATGGTCTGGAACATAAGGAGCCGTGGACGTGCCTAGGTGAACAGTTCACACTGATCGTCACTGGTCAGATTTTGTAGAGGATAAAACGTGAAGCACTTGAATGGTAATATCTTAGCTGTTGTGGACGTTGAAACGACAGGCGTAATACCTCGACATCACGACATCATTGAGATCGCTGTTTTACCGCTTAATTCTGCACTCGATCCACACCCTGAAATACTGCCATTCCACATCACCATGCAACCAGCGCGTCCCGATAATATCGACCCGGACGCATTATTCATCAACAAGAGTACGACCTCGGACGACATCAACAGGATTGATCGTCCGGTGGTCAGGTCGCGAAGTCGCCTCCTAGAGCTAATGAGGAAAGGAATCGAACCGGATGTTGCCTCTGAATTGTTCGTGGAATGGTATCATAACTTGGGGCTACGGCCTTACAAACGCATTTGCCCAATCGGACACAATTATGCCTTCGACCGTGAATTCATCATCGACTGGCTGGGGATAAAATCATATGAACTATGCTTTGATCCTCGCTATCGCGATACAATGGGAATCTCTTGCTTCGAGAACGATAAGGCTGATTTCTTTGGGCGTCCCTTTCCATATCAAAAGAATAGCCTTGATTACTTATGTAACGCCCTTAAGATTGAGAATCCGATGGCCCATCAGGCATTAAGCGATTGTCTCGCTACTGCTGAGGTCTATAAAGCAATGGTACAAGGCTACGGGAACCGATGAGTTGTGACAAGTGTAGAAACGGTTATATCTATTCAAGTAACGGTGACGAACGTCCATGTCCAGATTGTAGCAACAAAATGACTCCAGAGAAAGTTGCAGCACTTGACCAAGCTGCTGCCACACTCGTGGATTACTATCCAACACTATGGTGGAACCTCTTCAAGAATTTGAAAGGGAAAGGATTCACAGAAGAACAGGCTATGATTATCCTTCTCAAATACGTCTACGCATCTGTGAGGCCAACGAAGTGATTGCAGATAGATACTTCTCTGTTCTCCTCTTCGGAGGTCCTAGGGACGGAGATACATTGAACGTAACAACATTGACACCTTGGCTTGACTTTCCGATTCCGAAATCACACCCAGCTTTTGGGGTACCTACTGAACCGTGCTACAAAATAGCACGCTATGAGTATCGTGGAATCCTTCCATCCTTGCAACATTGTTATGTCTACCGAGGAACAACATGAGGCATATCATGCTAGTCAATTGCTCCGAACTCATGGAACATGCGTTCAGTGAATCAGACATCACGTGCAAAATGGCTTTGAATAGTAAGCGTCCCCTTTATATTCAAATGAACATCCCGAAGGACCCAACTGAAAAGCTCTTCGGCTTTTTAATCAAAGCTGCTGAGCTTAACCCGAAGCGAAAGATTTATTTGGTTAATCCTTCGCACACGGTTCAAAAATATATCTGGTTCCGACTCTTTATGGAACCTACGAAAAACCCAACCCAATGGCTCTACAAACACGAGGAAACTGATTATGCCGGAGTACCGATTCTCCCTGTTCTGCGAGGAAAGGGAAGCAACACTCGAAGAAGCTCAGGAGTCGGCAATTACAACACTAAAGCTTGCCATCGCGGAAATAGAAAAACTCCAAATGGCTAACGCCCTACGATTACCAAAGGACACAGGGCGACAATTTACCGCAGAAAGCGGAGCCTACCTGGAAGCAATGAGCATCTGAAACGCAAAAAGCCCCATACCGCACTCGCGATATGGGGCTTTTTTGTTTTGTTATAACGCGATACCAGCACCACGTGCGCCAAGTTGCAATTTCGTCGCACTATGAGCGATACCGACCAAAGTCGGAACCTGCGTCGAAGTTGTGGTTTTCGTCGCAGTAAGCAGACCAGCAGCGCCAACGTAATAGGCTGCACCCGGCGTCAATCCGCCAGAGCCACCTGTCACAGTGTCCCACTGAGCCGTTGTAGCTTCGAAGATGCCACCCGTCTGCACATAACCAACGTCACCGTTGGCTATCGACGTGTCGTACACGAGTCCGATCCACAGCGAAAGCGCCACACTCGTGTAGGCTGCCTTGGCGATGGTTCCATCAGACTTGATATAGACCGGAGCACAAATTACCAATGATCCGCCCTGTCCGTTAGTGAACGGAAACTTGGGACGAAGGATTTGATTCTGTGCAGCAATAAGCTCAGCACAGACTCGATTCCAGTCCTGCACATCGGGACCGCGATCAACCAGCGGATCAGTCCGCAATGTCGATACGCCACTCCAAACACTTGTAGGGAAACCTGCAATCCTGTCAGCCATTTCGAGACCTTTCTGGCAAGTTAATCAAGCCACTGTAACCCCATCTGTCATTGTAAAAACCTTTATTGTAATACGGAAAAATCTGAACCGTGCAAGATATAATGGAGCCGGTTCGAGGATCTTGGGATAATCTACAAATCCCACCGCCAACATGAGGCTCGATAGGGCCTTTGCGCATAAAGACGCTTTGGTCCTGTGTGCATCCTGTTTGGATTGCATGGACATTACGAATCAAGTTATAGCTGAGTTTGTGATAGTGCCCAATAAGCAAGACGCTGGGCTTCTCACCGCCTTGAAATGATTCCACTAGCTTCTGTGGCCTATAGCTCAAGGCATACGCTGATCCTCCTCCTGGGTGGATACTGAGAAGCTGAGTCCCTTTACCAGAGTTCTTGTTCTTCAATTCAATGAATGATTCTAAGAACCCTGTGTTCACCCAGTCCAACCTACCAGCAGCAATCATAGATTGCTCGACATATCTTCCGATGTCTACACCGGAACTCTTCGCGTACCAACCCTCGTGGTCGTCGCCTGTCACAGCAAATGTGACGAATTCTTTCTTTGGGTAATGTTCAACGAGATAGTTGACTTGATTAGTCATTCCGTGGACTTTAAGCTCAAACCTGTTGAAGTGTGCTTCACCTTCGATATAATTACCTTGGTGAAACACACGATCAACACCGGCCTGCTCAAACAAATCATACAAGTCGTTCAGCACGTCAAGGCGTTCGTATTGGGAACAAAGGTGAGTGTCACCTATGAATCCGAACACGTATTCATTATGCTTGTTTGACTCGTATATGAACTTCTTGCCAGTATCACGTGGTGCTTTGGGGATGAAAAATTTGTCCCCAGCTTTCTCTACCATGATACCGCGGAGTCGCAGTTCTTTAATCACTTCCTTGATAGCGTTCTGTGAACACTTGAACTTCCCCGCTAGCTCTTTTAAGCTAGCAGGGGTTCTTTTCAAGTGGGATGTCAACTGTGGCTCTGCCACCATGAAACCTGCCCTTAATTACTAGGCGCAACGGTCTTAGTCACCCACCGACGAACGATGTCTGCGAACGGAATCCAAAGGCCCATGATGAGCACATTATACTGCTCAATAGGTGTTCCAGTAATCATCTCACTGAGATGATCCGTGAAGAACGTAAGAAGCGCACCAACGATAGTAGCCAACAGTACTGGGAACCACCGCTTAATGTCAAATCCGTTCAGATCGCCCGGAGCAGACCCTACCTTAGTTTCCTTCAGATTTATTGCCATCATCAATCTCCATGCAACTCGAACAGAACAAGGGCGTTACAACTCTGCCCTTTAATTCACACCAATCAGATCTTTTGACTCTACCGCAAGGTTGTACAAATCTCCTTTCTTTTCTGTGTATGCAATCATCATAATCCATATGAAACAAGTATGGGTTATTCTGATCCCTCGTGTAACCGGGCGGTTCATTCTTAGGCGGCGGACCGCGTTGAGGATAGATGATGTCGCCATTTGGTAACGTGTTCATCGGTCATATCCTTGGAACTCGACTGTGATTGTTGCTGGGGGCGTTGGTATGAGACCAACATTTGGACTTGTCGTCGGTGATCCTGGAGTTCTACCATCGAATCCTACGTAATTCAAGATAGTTATTCCATACTCATCCACATTATTTGTCGGTGACTGGAAGAAGTACCTTGTAATATAATTCGTCAACCCACTTTGTGGTGCTGCCACGTATGTTGGGATGGTAATCACAACAAGCATCGACGGGTTCAATGGGTTACTTTGGACTCCATTGATATTGAGAAGTGTTGGGAATTGGATGGGGTCGAAGGTTTGATTGTTTGGGTTCTGATATATAACCAAGGTCACTGTTGATATGTTTTTGAAACCTGGCTCGTTGCCGAACCCTGTAGCTCCAAGCGAGCATTTACACTTCAATGGCGTAGGTCGAATCATTATGTCTGTTTGAGGCAACGCTGTTCCGCTAAATGCTGGCGCAAGTAGCTTATACGTCGTCGGGATCTTATAGAGTCGCTCATCGACATTCCCATCCAAGGTAGCCCACTTGCCCAAGTAATGCGAGTACCCTGGCGTTAATTCTGTTAAGGTATAATCCCATGATGGACTCATGCTGTCATCAACACTTAAAACGTGTGCATGGCAACTGAGGTTATTGTTCATGGTTATGATTGTACCGTCATTTGCTACAGGTATTTTCGACGGGACTTGAAGTTTTTTACCAGTGGTCCAAGGGTCACGTGCAGTTTGTGGCCCATAACTGATTGTGTTACCAATTGTTGGCGGAACATGAGGATCGTATGGATTGTCATATGACCTAGTGTAACCACCGTTACAGACGTCCGCGACAGGTTGTAAGTAAAAGGTTATCCAAGTTATATAATCAAGTCTCCCTTCAGCCGCCAATGTATTACTTGAATGGCCACCAGGAAGAGCAGTAGAGAAGAAAAGATCAGAATCTTTCGTACCAATCTTTCTAGGAAATGTTGTTATATCCGTCTCAAACTCAATTGAGCCTTCAAGTGTTGTAGGACCTGTGAACAACGAGGGCGAAAAATTTCCTGTGTAGATATAATAATCGGATCTAAAAGCAATCAATCTTACATAGAAAGATCTTACTGCTAGACCTGATGTAGAAATTATGTCTCCACCCGGCAATGATAACTTAGTTGTCCCGTCGTACTGAGTCACTATTGTATTTCCACCAGCCGATGCTGTTACAATGTCCCAATAAGCATTGAATCCCGCAGCAGGATCTACTACCCAACCGTAAGCAGCAGGGTCTGGCAATAGTGCGCGTAAAGCAGCTTCACTTTGTACGGTGTCAGGTATATCAATACTGCCTACCATTGAGAAATTGAAATGCGGAATCAATGTTACACCGGGCGGTGGGACATAATTATTAGGATTATCGTAGAGAAGATTTGGTTGGTCAACATGAACGTCAAACGTAAATTTTATTGTACTGGGTGGGTAGGCCAATTGCCCAGTCAGTGTCCTGTTAAGTCGGAAGCTCTGATTGCTATTCTCGATGCTTACGGAATCAAATACAATCCCAATAGCCTGTGTAGGATTCTGAGACGTTGGTATTTCAGGATAATTGACGCCTTGCTGACGACCAACTAGAACATTTTCCTTTAGGTCATCATATAAGCGACCATAGAAGATGTTCTGATTGGGCGTTTTATTAGGCATCAACTCTGAATTTGCCGCACCAAAGAAATTCGACGGCGTAACAGGTTGCGGAGAAGTATTTTTAAGTAGATACAACTCCAATGTCATCAGTGGGTCTAATTCAGCCAGTTCACCAATCCAGTAATGCCCATTCCAAATTACTTGGCCTAAGTAGATCCGTTGGAATGTTGATGTGGCCGTAGGTGTTGTTTGATTCTGGCTGTAGACATTGAGAATATTTGTGTATCCTGACAACCGAACAAATCCGCTATCATCGACGTTCTCGACCTGGAGGTTGACTTTTAGGCATGTCCCTGTTTCAGGCCGTGTATAGTTGCAGCAACTGACCATATCATTTGGCGATACCATAATTACTCCTAAGGTGCATTCTGGCAGCTAACATACATAACCACCCATTGATTACAATGTTTCGCAGCCTTAATAAAATCGCCAGGTAAAATTATCCGGCCTTGGTCATAATTTGCAACTCGGATAGAAACGACATTTGGGACCCTGTTTCCAACGACTACAATTTGACTCTCCAAAACATTGTCGTCCGCATCCAACAAATCACTGGCCAGTACACCTGTCAAAAGTGCATTGAAATCAAGGTTCCCACTTGGGTTGTACTTGATAGTGAGACCGGCGTTGATATTACCTGTTATCTCATTGACGAAAGAAATCCAACCCGGAAAATAAGAAACCCAATTTCCGGACGCGAAATTTTTGTCCCAAGGTATGACAGTCGATATGTGACCGTTGTAAGTTAGTTGATATTGGCCGCTTGCCGAAGGAGTTTCAACGGAGATTATTTGCTCCGTCGTAACTGTGATTGTTTGCTGCAATGTGCAGTAGGACGGAATATTGGAACTGGTAGGGGCTGGACAACCGTTAGGCGTGATCCCTTCCACGTAGATCGGCGGAGGTGACACCAACACTAATCGCCCAGCTTCATCCCCGACGGCCAAGATCTGAGTACCAACTGGTGTAACGATATCTTGTCCATGTGCTGGATAGATATAATCGAACTCATCAACTTTCTTCTGTTGACCAGATTCAGGATCAGTGTACTCCAATGAGATCTGAGCAAAGTTACTATTCGGACTGGTAACTGGATACAGATTCTCCAGTAATGTACCACGGACCAAACTACCCGTTGCTTGTTCCTTCTTAGAGATCGTCAACCGTCCCGGTCGTCTGTATTGATTTACATCACCCATCTGTGTTCCTATCAAAAATAATCAATCGGTCCTCTTCGTCTAGGACGCAATTGATAAGTGTTCCGGTCGGTACAATATCCTGAAGCCACTGGCTAGGGTAGACCTTCTCAACAATCCCGATACGTTGCGGGCGCCACCTAGCAATAGCTGATACCACAACTGGATAGAATCGCCCAACAACGGTGTTAGCTGGTTGATTCTCTTTGACGTATAAGTTAGTGAGTCGCGTCAGAGGAGTTGTATCGTGATTTAGAATCTCAATAGTTATATCGCGTTGGACCTTTGCTCCGGTTGAATCTTTGCTCTCTATTGTAACGGTTTGTGGAGTATTAAGTGTCGCCGGGAACGTGGCTGTACTATATAATACGTCGCCGATTATCTTGAAGGCATTTGCGCTCTGTGCAAGAATCTTGTATGTGTAGGGACCAGTTCCGACGTTTGTCGTTAGAGTACCCACCTCACGAGGAGGATAGCCACCATCGACGGTATGGTCACTGATTTGGATGTCTGGAGGAGGTGGAACCATATCATCAACGTCGATGACCTTGATTGTGAACACCTTCTCGAATGGGATACCTAGTCCAGGTGGCGGCGTGGTCTTAACACGTATCGAGTATGTCTGTTGGTTTTCATAATCAAATGCACTATTGGTTCTTAGATCGTCTCCTTGGATATTGAATTCACCGTTGTCTGTTGATCCTGCGCCAGCAACAAGTTCGTAAAGAATCTGTTCGGGTGTATTTACCCAGCTTGTACTAGGTGTTCCAAGTGGCGGCGTAGCATACCATGCAGGTGTGTCTATTTTCAAGGGTGTAGAGGCTGTGATTCTTTGTTTGCCAGTTACATGGTCAAAGACACCGTACCAAGTTCCCGCTCGCGTGTAACCATGATCTGGGATGAACTCTGGCAACGGCGAGCTTTGGTCAATCGCTCGAACAGCGTAGGTCATGTGTGCTAGAGCGTAAGGCTCCGGTCCTTGGAGAATCGGGTACAGAGGTTCCAATAGGGTAGCCCGTCGAAACGGACTCCCTATTGCAACCTCTTTCTTCGATATGATTAATCTGCCCGGTCTACGGTACTGGATCAGATCCGCCATTTTCGTCATTTACCTCGTCAAGGGGATCACCCAAGTAGATAGGCACCTGCATCTCGTACTCAGCGTTGTACGGGTTCCAAGTGACATGAACAACTGTCTCCGACGGAATATAATCATCCGGGTGGATCTGGATTTGTCGAACCTTGTACTTCCGATTATCAGGTCCCAGAACTTCGTAGTATTGGACCTCAACAGTTACGTCAGGATCAGCATTGTCAGGCATTTCATTCGGATCAGGTGCATTTTCCGGTGGCGTGATCTTTCGCAAGACACGTCCCATGAATGGATCTGTTTCAGTTCTGTTGAAATTATAGAGCTGTTCTTGATCCCAATCGAAGTACAATCCAGGTGGGGTTTTCTTTGCTAAGTCAACAGGTTTGACCTTATCGGTACTCTCGATGTCTTTCGCAGAGTAATTAAGCTCTTGGAATTCGGACGCTGGATTCTGAGGCTTAACGTCGCCAATGTCTGATGGCTTGAGTGTTCCGTAATCTTTCGGCCTAATAGCCAAGACATTAGGATCATACGGATTTTGAGCAACAGGGATAGGTACTGCACCACCGATAGGATTACCAGCATTACCCGCCGTAATGAAGTCAGCAGGCGGCCAGAACAAAGATGCACTAATGCTTGAGGGCCAAGCATAAGAGAATTCATCCATTTCACCAGCACGCACAGGCAGCCACACTTCCATGTTAATCATGTTCGATGATGAATCATAATCTGCCTTCTCAATGATTCCCGTAACTGGGTCATTGCTAAAGAACCCATTACTGAAGTCTATGGTTACTGGGTCCATCGTTTCGAGTTTCAACTTAGTGAGATAAGTTCGGAATTTGATTTTCTTCCAAGTGTTTGATCTACGAATCAACCAGAATGTTGCAGATTTCTCAACAAGGTAATAGTTGTTGTAAATGTAATAATCGTATTCTTGGGTTGCTTGGAAATACTTGGTGATGTTCGCTCGCAATGATAGTGTGTATTTGCGGTCGATATCATAGCGATCCTGCCATCGTGCCTTGTAGACAGTGATGATATCTTCTGTCGTGCTATAAGTCATTTCCAACGACTTGAAGTCAACATCAGATTCGGTGATCGTATCAACTGGAGAAGGCGTAGCCGAGAGATATCTGATATAGAGTTTGTTACCCTTGACCCACGTAGCGCAACGAGATTGATAAGCAATCTCGTTAATCATTTGGATCGCATCTTTCTGTTGACGTATACAGAAGTTTGCAGGGTAGTTATCAACTTGTGCTGCGACAGTCGCAAAGGAACTCGAATCAATTGTCAAGTTGGTGTAAGTGTTGACGATCCATTCGATGATCTCACAGATGTTAGGCCCTACTGACGATGTTAATGTCACATAGATCTGATTATCCCAATTTTCATTCGGGTAATCCTGGAGAGGACGAATCATCGTAATGGTAGTCGCCGTCATGATTCCATAGTTAGCAGCCTCGTTTTTGACGTAATAGCTGCTTGGTACAGGAACAAGAGTTCTAGTCCCTTCAATCGACCTATAAGCATAGACACCGTGAACAGTTGACGGCAATATATTGGCAACAAATGTTTCTTGGAGTGGGCCGAAGATCTTAATCACTGTACCTGGATTTGTGTTCCATGCTTGCGTCGAAGGTAGTGCAGCAATAGCTTGCTCGACCTCGAAGTCTGCTTCGTATGGATCAGGGTTCGTCGATTCTGTTATAGTGTTGACCCACTCTGGCAGAATGATTGCGGAAACTTCTTTGATGAAGTTAATCTGTTGCCCTGTTATATAATACTTTTCACTAGGATCTTCATACTTCGGAGTGATCGGAGTGAATCGTCGTCGCCAGTTCAAGAAATTCAATAGCTCTAACTCGAACAGATCCTCGTATTCGTCTTTGGAGATGTATCTATTAACCTCATCAAGTAACGAATCAGGCGTTTGAAGTTGGCTGATTAGTTTCTTGTATTGTGTAAGATTATTAGCCAAGTCGGCTTGGGCAGCAATTATATCTGCTTTCTTGATTCCGTTCTCGTTGATTGTTTTCAGAGCACCCTTGATGATGTTCTTCTGCTTTTTTATCGCATCTTCATATTGTGACGACGTGAACACATCATCAAGTTTCTTTTGGCGCTCACGAACAGTGTATTCATGTGCTCCATCGGAGTCAACATAAATCACGGCCAAACCGGTATCTTGACCTTCAGCAATAATCGTTGCTTTTTCACCACCTGTTAGGTTGATGTCATAAGGTAAGAAAGCCGTATAATGTCTCTTGTCAAGGAATTTGATTTGTATATCTTGAGCAGGGAACGGTCCACCAGAAACTGTAACTTGCGTGGGACCGAGGTATGGTTGAAGATACGTAGCTACCTGCTGAGCAGTTGCATTCCAAGGTAACGTGAACGACGAGTAGAGGGGTCCAGTTTGTCCGGGGAATGTAGGAATCGGATAATACCCTTTCCACGTTCCACCAGTAGGCTCCCCTTCACACTTTAGAGTGATCGTCAGTGATTTGTCAATCTTAGACAGACCGACAGAATTAACACCAAATGGTTTGTGGATAGGCTTTCCTATGTCTATGGAAATATCTTGTGTGAGCAACGGTCCACCAGTAACCATTGACTGGGTGAACTGACCGGCTTGTCCTAAGTAAGGATCGTCGATCTGAACAAGCAAGTCTTTGATTGCCGTATAGACCTCACTAGCTGTCGATCCCACCTGTAGGAGCGCTGTCTCATAGTTGTCGTAGGTGATTGTAAAGGTTCCAAAGGACGCATTCTCAATATGGAGAACTTGCCTTGTCGTTTCCCCAATTAGTTTCTGCTTAATCTGATGCGAAAGATCTTTAGGAACTGTATTCGCGAGCCTCATCAATTCTTCTTGGGACTCACCACCGACAAGGAGATTACTCAAGCCCTGTTGGATCTCGGCGGCATTAGGCCCATTATATGTGAACTTCAATTCTTTGAAGCGATCATTATTCTGAATCTCTTGAAGCTCAAATTTGCATTCAGTTCCCGTCTGCTCAGTTACTTTGATGATTCGGTCATCATCAAGACGACAATACTTACCGCGAAGAACAATGCTGGGATCAACAATCCAGAACTTATCAGGACTATCATCCAATCGAGGACCAATGAATACATTAGTCTGAGAAGGAAGATAAGATTGTGCCACAAATACATTATTGTTAAAGAAACCATTAATCAGGACTCCTTCAACGTCTACCAAAAGGGCTGTACCTTGAGGGAATCTGTAGCCACCACTGACAAGGACTTGGTTGATGTTCAGAATCTCTTGTGAGATTCGGGCATTATCTAGCTTTCGTTGAGCAACATCAAGTTTCTCCATTTCAGTAAGTATATGAGACATTTTCTCTCGGATCTTACTGATTTGTGTGAACACGTATTTTTGATTGTGGATGTCAGTTTTGAGTTGATGCTGAGTGATCTTGATCTTCTCAAGCATCTTATGTGCGGCTGTTACACGATTCAGATACACGTCGCGATCAGCTTTGATTTGCAGGACAATGGCCTTAGCTGCCAAGAACTCAGGAGAACCATCCGTAAGCTCATTCATCTCTTGAATCTTAGCATCGACCTGCTTATTCATCAAGGTGACAAAGTCATTCAGATCCTCGATAGTCTGCTTTGCTTTATCTTCAGTGATGATACTTTGAACGTAATCTCGCTGAGTGTCCGAAGCAACATTAGAGACCAATTGTCTCACAGACTCGGCAGAAGTAATGTCTGTGCCACGATAATGTACTGCTCCATATTCCCAGCGAACATACGGTCTGAACCACGGCGTGGTCTGGCTTACTGCCCCTGGAGGAAACTCCACATTATCCACAGTAATCATATCTACAACAGGATCTGAGAAAGTTATTTCAAAGGTCTTGAAGTATGTCTGACCGCTCTGGGTTATGTCAGCAGTTGTGTTTGGAAGAATCGGTGTGTTGTTAATCAAAGCAGTTTCGATATCTGATGCCGTGACGTTAGCATCAAATGTGGCAACCTCTTTACCATTGTAATTCAATGTCCATGCAGTAACAGGACCTGCCACGAAAATTTTTAATTTCTTGATTCCAAACTTTACCATCGACAATTCTAATGAGCCAATGAAGTTCTCATAGAAGTTGTACGTGGACTGACACTTCTCCATCTGAATGTCGATGAGTTTCTGCTGGGCGTCGAGTGTCGCATCAGGTAGACCGAACGTCGTTAGTGTCGATCCTTGAATGACTTCTGCCCGCTTCACAGCAGGAATATGCACACACCCGCCGAACGCCAAAGGCCATGCAACACCCGTCAGTTCGATGGGGATACTTGCATATTGGCCCTCTTCAGGCGTAAATCCCACCTCATAGCTGTATATCTTTGAGACGACCTCGAAGGATACATCACGATCACCTTCACTCCAAGCGATTGGTGTCCATACCTCACCGCGGAACACTTCAAAGCGATCGGACATCGGGAGATCGGTAAAGTATTGATAAATCACACAAGGCCGACGGTGTACGTCATATTGGTCCATCAAGGCCTTGATACTGCATCTCTGTCGTCCAACTTAACACTAATCGTAGCCGATGTGGTGCTCTGTTGGAGATTCATAATCTCATCGAGAGAACCTAACTCAAGGATCTTACCAGGAATGTTATCAAGATCCTTATCGGCATACTCAGTGAATGTGTTTCCATGCCAATTGATTGCAACGATGTTCACAGGCTCGTTGCCGGTTCGATTTGCGATCTTTGCGATCGCTCCAGATGTCATATCTCTCATTGTTTCTCCCCGTCGAACTGCAACGTAACAGAATAATGCTCACCGCGACGTATCGACGTTAGCTCTGCTGGCTCCGTCATGATGTAAGCGTACCACACCTCGCCCTTATGATTTGTTATTCTGATTCTTTGTGTGTAATATGACTTGATGAATGCAATCAACTCAAGGGACTTGGCTCGTGTGAGGTCAAAGGTATACGTCAAGCGACTACGATTGGTACGCTTGACGTAAGTGTGGACCGTACCGTCCATCGCCCGCTTCATGTCAACTGCATTGACTAGAGCTTCGGTGTCGTCGAATACGGGGTTAGGTACGGCGGTAGTTGTTTGTATTAAATCAAAGGGAGCTTGAAAATACATAGGCATTATGCTAGCTCCCCTTGGAAAAGAATTTGGGCATTATATTGACACCCTAATCCAGTTTGTGATAATTCCCTGTTAGGTTCGATGATATAGCCACGCCATTGACGTGATTCATAATCAAGCAAACCTATCTCAGTCCCCAACGACACGTCATAGAATTCGAGTATGGCATCTTTATCTTCTTCAGTTAACGCCTCGAACTCATAACTGTGTTCATCATATTGCGGCCAATCAGGATCTCGGTAGCAATGAATCGTGCGACCCCTCGACTCCCTGGAGATACGATTCATTACTAGCCGGATAGTATTGCCGATCTTGGGATTGCGAATTTGAAGAGTTGTCGTAGGAGACACGAATGGGTGTGTCAAAATAATGTAGTTGACAAGTGACAATGTCGGTTCATTGGTATCCGGGGGAGTTATCCCTTCGATTGTGACGTTCGGATTAACCTGCGGAGCATATCGTCTACTGAGTTTGCACAGTGCCATGATTTACTCCGGCCCAATATAGGCTACCGAGTCGTGGAACGAAAGGGACTGGACGATGCTAATCGTCCCGTACACTTGCTGCAACGTAACTGAGTCACTGAAGGAAATACTTTGGGTGATCGTTTTATCAGGGACGTAAGCACCTCGGCAGCAATCAGCCTCTATGATATTCGTAACTAGTACATCGTAGATACCGATAGTCTGCGTCAGGTACTGAATAAGTCCCTTATAGTCGATACTGTCAACGAAGGTCAAGGTGTCCGAAACGTCGATAAGGATTCCTTTACCGACATGTTGGTCGAAGTTGATGCAATGGCATATCTCGAAGTACTTATCGAAGGCGTAAGTGACCGCCTGAGAAAATGTCACATGTTGTGTAATACGGCCCGCTGGCAAAATCTCATATGTGATAACCTCATTAAAACCAATTACATCGTCAATTGCTTGTGGATCAATCAGGCCAGCGACTGTGACACTCTGTGTGAAATTCAGTGTATCAACAATGTCTTGCTGCTCGAAGAGCGAGAATGATAGGCTTTGCGTCAGTGTGAAGTTATCTGTTATAGCTCTTTGCTTGAAGAGACTTGCAACCACTGAGTCTGTGAAGTGCAAACTATCAGTATAATTCTGACTTCTGAACGTATTAAGGACAACAACGTCACCGAAATTTAACGAATCAGAAATGGTTATGAATTCTCCAGGAGTCAAGTGGTAGGACACATCTTGTGTCAGTCCCAAATTGTGGACAATGACAAATCCTGGATTAGTTACTATGTTCACAATGTCCGTCAGGTCAAGGAAGTCATTGCTCCACATGAATGTCGGAATTGTCACTTGATCCGAGAAAGAGAGGGTGTGTGTAAAGGTGTCGAAACGCTCCTGATTCAGGAGCAACTCATGACCGAATTCCAAAGAATCAGTCGCCGACAAATCTTCAAGGTCGATACGATACAAGGCGTCTGAGAAACTCAAAGTGTCGAAAACATCGAAGAACTTGCTCGGTGCAGCAACGTCCATGAGGACTAACGTATCTGTCACATCTTTCAAATAATCAGCAGTTATAGGATTATTCTGAGAGAACAACAAATTGCTGCTGATGGAAAAATTATACACCATGTTTTTGGAAGCGCTGTCTGTGAATGACAACGTATCCGTGATAGTGCGTGCGAAGTCAACTGTCCTACTCAGCGTATCTGTCAGCGAGGTGCTAACAGATACGCTTTCGTAGATCGGGTTATTCGTCGCTCCGGAGATCGGGATAGCTCCAATATTGAACATGATCTATCTCCGGGGTTAGACTTGATTAGGCGTTGACGGTGTAAGTCAACTTCAGAGAGTCACCGTTGCTGACAGGAACCGTCGAGGGGAACGCTGCGGTGGACCACAGAGTACCAGTCGTAGCGCTCTTCGCAGAAGCACTGGTAATATAGATTCCGTACAAAGTACCGGAACCCGTAATATCGAACGTCATCACCGACGCATTGGTGATCGAAGCACCAGACGGCGAACCGCAGGTCCACTGGACGTGAGTTGATTGAGAATACGTGGTGAACTCGGTCCAACCGGCGTGCGAAGCCATCGTGTCCGACGCAGACAAGGCCGAGAAACCAGAGTTGTCAATCAGGGCCGCGTACCACGTGGTGACCTGAGAATCAGCATGGAAACCGGCACCGAGGATATAGTTCTTACCCGCGGTCGTGATTCCATTGGGAAATAGCTCATATTTGCCGAGCAATTCTCCCTTCTTATTGAAGTGCTCAAGGGTCCACGAGCCTTTCGGCTCAAACAAATCAGTGAACATCCCCATCGGGCTGTCGAAACCCGCACCAACAAAGATCGGGCTATTGAAATCAATCATCTTTTCTCCTAACTCTGAAGTGTTACGTTACCAAGACGAATTTCTCGCCGAATCACTTGTGCGATAGTACGACCATCCACCTGAGGATTACCAGTCGTCTGGGCATTAACCGTAAGGTTGATTGTTGTGTTGTTGTTAGTGTTACTCGCAGTAGCAGGACCACCAGGAGCAGAAGGAGCAGCATTCAGATTAATACTGTCACGTTTCTTCTGGATTTCATCAATACGTTTTTGTGTGTCTTGGAATTCAATAATTTCTTCTCGCATGGTCTTGAAAGTTTCTATGATCTTAGCATTATTGCCAGCATTAGGGGCTACTGATGCTATTCTAATAAAACCATCAATCAATGTAAGCATTTCCGTTGCACTCTTTAGCTTATTTTCTGTTGTTCCAGTATTCAATGCTGAGTAAGTTTTCTGGAACTTTGCAAACGGATCTGCCGATCCAGAGGGATCGAGAGTCTTTCCAGGCAAAGCAAGAAATTGCCGTTCAAGTCTTTCTTTTCCACCATTCTTAAAGAGCACATTGAGCTTATCAAAAGATCCCTTCACAGATGCCTCTTGATTAAGTTTGGTCAAAGTCTCTTTGAGTAGAGTGTCAGTCAGCAACATCAATGCTTGAGTATTAGAGTCAATGCTCTTAATCGACTGAGTATTAGTGTCGATAAGGTCTTGTGTAACCTTGGCTGATTTCAACAAATCTTGTTGCTGTTTCTGAAATTTCTCCTCAAGTTCAAGACGTTTGTCTTTGACATCTTTGTCAGGAAGTTGTTGTCCTTGCTTCTTAACCTTTTCAGCATTAAGGAGAGCAACCTGAGCGTCAATAACTTTCTGCTCAACCTTCTCACCTGACACCTTAGTCTTGAACTTACCTTGATCTTGACGTTGTGCGCTAATCAGCTTATCTGCTAGACTTCTGGCTTCCTTAAGAGTGTCCTTGGCTTGATCGGTGAATCCTTTCGCAAAGAGATCAGCAGCTTCCTTAATCAACTCATCGACTTTAGCTTTGGTCAATCGTTCCTTCTGACCAATACTGCTTGCTGCTTCAAATTTGCGATCGAACTTCGTCTTATCCGCATCTCGAATCAAATCTGCCATTTCCTTGGCGTTTTTCTTCAAGTCTGAAGCTATCTTCTGATTTATGTCGTCAATGACATCAGCGATCTCTTCCCAGATCTGACGTTGCCGTTCGATACCCTTAATTCCATCTTGATTCTTTTTACTGAGTTCAACCATCAGATCGCTTACGCGCCTCTGAGCAATAACAAGCTGTTGATCGAAATTGTCATCAGCAAGCGTTAGACTAATCTTGAATTGTTTCTGACCAAACTTGATTCTGAGATCATCAACGTATTTAACACTAGCCTCAAGTTGCCCTTCGATAGCTTTGCTGAATTGCTCAAAGTCCTTATATTGACGCTTAAGAATATCTGAAACGTCTGGAACTTTAACAAGCAAGCCGTCAAGGTAACTTTCTTCAACTTGCATAGCTTCAGCAAGCTGTTTTTCCAGAACTTTATTAGCATCAGCAGCAGCTTTATTAGCGATTTTGAGTTTTTCTTCTTGCGATTTCTTGTAATCATCTACTTCTTTATTGAGTCGCCGTTCATTAACCTTCTGAGTTTTTTCATTAAGTGCTCGACTTAATTCTTCACTCTTCTCTTTTGCTGAAGCTATCTCTTCTTTGAACTTGTGTGCCTGATAAGTAGCATAAGCTATCGAACCAGCTATAATCGTAAAAGCGATAGTAATGGGGTTCCGTTTGATTACGGCACCTAACGCCTCGATCGAGCCTGTAAGACTCCAAGCAGCAGCAGTTGCCCTACCAGTAGCCGCAGCACTAAGGTCCATTGCTGAACCAAAAATAGTTACTGCTGGTGACGTAGCTAGTACAATTGCTCTATGTGCTCTTTGCGCTAGAGAAGCGGTAATAACTGCTCCAGCCACACCAGCAAAAATTGTAGAAACTTCACTTAGCGAAGGAATTAAGGCAGAAAGATATATGCCTGAGGATTTTAAGTATTCATTCCACTCAGAAAAAGCTTTAGCCGCCTCAGCAGCAATTTCAACGGGAGTAAGAATCGCATCAGCAATTGCCTTTGCGGAATCAGCCAACCCGAATCCTGCCCTAGCAAGATCCGTAAAGACACGAATAGATCGCTGACCGATATCTACGTTGAAGATGTTGAGGAGCTTATTTTGTTCCTTAATCCAATCTTGACCTTCAGATTCGTTGATCAAATTTTGTGCTTTTTTATATCGTTCTGTAGCTTTCTCAGCCTTAATCATGTATTCGACGAATTTGGGCATCGAATCAGTAGATAGCAAGGCCATGATGCCTTGGAATCCACGCAAATCAGGAAACAATTCCTTGATTCTCGATGAACCCTTCTTAAGCTCGTCTTGCAACTTCTCCAAGATTCCTTGGAAACCAAATGTAGCCGCAGCAGCCTCGCCAGTCGGTGTACCCCACGATTCTAACAGTTGTTTCATCTCCTTTGTCGGAGACAACAACTGAGAGACTACGTTCTTCAAGCCGATAATTGAGGTTTCAGGTGTGATACCTTTTTGCGTCATCACAGCCAAAGCGGCATTAACCTCATCGAGGCTAATCGCCAGTTGGCCAGTGACCGGCAAAATTGTACCAAAGATGTCTGCCAAATCTTTCGCACGAACACGTCCCAAGTCGATCAACTGGAACAATCCAGCAGAAATCTCTCCAGCACGTGATGTACTGACGTTATAGGAGTTAATCACAGACGACAACAGATTAACGGCATCAGTCGCACTCGACACAGTGACACGAGCAAATGTCATAGCTTCGGCCATGAAGCTAGTTATATTTGCACCCTTGGCGATCTGGTTTGACAATGCCTCATATGTCGCTGCCGCTGTATCCGCAATCGGCAACCCAAAAGCATCTGACAATCTTCGTAATTGGCTAGCCCATTGTGATGTAGTCTGCTGAGCTTCTTGGGAGATTGTTTGAATTTCCGCAACGCTCTTGTTGAACTTCGAAGCATTATCAATCGAACTTAGGGTTTGATTGATAATATTTCCAATCCCAGAGTGGATCAATTGCACTTGGAGCAATCGAAGCATACCGGAAGCGGAAATACTTAATGCTTTTGAGGCAACGACAGCAGCGTGTTGGACGTGGTTAAGTTGGAGTTCAATAGTCTTTAGTTTTGTCGCAATTGCATTGTCAACTTTGTCCCTAAAAACAAAGTTTGGATCGCGTTGAAGTTCGGCTTGAACGCGCTGTAAGCGCTGCATACCATCGACGTTCCGTTCGATGATTGATTGCAAACTTACAAGTGATCGCTGAATAGTTGTGACACGTTCAGGTGTAGCATTGGTAGGAATCAAACTATTGATATTATTAGCGGTGTTGCCACTAGCAACTTTGGCACTTTGAAGTCCCAAAGCCTTGCGCCACTCTGCTCGCTTCTTCTCAATGAAAGCGGCAGTATCTGCTGCATCTTTACGACGCTTCTCCTCAACTGCTTCCAAACCTTCTCTATAGCGTCGGCGACCATCTGCCTCGGCTATGAGTATATCTTCGAGTTCCTGTTTCTTTTTGTTTTCGAGTTCTTTGCGAGCCGCTCGAACTGCATCTCGTGCTTTGGCTTCATCAATAGCTTCTTGTTCAGCTTCTTCCTTTTTCTTTGTTTCTGCATCAGTAATCAGTCTGTGAAACTCTTCGCGGGCTTTCTTTTCGTCCTCATTCTGCTGTTCCAGAACTTCCTTTTTCTTATGTTCAGCGTCTGCTAACAGCTTGTGAATCTCTTCACGAGCTTTCTTTTCGTCCTCGTCCTGCTGTTCAGCAGCTTCTCTCTTTTTGCGATCGTTTTCCTCTAAAAGGCGATGAATCTCATCACGAGCCTTAGCCTCGTCAACAGCCTCTTGTTCAATCGCTTCCTTTTTCTTTTGAGCAGCTTCTTCAAGCGCTTTATGGATTTCGTCGCGAGCCTTAGCTTCGTTAACAGCAGTATCTTCAATTTCTTGAAGTTTCTTGTGATTAGCATCCTCAAGAGCTTTATGGATATCATCACGAGCTTTAGCTTCCGCAACGGCTTGATCTTCAATAGCTTGCTTTTTCTTCTGTTCAAGTTCAGTACGTCCCGCTCGCCACTCCTCCATGCCTTTGGCTGCGGCAACTAATTCATCTTCAAGTTGCTGTTTTCGATTAGCTTCAACTTGGAGGCGACCTTCATGCCAAATTCTGGCAAATTTGTCCTCCATAGTTTGTACATCAGCAACTTCCTTCTCTTTTTCAGCAATGATCTTGTTATAGCGGTCGAGAACAGTAGCAGCAGCACGGGCTACAGCACCATTCGGAGACCCTACCTCAAGAAAATTCTGACCAAAAGTTTTATTTTCAAGGCTTTTATGGACTTTTTCAAGAAGTTTCTTAGGTCCAACACCCTTTGCTACACCTTCCTGTTGTAGCGATACAACCAATGAAGCAATCGCATTGTGGAGAGCTACGACCTTTGAGATGGAACCGTCAAGAGGAAAATCGCCAAGACTTCGATAAAAATTTATCGCATGGTCGCGAGCCTTTTCATACTTTTTAGCAAGATTATCAACACTCTTGGCTTTCTTCTCAGTTTTTTCAACTTGTTTTTCGACTGTTTTGTCACCAGCATCGGAAACTTTGTTGAAAGATTCGAGAGCCGAAGATGTTTTGAGTGCTACTTCGGTTAGTTTTTCGAGAGCCTTTTGTAGTGCCTTTACAGCACCTACGGAGCCACTCGAATCGCCTTCTAGATTGATAACTTCATCAGCCATTGAAGTTCTCCTTTATCGGTTCGAGTGGTTCTTCAAAACCTCTAAGGCCGCTGCCACTACCGACGCTGATAGTGGTCTTAACCATGAACTTCTTCACTTTTGGAACTTTCAGTAATCGCATGACTCTGATGAACTCTTCTTTACCGGCTTCTGTGGCTCCCCAAGGGGCATTGGCATTGATTCCAGCGAATTGATCGCCGAATCCGTCATTAAGTTCGAAGTGATACACACGAACATTATAGACGAAAGCGAGCCGTGAACCATTTTCTTTGAGGATTTTCTCAGGCGCTGTCGAGTATTGTTGAGCTAATTGCGGTGTCTTGTCTTGTCCTCGGCTGCCGGGTCTATGATAGTACTGAAGCACTTCACCGTTTTTCTTCTTGGTTCTCTTGGGGACAATGGACAAAGTAGTCCGCAGAAATTTTGCCAAGTTAAGAAAAGAGCCGCGTGCCATACCAGTATCGACAGGAATTCGATCTGATGCGGTAGCGGCTCTAAGGTAGGCTAGTGCGGCTTTTCGAAATTGCCGCTTGATTTCTTCGTGAAGTGACTTGGAATAAGCAGCCTCGTCGAGTTTGGGTATCTTGATTGTGCCGAAAAATCGCATGATCTAACCCTCTGTCTGACGTATCTGCTCATATGCAATATAATCAGCCTGCTCTGTTACGCTGAGATGATCCCATTCACGCTGTGACATACGCCAACGTTCCCGTATCCTCCACACCATGTACTTAGCCTTCCTTCCGGAAGGGAAAGGTATGTTGCGGGCAACTACGGGACCAAAGCTAAAAAACGTTGACGAGCTTCTTCGATCTTGTCCTCATCGAGACCATTCGCCTCGACGACGGCGTTCATTATCCGAACGATCTCACCATCCGTGAACTTGGAATCAACAAGTTCCTGACGCCAATTTTGCCAAGTGTCCGGCTCTTCCATCTTCACATTTTCCCATTCAAGGCCGTCCGTGGCCTGAAGGGACTTCAAAACCAGCCAATCAGAACGAAGTTGGTTGAACTTCTTCTGTTTTTCTCGGTAACCTGGATCTTCGAAGTTGGGAACATGGGCTGTCGAACCCCTGTGCATTACCATTGGGGCTTCCGGCTCCTTTACGAGCTTCTCAAAATCAGACTTGTCATGGACAGCCTGCGCTTTGAGAAGAATATCGCCAGTAGGCCGGAGGATAGGAATCAACACTTCGTTGACAGAATCAATACGATTACCGTGAATCTTCATAATAATCCTTCGTTAGGAACGAGTAGCAGTCACAGCAACAACATTGCACTTCCCTGTAACTGACAACTGACCTTCCTTCGTATTTTGGTCAATCTGCTCCCAACGGAACATCGGGAGGATGATGGTTTCGATGTCGAACCCTTCGCACGGCGGGGTGTTAATGAGTTCAATATCGCAGCAATACGGCTCACAGGGATCGTCCGAAGTTGAAGCCCAACCAGACGCTTCACCAATACCTTTGATTGCTTCGATGGGCGTCGGCGTACCGGAACCCGTCGAGGCAGAAATGAATTCCCAGATCAAGTCGATCTTGACTTCCAAGGGTTCTTGGTCGCCAAGGCGGACGGTACTGAGCAAACCACGATCCTTGATGTAGACAACATTTCGCTTCTCAGTGAAGGAAAAGTTACCCTCGTAGACCTTTGCGGTAAGCTCCTCAGAACCATCATCCTTGAACTTGACCGAGCAATTCTTCAGGTCAAAAACAGGCATCTTTGCTCCTTTACACGCTTAACGTCATTTCGTAATCAGCTTCCACTGTCACATAGATCATGGCTTCAGCACTTTTGACGAATCCAAAGTCATT